>Ga0074193_1001041_pt1 | contig 14383 bp, 13 predicted proteins | sample EPASupsiteHSE605_FD_64523 | JGI IMG/M metagenome (GOLD analysis project Ga0074193, IMG submission 64523) | Bioremediated contaminated groundwater from EPA Superfund site, New Mexico - Sample HSE6-05 | ecosystem: Environmental > Aquatic > Deep subsurface > Groundwater > Contaminated ... | reverse complement strand
TGCTGCACCCTGCTCCTCCATGATCCGGAATATTGCCTTATCTGGGTGGGACGGGAAGAACGGCAGGGGAGCCTGACCCCGGTCACCATCGTTATTCGGGAGGGGCTGGGACAGCAATGTCAAGACCTGGCCACCCGGCTGCTGAACTCCCCCGCGATCGCGCCCACGGCCGCCGAAACCCTGGCCACCGGCGAGCCGGTGATCACCAGGCTGTCCTCCGGGCACGGGTCGGATGCCACCCCCCTGACCCTGCTGGCCACCCTGACCGGCAGCCGTTCCTGCGGCTCCTGGCCCCTGGTCCATGACAGCCGCAAATACGGGGTATTGACCATCCACTCGATCCGCGCCGGCGGCTTTACCGGCATCGAGTTCGATTTCATCGCCAATGTCGCCGCCACCCTCTCCCGGGCCCTCTCTCTCCGCGACACCTCGCATCATCTCCGTCTGGAACAGGGCTTCAACTGCGAAATCGTGCAGACGGTCCAGGCCCTGTTGGTTTCGCTATCCTATTGCGGCGAGATCCTTTCCTTCAACCCCACGGCCCAGGAGGTGACCGGCTACAGCGAGGCCGAGGTCAAGGGCCGGTTCTGGGTGGATGTCCTGATCAGCCCGGACAAGCGGGCCGAGAGCCAGAACCGGTTCTCCCGGGTGCTCAAGCAGGGCCGGGCGGAGATGAACTTTCAAGCCGAGCTGCTTACCCGCAGCGGCGACAAGCGGATCATCGAATGGCACGGTTCCATCAGGCCGGATATCGAGCAGGGCCGGGTGGGGCTGGTGCTGTTCGGAATCGACATCACCAGGAAACTCGAGGCCGATCAGGCGCTCAACCATGCCCTGGCCAAATGGGAGAACATCTTTACCTCGGTCCAGGACCCGGCCTTGATCGTCTCCGAACAGGGGAGTATCCTCGACGTCAACCCGGCAATGGTGGTGGCGGCGCGCAGATCACGGGAGGAGCTCATCGGCCGCGGGGTCTGCGAGATCCTGCACGGCGACCGTCGGCCCGGGGCCATCTGCCCGCTGGAGGTGCTGCTCAGTCAGAAGAAGAGCCGGATTTTCGAAACCGAGCTCCACGGCCTGCGCGGTAATTTTCTGCTCACCGTCAGCCCGCTGCACCAGTATGACGGCAAGTCCGGGGCCGCCCTGCTGCTCGCCCGCGACCTGACCGAGGAGCAGTTGATGAAGGCCGAGGCCTTCCGCGCCGCCCAATTGGCCTCGGTGGGCGAGTTGGCTGCCGGCGTGGCCCATGAGATCAACAACCCGATCAACGGCATCATCAACTGCGCCCAAATCCTGATCGATTCCAACCAGATCGAGCACAACGCCCACTTCCTCCACTGCATTATCAAGGAAGGGCGGCGGATTGCCGGCATCACCAAGAACTTACTCGACTTTTCCCGCAAACGGGAAGAGTCGGCGGAGCCGGTGCAGGTGGCCACCCTGTTTCGCAACTGCATCGAATTGCTGCAACATCGGTATCTGATCGACGGCATCGCCCTGTCGGAAGACTATGCCGACAACCTGCCGCCGGCCTTCTGCAACCCGCAGCAGATCCAGCAGGTCCTCCTCAATGTCTTCAGCAACGCCCGCTACGCCCTTAACGAGCGGTATCCTTCGGCCCATGCCGACAAACTGATCGCCATCGCCGCCTTCCCCAAACAACACGAGCAGCGGCATTTCGTCCGCATCACCATCACCGATTACGGCACCGGTATCGAGCACGACCTGATGGACCGGCTGATGGATCCCTTTTTCTCGACCAAATCCAGGGGAGAGGGCACGGGGTTGGGGTTGAGCATCAGCCACAGCCTGGTCCGGGAAAACAAGGGCCATTTGCGGATCAAGAGCCAGTGGGGCAAATGGACCACCGTCATTATCGATCTGCCGGCGGTAGAGGGGAGCGCGAACTGAATGGTGACACCCGTCAGGCTGGTCGGCCAATTGGGCGTGCTGTTTCTCGTGGCCGCCACCCTGCTTTTCCTGATGGACCGGCAGATGCTCATCGGCCCGGAAGAGCTGAATCAATGGCCCTTTGCCCTGCTCTCCTTTCTGGTCATGGCCGGACTGTTTCTCGTGGTGGCCGTTCTGGTCCATGCCCAGGTCCGCGAATCAAGCCGCGCCCTGGACGAGATGGAGCGGCAACTGACCGAAACCAGCCATGAACTGGCGGCCACCAGGGAGGACCTTGAACAGCGGGTGGAGCGCCGCACCTTTGAGATCAGCGTGGTCAATGCCTCGCTCAACCGCGAGATTGCCGAACGGATTCAGGCCGAGACCGAGACCGGCAGGATCAAGCGGCGGATGGAGCTGATCCTCGAATCCGCCGGCGAGGGGATCTTCGGCCTCGACATCAACGGCAAGGTCACCTTTGTCAACAAGGCCGCGGCCCTGATGCTCGGCTGGGAGCCGGAGGACCTGGTCGGGCAGGCGCACCATGGACTGATCCACCACACCCGCCCCGACGGCGAGCCCTATCCGGTCCATCAGTGCCCGATCCATCAGGCCTACCGGGACGGCAAGGTCCATTTCGGCGGCGACGAAATCTTCTGGCGGCGGGACGGCGCCAGTTTCCCGGTGGAATACATCAGCACGCCGATTCTCGAAAACCGGCGGCTGACCGGCGCGGTGGTGGTGTTCCGCGACCTGACCGCCTTCCGCCAACCTCTGCCTCCCGGAGACCGAGCATGAACAATCTTCTTGAACAGGGAAGCGCCATCCTGGTGGTCGACGATGAGGAAAGCCTGCGCAGCACCTTCCAGTTTTTCCTTCAGAACCAGGGGTATACGCCGGTGATCACCGCTGCCACCTTTGAAGAGGCCCTGCAGGCGATCAATGACCATCGGTTTGATCTGATCATCAGCGATATCGTCCTCGGCGGCCATACCGGCATCGACGTGCTCAAGCGGGTCCGGGAATTGGGGCTGGGCTGCCCGGTGGTGATGATCACCGGCTACCCGACGGTGGAAACAGCGGCCGAGGCGGTGCGGCTCGGGGCGTTTGATTACATTCCCAAGCCGGTGGACAAGGAGGCGCTGCTGAAATCGGCCCGGCTGGCGCTGCGGCAGTATCGGCTGGAGCAGGGACAACGGCGGGCGGAACGGGAACGGGAACGCGCCCGGGCCTTTCTGGAAACCGTGTTCAAGAGCGTGACCGACGGAATCGTTACCGTGGATCTGAACCTGGACATCAGGGAAATGAATCCGGCGGCCCGCCTGCTGTTGAACGAGCTCCATCCCGGTCTGGCCGATCAGCGGAGCATCGTTCCCCTTTGCGGCCGGGAGGCCTTGGCGCCGTTGAAAAAGGATCTGCTCCAGGTGCTGAAAACCGGCCGGGAGAGCAGCCCGCACCTCTTCGAATGCCGGAGTGACGATCAGCAGAAAAAGGTACTCAGCGTATGCACCGCGCCGCTCAAGGATGGCGCCGGGGGGTGCGAGGGCGCAGTGATGGTGCTGCGCGACCTGACGCCTCCCGATCCCCCGCAAACCGGTTGGCGACAGCGGTTTCACCGTTTCCTCGGGGCCAGCGACGCCATGCAGGCGGTGTACACCCTGATCGAGAATGTCGGCCGCTTGGACCTGACCGTGCTGATCACCGGCGAGTCGGGCACGGGCAAGGAACTGGCCGCCGAGGCCCTGCACCGGGAGAGCCACCGCAAGAACCGCCCCCTGGTCAAGGTCGACTGCACCGCCATCCCGGAAACCCTGCTGGAGAGCGAACTCTTCGGCCACCGCAAGGGCTCGTTCACCGGTGCCGACCGCGACCGCATGGGCCGCATCCTCCAGGCCGACGGCGGCACGCTCTTTCTCGACGAGATCGGCGACATCCCGCCGATGATGCAACTGCGGCTGTTGCGATTCCTCCAGGAGAGCACCTTTTATCCGGTGGGCCAGGACACACCGCTGCGGGTCGATGTCCGGGTGATCGCCGCCACCAACGTCGATCTCAAGGAAAAAGTCCGCGCCGGCGCCTTTCGCGAGGACCTCTATTTCCGTCTGCGGGTGATCGACGTCATCCTGCCGCCCCTGCGGGAGCGGGGCGAGGATATCCTCCTGCTCGCCAACCACTTCATCGAGACCATCGCCCCCAAGGTGGGCAGGAACATCGGCGGGATCTCCGACCAGGTCCGGCAACTGCTGCTTGCCTATCCCTGGCCGGGCAATGTGCGCGAGCTTGAGCACGTCATCGAGCGGGCCTGTGTCCTCTGCCAGGGCCCGACCCTGGCCACCGATCATCTTTCCCCCGAGATCGCCCATCATCGGGTGGCGGCACCGGACCCTGGCGGTGACCATGGGGAGCCGGCCGCACCTGCCGCGTCCCAGCCGGCCGCGCCAACGCCGGCACTCTCTCCCGCCGAGCGCCTTCTCCACGCCCTGCGCAGGGCCGGCGGCAACAAGGCCAAGGCCGCCCGCTTGCTGGGTATCGACCGCACCACCCTCTACCGCAAGATCCGGGAGCTGGACCTCGATCTTTCCCAGGCTGACCTCTGACCCCAACCACAGTTCTGTAGCCACGGAACCGTGGCATTGCCACGGTTCCGTGGTTTTTCGCACCCCCCTCCCACTCTGCCGCCCGCGCCCCCTACCTTGAGCCGATCCGGGCGCTGCTCATCTTTTTTTTAAAAAAATCAGCGAAGTAAAGAAAGGGCGAACAAACCTTTTCCCATCCGGCCTCGGGTGGCACCTCCCATGCAATTGTCCGTAGCCAAGTGGATAAGTTCCTCCCTCCCGGCCCCGGACAACAGACATGGAACAACCCGATACCAACCACCAGTTCGCTACCCTGCCCACCTTTGACCACCTCTTTCCCTCTGAAGAGGCGTGCATTGGTTTCCTTTTCCCGCTGCGTTGGCCCCAGGGATTTGTCTGTCCGTTTTGCCACACCCGCCATCCGCACTTCGCCCCTCGCCGCTACCTGACCTGTCCGCACTGCGGCAACCGCAGTTCCCTGACCACCGGCACCCTGATGCATGGGGCCAAGAAGCCGCTCAGGGAGTGGCTGCTGGCCATCTGGTGGTTCAGTTCCTCGCCCTTTGACGTCAGCGCCAAGGAGTTGCAGCGGCTGCTCGGGGTCTCCTGTTACCAGACCGCCTGGACCTGGCTGCAAAAGCTGCGATTGGCCATGGGCCATGCTGACACCGGCCGCTGCCGGGGCGTGGTGGAGATCGGCTGCAGCCTGGTGGCCCCGGCCCACGAGCGCCAGCAGCGGGCCCAGGTGCTGACGGTGGCGGAGATGGTGCTCGCCCTCGGCATTACCGGCCGGATCCGGATGCGGCACACCGCGGAACTGAACGAGAAAACGCTGACCCTCTTTCTCCACGAGACCGTGCAGGCGAACAGCTCGCTGCTCTCCGGAGACGAACGGCTCCTGGCCCTGCTCGGCGAGACCGGCGGTTATTTCGTGACGCCGACGCCGCCTGACCGATTTGCCCGCACCCTCGAATTGAACCGGAGCTTCGAGACCTGTCTCCATTCCGTGCACCGGGGCGGGGTCACGGTCAAACACCTCCAGCTCTACCTCGACGAATTCTGTTTCCGCAATAACGCCGCGCTGCTGCCCGACCAACCGGCGGTGTTCAAGGCCCTGCTCAGAGGCGTGTTGAGCGCCTCCATCGGCCAGTACCGCCATGCGGTGCCAACGGGCGCGCCCCGGCAACGCCTCAGGAGGCAGCCATGAGCAACCCGGTCCAACTCGGTCTCCTGCTGCTGACCCTCACCGCGATCGGCGTCTTTGGCTACAACGTCTATCTGCGGGAAACCACGCCGCCGGAGCAGGCCTACACCCACTTCCTCGCCGAACTGCACCAGGGCAACATCAAGAAGGTCCATTTTCGGGGTGCGATCCTCACCGGCGAAGACACGGCGGGCCGGCCTTTCGGCACCTTTGTCCCGGATGTGGCTGCCCTGGTGCCCCGGCTCGTCGAGCAAGAGGTGGCCATCACCGGCGAGGCCGAGGCCCCCTCGGGCCTAGCCGAAGGACTCAAGGGGCTGCTGCCCGTGCTGCTCATCCTCTGCGGCTGGCTGATCTTCAGCAAGAAATCGCTCCCCGGCGAGTTTGGCACCCGCCGGGGCTCCCGCTTCACCCCGGTCAGGGGCGAGCGGGTGACCTTTGCCGATGTGGCCGGGATCACCGAGGCCAAGGAGGAGCTGCAGGAGATCGTCGAATTTCTCAAGAATCCGGCGAAATACAGTCGCCTGGGCGGCCGCATCCCCAAAGGGGTGCTGCTCCAGGGACCGCCGGGCACCGGCAAGACCCTGCTCGCCAAGGCCATTGCCGGCGAGGCCTCGGTGGCCTTCTTTTCCATGGGCGGCTCGGATTTCGTCGAGATCTTCGCCGGAGTCGGGGCCTCGCGGGTGCGGGAACTGTTCCTGGAGGCCAAAAAGAGCGTCCCCTGCCTGATCTTCATCGACGAGATCGACGCCATCGGCGGTCGGCGTTCCGGCGGCCAGGCCAGCGGCGCCAGCGACGAACGCGACCAGACCCTCAATGCGCTGCTGGTGGAGATGGACGGTTTCGGCACCAAGGACACGGTCATCATGATCGCCGCCACCAACCGGCCGGACATCCTCGACCCGGCCCTGCTGCGGCCCGGCCGCTTCGACCGCCAGATCGCCCTGTCCCTGCCCGACGTCAGGGGGCGGCTGAAGATCCTGGAGGTGCACGCGAAAAAGATCGTCACCGCGCCGGGGATCGATCTGCCGGCCCTTGCCCGCTCCATCCCCGGCTTCTCCGGCGCCGAGATCGCCAACCTGGTCAACGAGGCGGCCCTGACCGCCGCCCGGCACAACAAGGCGACGGTGGAGATGGCCGATTTCGAGGAGGCCAAGGACAAGATCGTCATGGGGTTGGAACGCAAGAGCATCGCGGTCAGCGAGCAGGACCGCCGCCTCACCGCCTACCACGAGGCGGGCCACGCCATTGTCGGCCTGCTGCTGGAAGAGACCGATCCCCTGCACAAGATCACCATCATCCCCCGCGGCCGCGCCATGGGCCTGACCCAGCAGGTGGCCCTGGACGAGCGCCTCACCTATTCCCGCGACTATCTCTTGAACCGGATTGCCATCCTCATGGGCGGACGGGCGGCGGAGGAGCTGGTCTTCAACCGTCTGACCACCGGAGCGAGCAACGACATCGCCCAGGCCACCGAGATCGCCGCCCGCCTGGTCTGTGAATGGGGAATGAGTCCTGCGCTCGGTCCGGTCAGTTACCGCCGCAGCGGCGAGGGGGGCCTCAGCGAGAGCGATCAGCGTACCCCGCACAGCGAGATGATCGCCCGCCGGATCGACCACGAAATCAAGCGGTTGATCAACGGTTGTTACGACCAGGCAGAGGCCCTGTTGCACAAGCACAACCGGTTTCTCCATAAATTCGCCGAGGCCCTGCTCCTCAACGAGACCATGGACGCCGAGGAAGTCGACATCGTTTATCGCAGTTATCTGAAACAACGGGAGCTGGAACGCTCATTGACCGAAAACGGAGGCAAGAATGACAGGAATAACAACCACGAACAGACGGAGGTTCTCCCATGACAATTAACCCCAAGGCCATGCTGGCGGCCGCGGTTGTGCTGCTGGCCGGGACGCTGGCCTCGCCCGGTCAGGCCATGGACCAGTTGGATGCGCCGGAAACGATGACCATCGGTGCCCTGGCCAACCTGTACCGACCGGTCCCATTCAGCCATGTGCGCCATACGAAGCTGGCCCGGTGCAAGGATTGCCACCATCACACCACCGGCCAGCAGGACATGGATCCCAACTGCAGCCGCTGCCATGCCTACTCGCCGGAGGCAAGCATCGTCGCCTGCAAGGACTGCCATACCCAAAAACAATTCTATCCCGAGCAGGTGACCGCGGGCGACCACCGCAACCTGTACCACATCGACAAACCCGGCCTGAAGGGGGCCTATCACCTCAACTGCGTGCCGTGTCATGCCAAAAAGAACGCGCCCTCGGACTGTGAGGGATGTCATGCCCTCACCGACGCGGGCAAGCAATTCTTTCATCTCAACAGTCAGGCCGCCGGCAAGGCCCAACCAGCCAAGGGGCGGGACAACCATGCCCGCTGATCGGATCAATCCAGAAAACATCAACCACAAAGGTGAACGAGAATGAACCAACTGATCGACCGGAGAGGGTTTCTGCGGGGCAGCCTGGCGGCCTCCACCGCGGCAACGACCTCCCTGGCCAAGAACACAGAGGCCGCTTCTTTTGAAGGCTATCCCAACGCCATGGGTGTACTGGTGGACCTGTCGCGCTGCGTCGGCTGCCGCAGTTGCGAGGCCGCCTGCAACAAGGAACAGCGCCTGCCGGCCCCGGAGAAACCCTTCACCGATTTCTCGGTCTTCGACGAGCTGCACCACGGTCAGAAACGGCGCACCGACGAGACCCGCTACACCGTGGTCAACCGCTACGAGATCCCCGGCCGCAAGCATCCGCTCTTTCGGAAAATCCAGTGCAACCACTGCCAGGAACCGGCCTGCCTGACCTCCTGTTTCGTCAATGCCTACACCAAGACCCCGGAAGGGGCGGTGATCTACAATGCCGACGTCTGCGTCGGCTGCCGGACCTGCATGGTGGCCTGCCCCTTCTATATCCCGGCCTTCCGCTACTCCAGCGCCTTCCATCCCCGGATCATGAAGTGCATCTTCTGTTACGACACCCGGCTGACCAAGGGCCTGCCCCCGGCCTGCGTCGAGGCCTGTCCGCAGGAGGCCCTGACCTTCGGCCGCCGCTCGGATCTGGTGACCATGGGCAAGCAGCGCATCCGGGAAAATCCCGGCGCGTATGTGGACCACATCTACGGCGAACACGAGGCGGGCGGTACGGCCTGGATGTATCTTTCGCCCGCGCCCTTTGAACAGGTGGGGTTCGACACCAGCGTGCCCAAGGAACCGATCCTCAACTACGTCAAGGATTTCCTTTCCATTGTCCCCATGGTGCTGACCATCTGGCCGGCCCTGTTTGCCGGGTTTCACCTGCTGGCGGCCAGGAAAGACAAGAGGGCACAACTGAACAAGAATGAGGAGGAGGTCTGAGCCATGAACACCTTTATCGACAACAAGCAGGAAGCGGCCATTGCCTCCCCGATCAAGCCGGATGGGGGTGTGTGGAGCATCAAGGAAAAACTCATGCTGGGCTTGAGCTTTGATGGGTACAAGGCCCAGTTCCTCCGCAATCCGGTCAACTGGGTGTTGCTCGTCATCTTCGCCATCGGTGTGCCGATCATCCTTGAGCGCTATTTCTTCGGCCTGGCCTCGGTCACCCACGCCTCCAACGACTATCCCTGGGGGCTGTTCCTCGGCTTCGGCCTGTTTGGCATGGTGCCGCTGTCGGCCTCGGGTTTCCTCCTCGGCACCACGGTGGAGATCTTCGGCCGCAAGGATTTCGTGCCCATCGAACGGCTGGCCCTGCTCAACGGCCTGCTCGGCTACTTCTTTGCCGTGGTCTACCTGGAGGTCGACCTGGGCATGCCCTGGCGGCTGTACTATCCGATGTTCGTCTCCCTGGGACCGGCGGCGGTGCTGTTTCTGGTGGCCTGGCATGTGGCCACCTACCTCTCGGTGCAGGTCGCCGAGGTCTCGTCGGCCTACTTCGAGTGGGTCGGCTGGCTCAAGGGCAAACGGTTCATCAAATCGATCACCATCGGCCTGACCATCGCCGGTATCATCCTCTCCACCCTGCACCAGGGGGCACTGGGGGCGCTCTTTACCTATGCCCCCGCCAAGGTGCATCCCCTCTGGTTTTCGGCCAACTTTCAATGGATTCATTTTTTCTGTTCCGCCATCTTTGCCGGGCTGTCGATGGTGATCGTCGCCAGCACCCTGTGCAAGAAGTATATGACCTGGCGCTGCGACGCCCGCTTTCTCGACAATGTCGACCAATGCACCCTCGGCCTGGGCAAGGGCTGCGCCTATGCCCTGATCACCTATCTGGTCATCAAGCTGGTGGGGGTGGCCCATGACAACGACTGGCCGCATCTGCTCACCGGCTGGGGCCAGTATTTTCTGTTGGAGATGGGGCTGGCGGTGGTGCTGCCGATGATCCTGTTCGCCGTTGGCGTCAAGAACCGGTTGGTGGGCATGGTGCGGTGGGCGGCGCTGATTTCGGTCCTGGGCATTGTCTGGAACCGGCTCAATACCGCCCTGATCTGCTTCAACTGGCAGCTCTACCAGGAGATTCCCCACTGGAAGGAGGTGTGGGTGACGATCACCATCTTTGCCCTCTATTTCATCGTCTACCGTTTTCTCCTCTACCGACTGCCCATTCTCTACCAATGGCAGGGGGAGAAATAATTTGTCCGGTTGCGGATTCCGGCAATCCTCCTCTTCCGCGCCGGAATCCGCAACTATCCCGGAGGTGAACAGTGCCGGTCCTACAGCAGGGAAAAATCGAGATGCAATGGTCCCACTGGCCCCTCAAACGGCTTTTCTTCGCCATTACCGCAACCGTTCTGATTTTTCTCGCCCTGGTCCTCATCCTCGGCGTCCGCCAGTACCTCCTGTACCACCAGTGCCGGCAGGCAGTGGCCGACGGCGACCGGCTGCTGTTCCAGTTCACCGCCATCAAGGATCATCTCAACGAATCGCTGATCCTGGGGGAAGATGTCGCCCTGCATGCCTTCAACGGCGAGTTGCAGCATCTGGAAAAAGAGGCGGAGGGGTTGCAGGGCAATATTCTCGTCCCCGAAGGGTTGAAAGGCTCCCTGCCCTCCCGGGTCGACCTTGTCGGCCTGGAGGTGCGGCTCCGGACCATCCAGGAAAAGCGGCAAGAAAAAATCAGGGAGACGGCAGAACTGGTCCGTTTCCTCAACCGCACCACCATCGGCCTCCAGCAGTTCCGCTTTCTGCTCAGCGACCATACCCAGACCATTCTCCTGGGGTTGCACCGGATCATCGTCGGCGCCCTGGGGCTGATCGTGGTCTTGTCCTGCACTTTGCTCTATCTGCTCAACCGGCATCTGGCCGCCCCGATGCTCGACCTCTGCCGGCTGATCGCGGAGAAAGGGGAGGGCGACCCGCCCTGTTCCCTGGCAACCCTGACCGAGCGGATCGGCAGCCTGCTCGTCGCGACCGGTCCATTCCACGGGACAAGCAATGCGGTCGATCCGGTCGATCCCGGCCGGATGCAGCAGGAGGCGCTCCGCTACCGGTACGCCGTCACCGGCTGGATCGGCGCGGAACTGGCGAGTGAGCTGACCAATCGCCTCAACGGCGTGATCAACTATACCCAGACCCTGATCGATATCGACGAGCAGGGAGTCGGTCAGCAGCAGACGGCCGGCCGGTATCAGGCGCTCGTCAAGGAGGAACGGAAGACCGCGGACCTGATCGCGGCCTTGCAGCGGGTCGGTCAATGGCAGCCGGACCGCGGCGCGTCGAGCATTGCCTTGTCCGTCCTTTTCCGGATGGTGGCGCTGCTCCTCGACAAACCGTTGCGGGCAGAATCCATTACGCTCCGCCTGCCCGCCGAATGCCGGCATGAGGCGACGATGGCCGCCGGCGATCTCTGGCTGGTACTGCTCACCCTGTTGCAGCAAGGCCGCCGGGCGCTGAACCGCGAGGGAGCCGGCGGATTGCCCGAGAAGCGGCTGAGCGTGGAATGCCGGAGTCTACCCGGAGCAGACCTCCGGCTCTGTCTGGTGCTGACCAACAGCGCCGGTGCCTGGGATGAGGAGCGCCCAGGGTCGGCCTGGCCCTCGCTCCTCTTCTGCGCGCACCTGTTGCAGAGGCATCAGGCTTCGCTCACCGCCGAGGCAGTCGCTCCGGGCAAGCGCCTGCTGCTCACGCTGCCCTGCCGCACTTCCGTCGCCTGACCTCCTTCCCTCCCGCTGCCCGTCCCCTCATCTCCGTGCGCTACGCCCTTGCCCCGCGCCACAGGGCCGCATCCGGCGACCTGTCTACCTCGCTCCGCAACACAACCGTGCCGCATCCGCCACACCCTCGCTCCCCCTGCGCCACGAAGCTGTGGTCGACACCGGCTCGCGCTACGGTTTCGTGGGAGCGGCACCGGCACGATCAAGAAGATGGGTTCAAAAAAAATCTCATTATATCAGAATATTAATAGACAAAAGGCCTTTCTTTTCCCTGTGCCCTTCCTTTGGCATCAGGGGTGCAATTCCAAGGGCAAAGCAACGCACCTGCCAATCAGCTCACAGAAGGAGGACCCCATGACCACCCAGATCATCAACAAGAACGAAACCAAGACCGATGTCGCCCAGGAGACATCCAAGTTCACCCTGCGGGTCGTTATGACCATGGCCGGTCTGATCGGCATCTGGGCCATGGCCTGCCTGATCGGCGGTCTGGCCAGCGGCGGCGTCGGCAATCTGATCAAGGGCTACGTCAGCACCATTATCGGCAACTGATACACTGCATAACCACTGAAGAAAGGAGGAAAACAATGTCTGACAACACAAGCGGCAAACGGTTCACAACCATCATGCTCGGATTCGGAACCCTGGTGATTCTCTGGGTGGCGGCCGCCTTTGTCGGCGCCCTGCATCAGGTCAACTGGCAATTCGGCGAGTTGGCGCGGCAGTACATGCTGGCCACCGGCATGATGCAACCCCTGCACACCCTGGTCGATTATTACTCGCACATCAAGGGGGTCGAATACCTGATCTGCGTCGCCTTCTTCGTCGCCTTCCCGGTCTTCTTCAAGTATGTCAACAAGGAGAAGCGAACGTTACCAGTGGCAAAATAGATTCAATCAGCGGAACGAGGCGTTCAACACGATCCCCCGTGACGCTTCTCGAAAAATGAAAGCCCCATATTCCCGTGGCAACGGGAATATGGGGCTTGTGTTCTTTGGGCACAGCCGAAAGGACCGTGCAGAAATGCCCTCACTCCTCAAGGGTGAATTTCCAGGCGCAGAACCACTCCTCCGGGTGGGCATCCGGCGGGCAGCCGACGCATTCGGTTGTGATGCGGGGATCGATGGTCCGGGCAAAGGCGGGATACTCCACCATGCCGGCGGACTTGCAGGGATAATCGGGCAGCCCTTTCCGCTTGCGCGCCGCCTGGACGCGGCAATTGTTCATGTAAAAAACGATGGAGTTGTCGCTGAGCTCTTCGATCGACTGTTCGTTGATAAAGGCGTACATCCGTAGACCCAACGCCTTTTTCAGGGCTGGAATGCCGCCGTTCTCGGGCAGGTCGAGCAGTTGCTTGATCCGGGCCGCCTCAAAGGGGGAAAACCGGGTCCAGCAGGTATCGTTACACCGTTTGGCGTCGCCCATCCCGAACCGGCGCTCCACCGCCTGGAACCAGATGCCGTCATTAGCCAGCCAGTTGATGCTCAGCTTTTCGATCAGATCGGTCAATACCTCGCGGGGCAGGGTGTTCAAGACAGCCGGAATGCCGTTCTCGGTAGAAAAATCGAGGGTCTTGCCCAGGCGATCCACCTGGTTGCCCAGACTTGCCGCCCAGACGTCCTCCTCAACCGCCAGCGCCTTTTCCAGGCCCACCTGATGCTCCACCTCGGCGAACCAGGCGCCATAGTGCACGATAACCCGGCGAAAACCGTCCATCACCATCCGCACCAGCATCTCCCGATCAGCCTGCGCCATCATCTCCTTGCCACTGCTCATCTGCGTTTCCTCCTTGATTGTGCCCTGATATCCGGCCACCACTTGCTATTGTGCCGCTCGAGACGATGACCCACTTGAGTGCATCCGCATCCCGACGCAATTTCGGCACGGAAAGGGCGGCCACCCGTCCTCATGCGCTTTCCGAAAATCACTATACCCGCGGGGGCGCCGGATGGCAGCAAACGATTGTTGGCTGATATTGCCAAAAACCAGAGAAACATGATCCGTTGCCCACCCGTCGACCCAATGGACCACTTGAGCGCTGAGCGGCAGATTGGTGTACACGCAGGGCGACACACCGCCATCGGCGGCGACAAAGGCGGCTTGACGGAGATGTTCGGTGCATTCGTGATCGGCTCGATCCGGCGGCCGTTGCACCCTCGGCCCGGCATCCCCCTTCTCCCGGCACCTCGTTGCCGGCATCAGACGGTCCTGCCAGCAGGGGGCCATAGAGGGTCCGGGAACAATAGCAACAGGCGGCGGTTAAGCCTTCAACAGGAGGAGAAGTGGTCTGCGACTTCCCCGGGGTTGACTGCATCACGGCCCGGTATTTGAATCGCCAGCGCCTCGCCCCCGTGGGGGTAACCTCCAGAAAAAGACCGCCGCCGTCGAAGAGCTTCTGTGTTTTCCCTGTCGGCTTACCCTGTGAAATGGCTACATTTGTGAGCTTCATGGGGGTAACCCTCGTACTGTGATGTGGAGTTACCCCCAGTTACCCCCGGCTGTCAATGGGTTTCCCTGGACATCAATGGACAACAAAAAACCCGCTTTCCTAATCAGGAAGCGGGCTTATGTATGT
>Ga0074193_1002851_pt1 | contig 14401 bp, 5 predicted proteins | sample EPASupsiteHSE605_FD_64523 | JGI IMG/M metagenome (GOLD analysis project Ga0074193, IMG submission 64523) | Bioremediated contaminated groundwater from EPA Superfund site, New Mexico - Sample HSE6-05 | ecosystem: Environmental > Aquatic > Deep subsurface > Groundwater > Contaminated ... | reverse complement strand
CATCACTTGATGATTCTGGTACGTTTCCACTCGGATCCACATTCATAACAGGATTATTTGAAGTATAAGCATACCTATTCAAGCTAAGTGGCTCATTTATTTCCCCTAGATAACTATCCCTTGTTATAAATCTTGCTGTTTCTGGGTTGTAGTATCTTGCTCTTAAGTATTGGAAACCTGATTCTAAATCGTGATACTCTCCATTATAGCCATATGGATTGTTAAGTAGTTTTGTGTTTGGACTTAACTGTCCTCCTTCCATTGGTTCTCCAAATGGGGTATACCTATACTTGTCCCTTACATTTCCTACGGCATTTGTAAGCTGAGTCACACTTCCACGTCCATCATACATATAGTATAGTGGATCATTTGGTACTCCTTCTACTTCAACTAGATCTCTTACAGATATCCTTTCTTCTCCGTAGGTATAGACTCCTCTATATACTCCATTTGCATCTGAGGTCATTAGGGTTTGGGTGTATTCACTATTTATGTCATTGACATAATTAGTTATCTCGTATGCATCCGGTTTAGTTAATTCTTTACCGTGATTCTTTGGATGATCAGCACGTTTATCCGATGTCTACCCGCCCTAAGACTCCCACCTTCATTGGGAGTTAAGTCCGGCTACGACCCTGGATAACGATTTCTAAGTTTCAGTGGGAAAGAACACCCCCTGAAACTAAGAACTCTGTTTATACCAACCACCCTAAATGTGTAATTTTTATAGCCTCTAAAATTTATTACGCCTGCCGGCAGTTACCGTTAAAAGCATCTTCTTGATTTAGGTCTTTAGTTTTTGTGATAAATATCTTTAAGTTGTTCCTCTACACCTTATTATATTATAAGCCCCCAACCTCTCCGAGGTAAGTTCCAAGGCTGAAACTGTAGTTACAAAAGTTAATGGTAGCAACAGTTTTTTACTATTACTACCATTTTACCATCATTATTAACTTTGTACATCTGCTCACTGCAGAATCATTATTCTGAGGTGAGATTTTAATGGAGCCAACTGCGCAAAGTGGTTTGTATTCAACAATTCTACTTTTGTTGTTAATCAATGATAAATTTTGCAGTTAGCTGGATTATCAATTATTGTTCCCACTGAATACCAATTTCTTCAAATGATACTCTACTTTCATTTAGCCCCTCCTCATCATCACTCTCGATTAAACTAATTTCCTCTGTTGAGAGAGTTAAGACTCCATTGGGATTATTTACCTTACGCTCATATACAGATTTTAGCAAATCGCATTGCTGTTCTGACATATCATAATACTCTTTCCAAGCTTCAATTGCTGCATCCAAATCCATAACTTGTCTTTCTAAAAGAAATCCACCATTATCAATCATTTCATCGTAAATATCATTGGTAAAAAGATTGTTGTTTTTTCCCCAAAAGGCAGTTGTAATAGCAGGTATTGTCCTTCCGTTCACGTTTTCTAGTAAGTATTGGAGTGCCTCATCTTCAGCTAATTTAAGAATTTCGTAAGAAGCACCTTGAAAGTATTTATGTGCTTCAGAAAAATTACTTGTAGTAATTCGGTCACTGTTATCATTTCGGAAAGCCGCTACACAATATTTTGAATCGAAAGTAATAGTGCCTCTTGTACCTGAGCTATCTTGAACACTGTAATTTATCCCATCCCAAGAATGTTCATTTGATAGTTCAGGATAATGTGCAACCATAATGGCATGAGCGATTGCTGCTAATATGCACCCTTCCCATAATTGTTTTTGTTTCCATTCAAGCTCGTTGATATTATTAATCATATTTTCCTCCATTACTTGTTTGATTTCAATCTATTCTCTTTACGTGACAAGACTTGCGCATTACTATAGCTATTGCTTCCACCGTTGTCTTTAGCATTTATATGGTCAATCTGCCATTCATTTTCTGGAGGGGTTACACCCTTTTGGCTCTTACTTGGTTTGACAAGCTCCTGACCTGATAGGTCTGATTTAACTACTCCACCATTCTTTTTCATATTTTCTTCTATTATGTTCTTCTTTTGAGCAGCTGTAAAGTCTTTTCCTGTGCCGACGCTTGCGGGGTCATCAAGATGTGAGTAAGGACCTTTACCCGCCCCCTTAACTCCTAATCCTCCAATGTAAATTGTTCCCGTTAATACTTTAGGTTTATCAGTATAAACAAGCTCATATGAATACTCACCTGGAATTGTAATTTGACCACCAAACCACGTTTCAGTATGTTGACTAAGAACATAATCATATGAATAACCATTATCTTTATATGATACTATTTTAGGTAAGTTTGAAATAGCATCTTTATTTAATATAGTATTATATACTCCGAAAACTCCACCATTTATATATTTACTTGCTTCGTCTTTCGTGTACATATTTACATTATCATTAACTACAATATTACCCATCCCCATTGCTACACTACTAACAGCATCTACATCCCCACAACCCTTACTATTCTTACTTCTACCCTTACTTTCTGCTGCCTTTTTATTAACATAGCTATTAAAAGATCCCCAAGTCTCTGGTCCTACTTTTCCATCTACCTGTAGACCATTTCTTGTTTGGTAGGCTTCTACAGCTTCGTAAGTATATTTCCCATAAACCCCATCTACTCCAGATGATCCAAGATAATAACCTTGCTCATCTAATATTTTTTGAACCTTTACTACTGCATCCCCTCTTGATCCTAGTTTTAGTAACGGTTGATTTTTAACTGGTGAATTTGATTTTTCTCTAAGATAATCTTTCTTTATTTGATTATTAAGGTTAATATCATCACTTGATGATTCTGGTACGTTTCCACTCGGATCCACATTCATAACAGGATTATTTGAAGTATAAGCATACCTATTCAAGCTAAGTGGCTCATTTATTTCCCCTAGATAACTATCCCTTGTTATGAATCTTGCTGTTTCTGGGTTGTAGTATCTTGCCCTTAAGTATTGGAACCCTGATTCTAAATCATGGTACTCTCCATTGTAGCCATATGGGTTGTTAAGTAGTTTTGTGTTTGGACTTAACTCTCCTCCTGACATTGGTTCTCCAAATGGTGTATACCTGTACTTGTCCCTTACATTTCCTACGGCATTTGTAAGCTGAGTTACACTTCCTCTTCCATCATACATGTAGTATAGTGGATTATTTGGTACTCCTTCTACCTCTACTAGGTCTCTTACGGATATTCTTTCTTCTCCGTAAGTGTACACTCCTCTATAAACTCCATTTGCATCTGAAGTCGTTAGTGTTCGAGTATAGTCGGAATTTATGTCATTGACATAGTTGGTTATCTCGTAAGCATCTGGTTTAGTTAATACTTCTTCCCCATGATTCTTTGGATGATCTGCTCTCTTATACCAACCTAAGTGTTTCCCTTTATTACCATCCTTTATTTTGTCCTTGTCCCAGCCTTTGTGTCCTCCATTGTCGTTGTTCTTTTCTTTGTCTTTTCCGTTGTCCTGGGTTTTATCCTTGCCGTTGCCTTTGTTGTCATTATCCTTATTGTTGCCTTTATCGCTGTTACCTTTATCTCCATTATCTACTTTGTCTTGACCGTTTCCGTTACTCTTATCTCCTCCATTATTTCCATTACTGTTGCCATTTCCGTTATCGCTGCCATTACCGCCAGCATTATTGTTTCCATTGCCATTGTCATTGCCGTTGTTTCCTCCAGCATTGCTGTTGTCACTGCCTCCTCCGTTGCCATTGCCTTGGTTTCCTGGTGCTTCTGGCTTTGGCCCTTTTGTATGAGTTTCCTTAATTACATTTTTATTCTCTTGTGCTTTGTCCTTGTTATTTTCCTTTTGGCTCTCTGTTTTTAGCGGGCTCTTTGATAAGAAGTACTCTCCAACGGTTTTGTAGGTTCTATTGCCGTCGCTGTCATAGCCGAAGGTTTCTATTTTACCTTGGTGGTAGGTTATTTGTATTAGTCTTCCATCTTCATCGTAGTCATAGTATTCTATCTGGTTTTCTGGGAGGATTCTCTTTACCATGCTGCCGTTAGAGTCGTATTCATATTTTATCAGGTCATCGTTGTTTTTTTCAGTTACAAGCTCATCGGCTTCGTTGTAGCTGTAGGTTACATTCTTTGAGTCATCTCCTCCAGTTATCTGCATTGCTGTTCTGTTTCCTGCTGCATCGTAGCCATAGGAGTATTTCTTTGTTACTCCGTCCTTTTCCTCTGTGAATTCTACGATTTCTTCAGCACTGTTGTATTTATAGTTTCGTGTATAGGTGCTGTCTTCTTGAACTTGAATTTCTTTTATTATGTTTCCTGCTTTGTCGTATTCATATTTAAAGCTGGATATTATTCCTCCATTTATGAATGAGTTTTCTAGCTTTGTAAGTCTGTCTGCTTCGTCGTAAGCATAGGTTGTTTTTGTTCCATTTGGAAGTATCGTCTCTATTCTTCTTCCTGCCTCATCATACTTGTAGAAGGTTCTCTTTCCTTCATAGTCTTCTACGTATGAAATTCTGTCCAGTTTATCATAGCCGTAGGTTACAAATTTTCCATCTGGATATATGGTTTTTGATTTTCTTCCTAGATCGTCATATTCGTAGCTTACTTCTTCTCCAGTTGGGAAGTTCACTCCTGTAAGTCTTTCCATGCTGTCATAAGCATAACCTGTTTCCCCTTCTGCACCGCTCATGTAGGTTCTGCTTCCCATTAGGTTGTATTCATAGCTTACTTTGTTTTCTCCTTCTTTGCCGTCACTGCCTATATATGCTTTTCCTGTAACTCTATTTAAAACATCGTGGCTGTAGTTCATCTTACTTCCATCTGGCTTTGTATAGCTTAGAAGATTTCCCGCTTTACTATACTGCATGCTTTCAGTCTCTCCAAGTGGGTTTGTTATAGAAGTAAGCTTTCCTACCTTGTCATAAGAGTATTTAGTAGTATTTCCATTGGCATTCTTCACTGCTGTCATGTTGCTTACAGAATCATAGCTGTAGCTTGTTTCACTTCCTAGAGGATCTTTTACCTTTGACAATCTATTTAGTTGGTCATAGCTGTAGCCAGTTTCATATCCGTTCCCATCTTTTTTAGATACTAGATTCCTGTTTCCATCATAGTTATAGGTAGTTGTATGTCCTAAAGGATTGCTTACCTTTTCAAGCTGATTTACAGGATTATAGGTATAGCTTGTGGTGTTCTTTAAAGGGTTGGTTACTGCGGATAAAAGATTATTTTTATTGTATTCATAGCTGGTAGTTTCACCTAATGGATTAGTTTCTGATTTTAAGTTACTCGCTGGGTCATAGGTGAAGTTATATTCCTTTTCTCCTGGTTTTACTACCTTTGTAACATTCCCTAAAACATCATAATCTAAAGAGGTTATCTTTCCTTCTGGATCCGTCAATTCAGTTACTCTGTCCATTATGTCATATTTATATGCATAGACATTGCCATTTGGCTGTTTAACTTCTGCAAGGTTTCCTAAGTCATTGTATTCATAGGAGGTTATATGCCCTGCTGTATTTTTTTCTGAAAGTACTCTATGCATTTTGTCATAGCTGTAATCTTTTATGTTTCCTTCATTGTCCTGTTCCTTTACTAGATTTCCAAAGCTGTCGTATTGGAAGCTTCTAATGTACTCCATTGGATCTGTTACAGAGGTTAGTCTGTGTACAGTATCGTAGGAGTATTTATTTTCAGCTCCAGCTGCATCTATTTTAGCTAGAAGATTGTCATTTAAATCATAGTTAAATTGTGTTATGCCGCTTAAAGCATCAGTTAACTTTGTAACCTTGCTGTGCTTGTTGTATTCATAGGCGGTTTTATTGCCTCTTGGGTCTATAATTCCAGTAACTCTTCCTAGCTTGTCATATTCACAAGTAGTATCGAAGCCTAGAGCATCTATACTCTTTTGAAGTCTGTTCAAGGAATCATATAAATATTGAGTAGTCCCTCCCATAGGTTCTAGTACCTTAGAAAGATTTCCATTAGGATCGTAGTCTAAGGTGGTGGTGTTTCCTCTTTCATCTATTACCTCTTTTATTCTGTTTAGAGGGTCGTAGGTGTATTTTTTGCTGCTGCCTTTTCCATTTTTAACTTCTATAAGGTTGCTGTTTCCATCATAAAGGTAGTTTGTCTCTGTATTTAGAGGATCCTTTTTCTTTATAAGGTTTCCAATAGAATTGTATTCATAGGCATACTTTTTATCTCCCGGCTGGGTCTTGCTCTTTACTTTTCCTAGCCCATCATAGGTAAAGCTGGTTACCTTTCCTTCTGGGTCTGTTATACTTATAATCCTGTTTTTCTTGTCGTATTGGAAGCTTGTTGTATTTCCGTCCTTCTCTGTTTTTGAGGTTATGTTTCCTTCTAAATCATAGGTATACTTTATGCTTCTATCTATAGTATCCTTCTCTTCAAGAAGCCTTCCAAAGGAATCATAAACATACTTAACTATATTTCCGATATTATCCTTTTCTTCTATAGGATTATTTCTTATGTCATAGGTAATTGTATTTACCACTCCTGCAGTATCAGTTAAGGAAATTAGCCTGTCCCCTTTGTCATAACTGAATACATAAGCATCTCCATAAGGATCAATTATTTTAGTGTTGTTTCCATTCTTGTCATATTCCACGGAAACTGTGCTGCCTTGTGGGTTTATAATTTTTACTGGAAGCCCTCTGCCATTGTATTCATACTTTGTTTCATTTCCTAGAGGGTCTATTTCCTTTTCTTTATTTCCGGCAGCATCGTATTGATATTGGTAAATGTCATTTAGAGCATCTTTTATACCAATAATTCTGTCCAGCTGGTCATAATTGTAGGTAGTAATGTTACCCCTTGAATCTTTTTCACTTTCTAGATTTCCATTCTCGTCGTATTTATAGGTGGTTTTGTTTCCTAAGGAATCTATTACCTCACTAAGCTTTCCTATAGGGCTATAGCCATATTGGGTTATGTTTCCTTCTTCGTCCTTTTCAGCAGTCATTAAATTGTTTTTGTCGTATGCATAGCTTACTTCATAGCCTAATGGATCTTTGGTTTTAGTTAAATTCCCATTTTCGTCATACTCATATAGATAAGTTTTATTAAGGCTGTCACTTATCTTTTTAATTCTTCCTAGCTTGTCGTATTCAATAGAGGTTTTTACTCCTGTTATGTCGGTATATTCACTTAAGTTATATAGTTCATCATATTTATAGGCTTTGACATTTCCATCTGGCAATATAGATTTTAATAGATTTCCCATAGAGTCGTATTCATTTATAATAGTTTGCCCAAGAGAGCTTGTTATCTTTTCAGGCATATTTACATTATAGTTAAATTCATAGGTAGTTTTACTGTCCTGTGGATTAATAATTGAGGTTATATTTCCAAGAGCATCCCTTTTATATTCAGTAACTCCATTATCCTGGTCAATTACCTTTATTAATCTATTCATGCTGTCATATTCATATTTTATTATTCCGCCCTTAGGATTCTTTTCTTCAATTTTATTGCCATTAAAATCGTATTTAAAGCTTGTTATGTTTCCTAGAGGGTCTTGTACACTTTCCATATTATCTAGACTGTCATAGTTGAATACTACTACATTGCCCTTTCCATCTACAATAGAAGTGTTATTTCCGCTGCTGTCGTAAACATATTCTGTAGTATTTCCGTCTGGTAAAAGCACATTCAATCTTTCTCCACTTGGACTGTAGGCAATTCTAGTAAGCTTACCTAGAGGGTCTTCTATAGTTATTACTTTACCAACAGAGTTATAGTAATAATTACTAAAGTTTCCTCTTGGATCTGTAATCTTTACTAAATCCCCTCCCTGATACTCATAGGTTGTTGTTTTTCCTTCTGAGTCTTTAGAAGAGATAAGTTGTCCTTTTTCATTATAAGTGTATTCTGTAACAGCTCCTCCTGGTCTTGTTACCTTAATTAGATTTCTTTTTGAATTATAATTCATCCAGGTTACATTTCCCATTAGGTCAGTGGCTGAGGTCATGTTTCCAAAGGAATCATAAGTAAACTTATTTACTTTTCCATTCCAAAGAGTTTCCTTTGTTTTGTTTCCATTGGAATCATATTCATAGGTAGTGGTTCTTCCCAGCTTATCCTTGAAGGTTTTTACATTGTTTTCTGAGTCATAAGTATATTCTTCACTGGTTCCATCAGGATAAACAATTTTAGTCTTTCTAAATTGTGAATCGTAGTAATAAAGGGTTTTATTACCTTTTGCATCAGTAGTTTCGTTATATCCGTTGAAGTATTTTATATAAATTATACTTCCCTTTGAATCCTCCTGCTGTACTACTCTGTTTTCATCATCATATATATTGTTTATTACTCTGTTTTCCTTAGAATCGTAGAAGGAAATAAGCCTTCCCTTATCATCATAGTTGTAGCTTATTCTGCTTCCCTTGGCATTTGTATAGGAGATAAGGTTGCCAATTGAGTCGTATTCGTAGGCTACAGAATTTCCATCTGGCATTGTAATGTCTGTAATTCTTCCCATACTGTCGCAGTTTATTTGAAGTTCTTTTCCTGATGGAGATATAATCTTATCTAGGCTGTAATTTTCATCATACTCAAATTGAGTTTTGTTTCCGTTTTTATCTTCTATTGCAGTAATAAGACCTTGCTTCATGAAATAATAAGTGGTAGCATCTTGTTCTGCAATTTTATACCCATTTTCTAATTTAGTGAGAGTATAAATTTCGCCTTCTGGAGCGGTATAGCTTCCATCAGAGTTCTTTGTGAAGTATACAATACTTCCATCTCCTCTATCAAAGCCTATGTCCCCATTAGACATGTAAGCTATATATTTATTAAGGTTAAAATCCCATCTCTGCCCAAAAGGTCCTTTGTAATCGCTGGCCTTTGAATTATAGGTTCTTGATATTTTAAAATCTCCACCCATATCTGGTATAGATATATCATCAGCAGTATAATAATAATTTCCTGTAATCAGGTTTATTGGCTCAAACCCAAATTCACAGTGTTTTCCTCTTCCAATTAATAAGCTGTCAATTCTACGTTTATCACTATCGGTAAGATCTTTAGCATTATAAGGCACTCCTTGATTTTGCTTAGGATTTCTAATAAATATTATGTTTCCTTGAACCAGTAGGTCATCCTTCATGTTATTATCTTTCATAAAGGTGTCTTTATCTGTGATTCCATAGAAGGCTAAAACTCTTGGAAGTATATCCATGGATTTTACTTCATAAAGCTGGAAGCTGTCACTTTGGCCAATATCAATAATTTCTATCTTTGGAGGAGCTGGTTCTGCAGGCTCCTCACCTTCTCCAGCTGGAGGCTCTTCCTCTTCTATTTCTATAGTCGCTTTTGCCGATATTCTATATAGTTTATTATAACCAATATCTTCCCTAGTAAATGCTTTATCTGTTTGCCAGTTACTTTCTTTAACATTGTATGTTTGAGCATACTCTACTGGATTTAGATTTGGATAAATATAATCCTCACTGGCTATTACTTCTCCTTTAAATTTATCATTTGCTGGAGAAGTTTCATAATTAACTTTAGACTTTGGCTTAGATAATCCGTCAGCTGTTACAGCTACAAATCTAAGCAGTCCATCGTTATTTGCTTGCACTATAGGTCTTAAATTAATTGTAGGCTTTACTTGATCATCTATTTGTCCACTCTTTTGTACTTCATACACTATTCTTGCGTATGGAGTCTGTTGCTTATTATAATATTCATTAGATCTATATACCTCGCATTGAGCTTTTTCATCCGTGTATTTAAGAACAACTCCATTATTAGCTAATCCGTTATACCACTGATTTACAAGGTTCTTTATATTCCATTCAACAGGGCCTATATTACCTGCTATTTTAGTAGAGGTTTCAAAGCTTGTTTCTTGGGGCTGAGTATTCCAAGTTATCTTTGATATATTATAGGATTGATTTACCCTATCAAGCTGAATAACCCTTTCTGCAGAGCTATAGGCAGTGTATCTATACATAATTAAGGAGGCATTCTTAACAACAGCACCTTCTGGTAATGTTGGCAAGTCAAATTTTACGAAGGTTCTATTTTTTCCTAAGAAGGTTTTCCATTGTGCCAAATTCCCTGTGGCTTTTCCATCGTCATAGCCTATATAAGAATATGCATTATCCGTAATGGTATTTGGATGATTATCTTCAACACAGTTGTCAAGTAATGACCCTTTATATGAATATACAGTTGGATCTATCTTTACAGGATATGCCCTATCCTTAGCCTTAAGCCAATCCTTGTCTACAGTAATTATTACTCTGTCATTTCCAAAAATTCTTTTATCCAAGCTTAGCTTTAAGTTCATAGAGCTTTTACCGTTAGCGTCTACCATTTCTGGAGCACTTATTTTCCAAAGGGGCTCTTTTTCTTTTTTATCGTAGGCAAAAATTACCCCGCCTTCTTCTTTTAAGGTAAGTCCTGAAGTTTCTATTTCAAAGTAAAATTCGTTTTTATTAACAAGGTGGTTTAATATTATATCTTCCTTTACTCTAGAATTATCAACCGTATACTGATAATCAATGCCCTCTAATACATCACTATACAGTATGCTGTTATCTGAAATTGAGCTTTTTGAAAAGTCTCCTTCCGTTGGGAGCATTTCAATATATGTATTATCCTTTTCTACTTTAATTGGGTTATTTTTTTCTATCTTAGAAGGAAAGCTTACATTAAATTCATTTGCCTTATTTTTATATACAGTTCCCTTCTTATTTTTATCCTCAACTAAGGTATTATCTATTTCTTCTATTTCTCCCTTGGAGTTTTTAAAATGAATATTTTCAGTGAATACGTAGGTGGAATATTTCCCATCCCCCTCCTTAAAGGTCTTGCTATTTAAGGTTCTTTTTTCTTTTGCCTCCTGCTTTTCACTATATTTTTCTTCATAAACCCATTTTGATTTTTTTGTAACAGGCTTTTTTGCTGGCTTCTCAGTCTTAGCTTCCTTAGTTTGTACTTCCTTTACCTTTTCCTTTGAAGCTAGTTCCTTTCCATAGTATTTACCATGTACCCCATTTCCACTGGCATCCTTTGCAAATGCCAAGGTCTGGCTAAATGAAGATATTATAAAAAAAATCAATATAAAGAAACTTAAAAATCTTCCTCTAGTCTTTTTAACCATGAATTTACCCCCATATTTTTACATTTTAATTGATTTTTATATTTAATTAAATTTTCTATTAATTTCCTATATTCGATATATATTACCTTTTTCCTTCTTATTTTTGAATTTTTTGTTACATTTTATTGTTTACTGTAAATACATGAAGCTTAACCCATGGAATATATGGAAACATTTAATTCATACGGAACCCAGCAAAAACTACGATAAAATACATATAAAATAATGACTAGTAAAGAGGTAAGGCAGTGGATCCTATGTCGCCTATCTTAGAAAATAAATATTGGTATAGAGTTACTAAAATCATGCGTGAGCATGTAGATGACTTGGTGAATAAAGCTATTAATTTCAGTGATATTAAAAACGGATTTGCTGAATATATTTGTGAAGAGTGTGGTGATGCAATTAGCCTATATTTTCTGTGGAAAGGCTATTTGTAAAAAAATTTTGCGAACAAAAAAATTTTTTACAAATAATTCGCTTTATAGTAGACTATATTTAACTATAAGGAGAGGAAGTTTCGTAAATGATTGAAAGATATTATAATTTCATTACTAGAATAGAGAATTTCTTTGACTTTATTATGATTGTAGATGATAAATGTATTGTCAGAGTTTGCAAATCTTTTACCAAGAAAGGATTAATAATTGATGAAAAAAAATCCATAGGCAAAACGCCCTGGGATCTCTCTCTTAACTTGAGCGAGGAGGACTCTACCTTGTACCGGGCTGTAAAATATGGAGAAACTACTATTAATCGGCTTAATAGATTGAAGGACGTTTCTGGACAAGAAGATGTCTTCCTGGATAGTACCTTTCCGATCAGGGAAAACAATAAGATCATTGGTGCTATAAACATAGCAAAGTATATTGATGAGACTCTGACAAAAAATTTTATCAACGTGGCAAACATGACTTTTACTCATACTGATACCAATGACCTTTACCGGTTAAACCACATTATAGGGAATTCTGAAGAAATCCAACTCATGAAAAATAGAATACAGAAGATCTCCATGACTAATTCGAATGTCCTGATATACGGAGAAAGTGGAACGGGAAAGGAAATGGTGGCCCAGTCAATACATAGTGAAAGTTCACGAAAATATAATTGCTTTATAGCTCAAAACTGCGCTGCCATTCCCCACACCTTGCTGGAAAGTATTTTTTTCGGTACAACAAAAGGTAGCTTCACAGGAGCAGAGAATAAACCCGGAATTTTTGAACTGGCTAATGGGGGGACACTATTCTTAGACGAGATCAACTCCATGGATCTAAGCATGCAGGCCAAATTATTAAGGGCTATTGAAGAAAAGCGAATTACCAGAATAGGAGGACTGGAAAATATAAAAATCGACGTACGGATCATTGCCGCAATCAACGAAACACCAGAGGACTGCATGCGCGAGAGAAGAATGCGGGAAGATTTGTTTTATCGTTTATCGTGCATTCAGATCAAAGTCCCGCCATTAAGAGAAAGAAAAGAGGATATTCCTCACCTGACAGAACATTTTATTGAATTATACAATCGGGAAATGCAGTCACAGATAGAAGGTGTCACTTCAGAGGTTCTGGAGCTCTTTACTGCCTATCCTTGGCCGGGAAATATACGTGAATTCAAGAATGTTATCGAGAGCGCCTTTAACTTCACCACAACTCGGGTTATCTGCAAGGATGATCTTCCTGATTTCATAAAAAATAACTTGAACCGGCCCGATAAAGACAGCGAAAACCTGAATGAGGCTCTGGAAGCCTTTGAAAGAGACTTCATTCTACGGCAGGCAAAAGGCAAAAAGTCGTTAACCGAGCTTGCTGACAGTATTTGGATTTCGAGGCAGGTGTTAAATTACAAGTTGAAGAAATACAATCTAGATTTAAAATTTGATTGATGCCACAAAACAGAAGCACTTTTTGTAATGTTGAGGGAGAAAACCACCAGCCTGCATTGAAGTGCCCATCAAGATTTGGACAGAATCCGAAAGGATCAGCAAGAAAGGGCCGGTGGATAGTTGATGCCGACATTAAAGGATATTTCAATGAAGAGTCAGTGAAAATTTTCACTGACCTACTCTATTATCGTGGATGACTTTAATCAATGTGTATCGCCTCCGATTTTCGGGTATAATCTCCAATCGGATGTATATTTGACTGACCAGTATTACGCTACGCTCGCAATACGCATTTTAGGCACAGAAGAAGATATAAACCCCAAACCTGTTTCTCCTTGCTTGGAGAGGCAAGTTTGGGGTTTTTTCTATTTGTCAATGGCAGACGCTTCCAATTTTGTTTGATGTCCTCTTGAGCCAACAGCAAGGGATTGGTAAATCAACAATCCTCTTTGTAAAAAAATATACTTGCATGCAAATTTTTTTGCGAAAATTCCGTTTTTACGAAATCCTTAAGATTTATTTTATGTATTATGCACTATTGTAGTATACGTGCAACACTTGATTTAGGCCTGTTTTTTTTAAATATTCTTTTAATAATTCTAAAACAATCTAGCTTGGCACAAAAAATGCTATATGGAATTGCATAGCAAAATTGACTTGATACATAAAAACGGATAGGGGGCAAAACTCCAGCCAGCGAATTCGTATGAAGTGGATGGGCCTTGGGGATAAATAATAAACAAGGGAAGTGTCCATGTACAGTTTGCTTTCAGTTAATGAATAACCAAATTTTAAAGGAAGGAGAATTAATTCATGAATAGTTTTCTCAATATTCAAAAGGAAGATGTGGCATATCTAATAGAGGAGGTGAAGGAGAACTATAAGCAGATCCACCAGCATCCTGAACGAGGGTTCGAGGAGGTCGAAACTTCGCGTCTAATTATCGAGAAGCTTAAGGAATATGGTGTTGAATCACGGACTGTGATGCTGACTGGCGTCATTGCCGACATCCACGGGTCGAGGCCTGGCAAGACGGTGGCGCTGCGGGCTGATATCGACGGTCTGCCTATCACAGAAAAGACCGATTTGCCCTACGCCTCCAAGATTCCCGAGCGAATGCATGCCTGCGGGCACGACGCCCACACTGCGATGCTGCTGGGCGCCGCGCGATACCTGTCGGAGCACCGCGACCAGTTTGCCGGAACGGTCAGGCTGATTTTCCAACCAGCGGAGGAGGGCTGGGCGCCGGAGAGCCTTGAGCCAGCCATCGCTGCCGGTGGCAGTGAGCAAGGCGGCGCCGTCTCAATGATCAAGGCAGGTGCGCTGGACGGGGTCGATATGTGCTTCGGATTTCACGTCCAGCCGTGGGCTAAGACAGGTACATTGCTCTGCCGTCGTGGTCCGGCATTTGCATCGCCTGATACGTTTGAAT
>Ga0074193_1002850_pt1 | contig 14406 bp, 13 predicted proteins | sample EPASupsiteHSE605_FD_64523 | JGI IMG/M metagenome (GOLD analysis project Ga0074193, IMG submission 64523) | Bioremediated contaminated groundwater from EPA Superfund site, New Mexico - Sample HSE6-05 | ecosystem: Environmental > Aquatic > Deep subsurface > Groundwater > Contaminated ... | reverse complement strand
GAATAATGAGGTGTCTTATGAGCAAAGAGGTAAGAGAATTTCTTAAGGAAACTGTTAGTGTTATAATAATTGCATTTGTCTTGGCTATGATTTTAAGAAACTATGTAATTGAGGGACGTGAGATTCCAACCGGTTCAATGCTGCCAACCGTACAGCTTAAAGACAGGATCTGGGTAAACCGTTTTATATACCGTTTCAAGGAACCCCAACGCGGGGACGTAGTAATGTTTCAACCTCCGGAATCACTCAATTCGCCAACTCCTTTTCTAAAAAGAGTTATAGGTTTACCAGGGGAAACCGTGGAAATGAAAAACAACAAAGTATATATAAATGGTCGTGCCCTGGTTGAGCCCTATGTTGCAGAACCTTTGAATTATCAGTACGGCCCCGTAGTAGTTCCGCAAGATAGTTTGCTTGTTTTGGGAGATAACCGTAATAACAGTTATGACAGCCATGAATGGAATGCCTGGTTAACTCGGGATCGTCTTATGGGAAAGGCTCTTGGTATTTACTGGCCATTAAATCATTTTACACTTCTAGAGCGGGAGGTCTCCTTTGAATGAGAATTCTGCTGACTAATGATGATGGAATCAATGCCAGGGGTATCCATGCTCTGATTAATGAACTAAATATGATAGCTGAAATTTATGTGGTTGCTCCTGATCGTGAAAGGAGCGGAACTGGTCATTCAATAACTGTATTCGATCCAATCAAAGCTGTTCAAACAAAAATACCGGGCATTAAGCGAGGATGGTTAGTTGGAGGAACGCCGGTTGACTGTGTCAAATTAGCAATAAGCCGTTTAATTGAAGAAAAAATCGACCTGGTGGTTTCGGGAATCAATCATGGTCCTAACCTTGGAACTGACGTGCTTTATTCGGGGACTGTTTCAGCTGCGGCTGAAGGAGTTATTATGGGATCACCCTCTATTGCGGTTTCACTTAATTCGTATGCAGACGATATGGATTTTAGTTTTGCGGCTAAGTTCACTCAGCGTTTAGTATCTGCAGTAATGGAACAGAGAATAGATAAAACAACTCTTTTGAATATAAATATTCCGCCCCTGACTCCCGATGATATTAAAGGTATAAGGATAACCAAGCTGGGGATAAGAAATTATGATAATCTCTTTGAGGAACGTAGAGATCCGAGAGGTAATACCTATTACTGGCTGGGTGGAGGAGTACAGGAGGAAGAACAGCACGAGGACAGTGATGTATTCGTCGTTAAGAATGGTTTTATTAGTATAACTCCTATTCATATGGATTTGACTGACTATATGCTAATGGAAAAATACCAGAAAATATCTGCTGCTTATCTGGATTCTCTGATAAGGAGTGATTGACTATAACGCTCATTAGCCTTGTAATTAACATATTAGTGTTTCTATTGCTTTTTAACTGGTCTTACATAAAGAAAAGAAGACAGAACCCTAGTTATCCTACGAAGCCTTTAGCGCGATCGATAATTTTTCCACTGTGTTTAGGAATTGCTTATACTTTCCTAGTAGATGCTTACAAGGGTATTTTCTACTATCAAATCATATTATTCCTAATAGTAGCAGGGGTATTGTTCTGGAAATTGTACGGCTCAAATAACAATGGCAGTTGAATGAGAATTACTTTGCTACTTACGGCAAAGTATAGTAACATTTTTACAGTTGCAGAAAAAATTGAGGAGGTTATCGGATGAAGGTTTACCCTACTAACGGAATTCGTAATATTGCCCTCGTGGGTCATGGAGGTACTGGAAAAACATCATTGGCAGAAGCCATGATTTATAATACCGGGGTGATCAAGAGGATGGGAAAGGTAGATGACGGTAATACGGTAGCCGACTTCCTGCCTGAAGAAATTAAGAAGAAAATAACCATTAGTACGGCTCTGGTTCCCTGTGAACACAACAACTGCAAAATTAACGTACTTGATACGCCTGGATATGCTGACTTCTATTTTGAGGTGTGCGGAGCATTACAAGTAGTTGATAGTATGTTATTAATGTTTTCCGCTACCGCAGGGGTTGAAGTTCAGACTCAAATAATATGGGACGAGAATCCTGATATTCCGAAAATAGCCTTTATAAATAAAATGGATCGTGAAAATGCTGACTTCAATAAAGTGTTAGGTCAAATAAAATCTACTTTTACCGACAGCGTAGTTCCTCTGCAGCTGCCTATTGGAGCAGAGGATAGCTTTAAAGGAGTAGTAGATTTACTTAAAATGAAAGCTTATCTATTTGAGGCAGGGACTGGCAAAATGACTATAGCTGATATTCCTGCGGATATGATGGATGATGTTGAAATGTATAAAATGGAACTAATCGAAGCAGCCGCCGAAGCCAATGATGAACTACTGACTAGATATCTTGAAGGGGAAGAACTAAGCGATGATGAAATACTGCAGGGAGTCAAGGAAGCAGCTTCTTCTGGATCGGCAGTATTTGTATTCTGCGGTTCTACGCTTAGAAATATGGGTATACAACCCCTTATGGATTTTATCGCGGAATGTTCTCCAACACCGGAGCGTAATCGCATGGTGAAAGATAAGGATATAGAAAAATTACCCCTAAGTGCCCAAGTATTCAAAACTATAGCAGATCCCTATATAGGACGATTAACAATGTTCCGCATTTTTACCGGTAAGATGAAGGCAGACAGTGTTATTTATAATGCCAGCAAAGAGAAAGATGAAAAGATAACGCAGCTTTTGGTGATGACTGGTAAGGAACAGGCATCTGTACCTGAATTGAATGCCGGTGATATTGCTGCTGTTGCTAAACTTGCAGTTACCAACACTTCGGATACTCTTACGGTGAAAGCTAACCCAGTGCTTATAGATCCTATAGAATTTCCCAGACCTACTCTCAGTATGGCCATTGAGCCCAAGAGCAAAGGGGATGAAGATAAGCTCAGTGGAGCTTTACAGAGATTAATGGAAGAAGATCCAACCATCACTGTAGAAAAGAATGCTGAAACCCACCAAACAATAATGAGAACCATGGGTGATACCCATATGGATATTATAACGGACAAGCTATCCCGTAAATTTGGAGTTGACGTTATTACTAAGGAAATGAGAATACCCTATAGGGAAACCATTAAAACTACCGTACAGGTAGAAGGTAAACACAAAAAGCAGAGTGGAGGTCATGGTCAATATGGCCACGTCTGGATAAAGTTCGAACCTAATGATGAAGAGGACTTCAAATTTGAAGAAAACGTATTCGGCGGAGCGGTTCCACGCAACTACTTCCCCGCAGTAGAAAAAGGACTCTTAGAGGCTTTAGAAGAAGGCGTGTTAGCAGGATACCCGGTTACCAGATTAAAAGCTACCCTGTATGATGGCTCATATCACAGCGTGGATTCATCGGAAATGGCATTTAAAATGGCAGCTAAGCTAGCTTTCAAAAAGGGAGTAGAAACCGCCAAACCAGTTCTGTTGGAACCGATCGTAAACGTCGAGGTTGAAATACCCGATGCCTACATGGGAGATATAATAGGAGACCTGAACAGTAAGAGAGGCAGAGTAATGGGTATGGAACCATCCGGGAAAAAACAGATTGTTAAAGCCCAGGTTCCACTTGCGGAAATGAGCCGGTACACTATCGACCTAAAATCTATTACCCAAGGACGAGGTAAGTTCCGGATGGAAATGGACCATTATGAAGAGGTGCCAGCCCAGGATGCAGAGAAGATAGTAGCTAAAGCCAAACAGGATAAAGAAGACAAAGAGAAATAGAAACAAGAAAAGAGGGTTTAAAAACCCTCTTTTTGATAATTATTATCTCTAAGCTCAGGGAGGAACCTAATGATTGGCAGTATATCTCAGATAGTTGATTACTTCAGTAATTCGGTCTTACAATGGATCGCTGTGCCTATATCTATATTCCTGGTTTTTTGGATATTAAGCATTATATTTAGCCGATACCTATTGCCCATTATGTTACGCACTATATCCGGAAACGGTACCAATATTGATAACAAAATATTTATTGCTTATGAAAAACCAATACGGGCTTTGCTTTTTACTTTGGGAGTTTATCTTGCCCTTAGGTATTTTCCGCTGTCACAAGCTCAGGATATATTCTTATCTCAGTGTTTTCGCTCAATTATCATTATAATATTAGCATGGGGAGCTAATGTTATGGCCGGGACTGATTCGATCTTATCAGATGAATTTAAAGAAAAGCTCAAACTGGATAGTATTCTAATTCCCTTTTTCTCAAAAATAGTTAAATTCATTATCTGGGCCATGGCTATAGTTTTAGTAGCTCATGAATGGAATTATGATGTGAATGGATTTATTGCTGGTTTGGGTCTGGGAGGACTAGCCTTCGCTCTGGCTGCTAAAGATGCACTGGCTAATATATTCGGTGGAATTGTAATCATAATGGAAAAACCCTTCTCCATTGGCGATTGGGTACAGATACCCGACGTGGAAGGAATCGTTGAAGGAATCTCCTTTCGCAGTACTCGCTTAAGAACCTTTGATCAGGCACTAGTTATTGTTCCTAATTCTACTCTGGCCAATCAAGCAATTACCAACTATTCTCGCATGGGAAAACGTCGAATAAGATTTTTACTGGGCATTGAATACAGTACCCCGCGCGAAAAAATAGAAAAATGTGTGGTGGAAATAAGAAAAATGCTAAATGAGCATCCCGATATACACCCCCAAACAATTCTGGTTAATTTTGAAACTTTTAATGAGAGCAGCCTTGATATAATGCTATACTTTTTTACCAATACTACCGACTGGGCTGAATACCTTACGACGAAAGAAAATGTTAATTTTAGAATTATGGATATATTGGAGAGGGAGAATGTCTCAGTGGCTTTCCCCAGCAGAACAATATATATTGAAAATACAAAGGCAAAATAAAATATCTGGAAGAGCTTCCCAAGTAGAGTTGAAAATACTAATGCTTACTTTTCTGTACATAATGTTAATAGAAAATACCTGAAACTGGTCATAAGGCCAGTTTTTTTTATTTGTTGGATAATTCACAGTTTTATCATAGTTTCTTCATAGTTTATTCTAATTATATTGTTATATTAAATAATAGAATACTTAAGATATTACTATAAGCAATACATAAGGAGGAAGTGTTCATATGAAACGTCAGGCTGCAAAATACTTAGTTGTTGCCCTAATAAGTTTTCTCGTAGGTGGGTGGTACTTTGTAAACCAACAGTCTAATCCGGCCAGTAATGCCGCAAATATTCAAACAGCTTATGCAGCTTCAAGTGAAACAAAAAGTGTGGCAGATGTAGTAGATTCAGTCGGACCTGCAGTTGTTTATATCGAAGCATCAGGCAGCTCTGCAAATAGTAGAGGTGGCTTTGGATTCTATGGCTGGAATATACCTCAGCAAATTGAAAATGCCACAGGAACCGGTTTTATAATTGATCCTAGCGGTTACATTATTACAAACCAGCACGTTGTAGATGGTGCCAAAGATATAAAAGTCACATTACAAGGTAAAGATAGTCCATTTACAGCAACAGTAGTCGGAGAGGATTATGAATTGGATTTAGCGGTATTGAAAATTAATGCAAGTAATCTCCCAACTATTCCAATGGGTGATTCAGATACAATGCGTCCCGGTGATCCGGTTATCGCTATAGGCAATCCATTAGGTCTGGATCATACCGTAACAACAGGGGTTGTATCGGCAAAGGGAAGACCTATAACCATTCAAGATCGAAATTATAAGAATCTTATTCAGACTGATGCAGCAATTAATCCCGGGAATAGCGGCGGCCCCCTTATAAACCTTCAAGGCCAGGTAATTGCTATAAATACAGCCATCAGTACTGATGGACAGGGCATAGGCTTTGCTATACCGATAAATACCGCTAAGAGCATTATGCAGGAGCTTATGACAACCGGCAAAGTGATTCGGCCCTACCTGGGCATAAGTATGGCAGATATAACCCCGGAGGCAGCATCTCAATTGCAGATTAGCCAAGATACAAAGGGTGTTGTAATTGCTAAAGTATTGACCAACAGTCCTGCAGCAGCTGCAGGAGTAAAATATATGGATGTTTTAGTTAGCATTGATGGCAATAAGGTTAGCAGTGGAACAGAGGTTCAGGATTACATCCAGAAACAGAAGGTAGGTCAAAAAGTTAACTTAGGTATTTTACGTAATAACCAGTCAATTACTATCTCTGTTACCTTGAAGGAACAACCATAATGTACCAAAAGGGATACCGCCCACTCTAGCGAAGTTAAATAATATAGACTTAGCTTAAGTTCTAAATATAATATTTGAGGTTATGTATGAGAAAACGAAGTTTATTATTTGCAGGCATCGCGCTAATATCAATATTTATACTGATATTTTGGTACACAAATAAAAGCACGAGCCAATCGGAAAAATGTTATAAGGTTCTATTAAGTGATCAGACATGGTTTTATGTGCAGGACAAGACCGGCCTGGAAGAATTGTTGGAAGAATACAAAAATCAATACATAGGGAATATTGATAAGAACGCTCAAGTTAAGAGTATAGAATTTAAACCCAAGCTAGAAATAGTTGAAGAGAATAATAGCTCAAGTGAAGTAATTAATCTAGGAGAGGCCAAGAAAAAAATATATTCTAAGACTCAAGAAGCAGATTTCATTGAAGTAAAATCTGGGGACAGTATATGGAATATTGCAGCTAACAATAATATTTCAGTTGAAGAAATCCAGAAGCTTAATCCTCAGCTAGATAGGGAAATGAGGATTAAGCCAGGAGATAAGTTATGTGTAAGTGACGAAAAACCGGTTTTGGAAGTAGTCATACACTTGGAGAATACTGTAGTCGAAGATATACCTTTTGAAATTGAATATATTAAAGACTCATCTATGAGCGAGTCCCAAAAAAAGACTATATCTGAAGGTGTAAATGGAAAACAAGAGGTAACTTACGAAATTATTCTTGTAAATGGTGATGTATCGGAACAGAAGATAACCAATAAAAAGGTCATCGAACCACCTGTTCCTGGCAAAGTAAATGTTGGTACTATGAACGCAGCAGTCTCAAGAAGTGGAACAAGAGGTTTAAGCAGAGTCGTAACGGGTGGCAGGATAACCAGCCTATTCGGAAGTAGAATTCATCCAATAACAGGGGCTGAAATTTTCCATAAAGGCATTGATATTGGCGCTAATCAGGGTAATCCAATATTTGCCTATAATAGCGGCATAGTCAGCTATGCTGGCTGGAAAAGCGGTTACGGCAACTTTGTACAAATTGATCATGGCAATGGTTTAGTCACTAAATATGGTCATATGTCTGCAATATACATAACAGCAGGACAGAGAGTTCAGGCAGAGCAGAGAATTGGAGCCGTGGGATCAACCGGGGCTAGTACTGGGCCACACCTTCATTTTGAGGTAGTAGTTAATGGGGTAAATAAAAATCCGCAAAATTATCTTTAATCTGTACTAATAACAAACATCAGAGGAGCATTTATGTTTAAAAACTGTAATGCTCCTTTGTCTATTTGTATAATATTAGCGATTACTGCTTAGTCTAGGATTATTAAAATATTAATATCACCCAGCATAGACCAATTTCATAGATTCTTCATACAAATAGATTACAATAATATAAGTATAAATTTTCTATAATTGAGTCTTGATCTAACGTGCCTGAAGCCAGGCTAGTACTAAATTAATGAGGTGTATCCATGGGCAAAAATATAATTGTTGCTGATGATGAAGAACGAATGAGAAAATTGGTATGTGACTTTTTAAAAAAAGAAGGTCATGTTACTTTTGAGGCGCAAAATGGCAAACAAGCGTTAGATATTTTTACAGACCGACAAATAGATCTGCTTATTCTAGATGTAATGATGCCTGAATATGATGGGTGGGCCGTTTGCAGAGAAATACGAAAAAAGTCAATGGTGCCAATAATCATGTTAACGGCCAGAGGTGAAGAATCAGACGAGCTATTTGGATTTGATCTGGGAGCTGACGAGTATATATCAAAACCGTTTAGCCCTCGAGTCCTGGTTGCCAGGGTTCAGGCTTTGCTCAGAAGAGCCGAAAACAATAGTAATAGTCTCCCTCGCAGGTCGCTGGGCGGTTTGGAAATTGATGAAAACGCACATTATGTATCCGTAGATAACGAAGCCGTTGATCTGACGCCTAAAGAGTTTGAATTGCTGCTATATATGGCAGATCATACTGGCAGAGCACTTAGCCGTGAGCAAATATTGAATGCGGTTTGGAATTATGATTACTATGGAGATGTACGTACTGTTGACGCCCATATTAAAAATATTCGCGTCAAATTAGGGCCAAAAGGTGAATACATTAAAACAATACGCGGAGTTGGATATAGATTTGAGGTAACGTCATGAAAATATCTATTCAAACTCGATTGTTTATTACGGTCAGTCTTCTGATCGTGTTTTTTGTGGGCTTTTCCTGGCTTATGAATTCGAGTTATCTGGAAAAATACTATATATACCAAAATAAACGTCAGCTCATTTCAACTTCAGAAAATATCGATAAAATATACAATGGTAATGTCGAGGAACTTGCGTTGGAAATAGAAAAATTAGAGAGAATTTCCGGCTTAAACATACTCATCTTAAACGAGCATCTAGGAATGAAATATTACTCGCTGGAAATAGGAAATAATGGATTACCGGGAGCAGACTCCATTCAGCGCAAGCGTATTCGACAGCCTGATTCGTTAATACCAGTTGTTACTGCCTATCTGCCTGAGCTTCAATTGGGGAATAAAGTTGTTGTTGTCAGCCAGGATCCAACCTTACAAGGTGGCTTATTAAATGTAATATCCATGCTTAATAATGGTGACTATCTCTTATTGAGTACACCCTTGGTTTCACTTCAGGCCAGTGCTGCAATTGCTAACCGCTTTTTTCTTTTTACAGGCCTCTTAACCATTCTGATTGGCTGTTTGGCTGTATTTATATTTGCCAGGCGCTTTACCCGTCCTATTCTAGAGTTAAATACTATTGCGCAAAAAATGGCTGAACTAGATTTTACCCAAAAATACGTTTCTGATAGTGAAGACGAACTGGGAGAATTAGGGGAAAGCATAAACTCGTTATCTGATCAATTAGACAAATCTATTTCTGAACTCCAGGCTGCCAACCAAAAGCTTCAGGAAGATATTGAGCATGAACGCAGAATAGATGAAATGCGCAAGCAATTCATTTCTAACGTATCACACGAATTGAAAACACCCATTGCTTTGATCCAGGGTTATGCAGAGGGTTTAAAAGTGAATGTGGTGGAAGATGAGGACAATAAGAACTACTACTGTGATGTAATTACTGACGAGGCTGGAAAAATGAATAAAATGGTCAGGGAACTTCTTGACCTATCCCAGATGGAAGCCGGATATTTTTCCCTGGAAAAAGAAGTTTTCAATGTCTCAATGCTGGTTGATGAAGTACTCAGCAAATATGATCTCATTTTTAAAGAAAGACATATTTCTCCATTAAAAGAGGTAGCAGATAACTTATTTGTTAACGGGGATCGGGCTCGAATCGAACAGATATTTGTTAATTACCTTAATAATGCCATAAATCATGTGGATAATCGCAAAGAACTACGTGTAACTGCCGTAAGTCTGGATAATAAAGTTCGTATTTCGGTTATTAATACAGGTGTTCCCATTCCCGAAGAATTGCGTGATAAAATATTTACCAGCTTTTATAAGGTAGATAAAGCCCGAACCAGAGCTTACGGCGGAACTGGTCTGGGATTATCCATTGTGCGGGCCATAATGGAAATACATCAAAATGCATATGGATTTTTGAATAAAACAGATGGAGTAGAATTTTGGTTTGAATTAGACAAAATGGAACCGATTTAAATTAACTTTAAAACTTCATTAGTTCTTCACTAAACCTTCATGTTGCCAGGTGATACTAAAGACGTACCACGAAGAAGGTGGAATTTAAAAATTATCAGGAAAGAAGGGATCTAATGAGTAGAAATGAAATGACTATGAAGTTCCTGGGTGGACTATTGATTGGAGGTCTGTTACTGGGTGGAGGCAGTTTTGCTTTAGCCGGTAGTGATGAAGCGGCTGCAGAAAACCAAACCAACTCTGCCCTAAAAATTAATGGGCCCAAGATGCCAGGAATGCAAAAGATTAATTCTGAAGTTACCCAATCAGTTATCGAGTCTCTGGTATCAGCAGGCACTTTAACTCAAGCACAGGCTGATCAAATCCAGGCAAAGGAAAAGCAATTAGAGTCAGACCGAAAGGCCGAGATAGAAAAAATTAAGGCTATGACCCAAGAAGAACGTAAAGCTTATTGTCAGCAGAATAAGCCCCAAAGAATTGATCTCTTTACCCAGTTGGTTGCAGATGGTACCCTCACCCAAGAACAGGTAGATGCTATCAAAACAGCAACCCGTACAAAAATGCAGGAACAGATGCAGGAAAAGCTGAAAACAGCCTTAAGCGGACTGGTTGAAAAGAATGTCATAAGCAACGATCAATCAACCGCAATTTTAAATCAGCTGGAAACCTTCCAAGCTAGCCGTCAGGCTCAAATGGAATCTGTAAAAGATATGACAAAAGAACAGCGGCAAGAATATATGAAAGCAAATAGGCCCAATAAGATCAATCCTTTGGCTGAACTGGTTACTGCCGGTACGATTACCCAGGCACAGGCAGATGAAGTCTTAAAAGCAATTCCTTTTTCCAAGGGCAATAAGGGAATGCATCAGGGACGTGGCAATGGAGAAAGAGGCTTAAAGGGATTACGCCAGCAGGGTGTAAGGGAAAATAGTTAGCTAATTAAAAATCAAATATCAAATATATTAAAGTCACAAAGCAAGAGCCAACAAAGGGACGTTCTTTTTGTTGGCTCTTTTTATGCTTTGGTATAATTGTAGAAAATAAACAGGAGTAATGCTATGATGTGGCTACCAAGAGAGCTGAATGAAAGTGGATTTTTAGTACGTTATTTTCCGAGGTATCAACCGTTAGGATATACTTTGCAATGATGATGATTATTATTATTCAACACGGAAGACAATAAATCAGACAGATTTCTCGCCAACAAAGGGACGTTCTTTTTGTTGGCTCTTTTTATGCTTTGGTATAATTGTAGAAAATAAACAGGAGTAATGCTATGATGTGGCTACCAAGAGAGCTGAATGAAAGTGGATTTTTAGTACGTTATTTTCCGAGGTATCAACCGTTAGGATATACTTTGCAATGATGATGATTATTATTATTCAACACGGAAGACAATAAATCAGACAGATTTCTCGATTTACCGGTTAAGGGTTGATATTATTTTAGTCGTCAGCCAACAAAAAGAACGTCCCTTTGTTGGGTTAGAGAGGATGATTAGATTGGACAATGATACAATTCTGATTGTGGATGATGAAGAATTGATCAGGGATCTAATAAAGGAGTATATAAGTCTGGAGAACCTTAATGCCGACGAGGCTGTGGATGGCAGGGAAGCTTTAAAGCTATTTCAGCAAAATAATTATGCTTTGATTATTTTAGACGTTATGATGCCTAAAATGGATGGCTGGAGTGTATGCAGAGAAATACGCAAGACGTCCCAAGTTCCCATTATAATGTTAACAGCTCGGGGAGAAGAATATGACAAACTCTTAGCATTTGAATTAGGGGTCGACGATTATATAGTCAAGCCCTTCAGTCCTAAGGAACTTCTAGCTCGAATGAAAGCTATCATACGAAGAAGCACGGCAATTGGTGAACTTGGTGAGCGCTTCAGCATTGAAGGCTTAACGATTGAATTCGATTCAAGAAATGTCTATGTTGATCATAAACAGGTCAACCTGACTCCCAAAGAGTACGAACTGCTGGCTTTTTTAGCCCGTAATAACAATCGGGTATTTTCCCGTGAACAATTACTTGACTCGGTATGGGGATATGACTTCATTGGTGACAGCAGAACCATAGATACTCATGTAAAGATGTTGAGAGAAAGTCTGGGAATATATAGAAAGTTTATAGTAACTGTATGGGGGACAGGCTATAAATTCGAAACTGGGGGTAATAAATGAAAAGCATACGTTTCAAATTATGGGCGGGAATGATGACGCTGGTTCTGGTGGTATTAATCCTTCTATGGCTTTTTCAAATAGTATTTCTAGAGAATTTCTATACCCAAATGAGAATAGATGATCTCAAAGACAAGGCCATGTCAATTACAAAATTACTCGATGAGAATAAGCCTAAAGAATTCCAGAATAAAATGGATGCTTTAGCTTATGAGAATAACATGAGCATTGAATTACTGGACACGAAAGGCAGCTCTATGTACCTTGCGGGTTCATCCGGTGTGGGCGCTCAAATGCCGATGATGAGGAATGACAGCCGGGATCAGATTTATAAAACAGCTTTAGCAGGAGAAGAAGCTGCCGTATCTTTAACCCATCCAAGGTTTGGCAATAAATTCATATTGATAGGGCTGCCAATAAATACTGGCGGTAAATTATCTGGAGTTTTAATGATCAACTTTCCGATGGCACCGGTTGAGGACACTGCAGCCATACTGCAGCGGCAGCTATTATATATATCACTGATTCTTCTTGCCGCCGCGCTGCTTATTTCCTTTCTCCTAGCCCGCAGCTTTACCCGGCCTATAGTGGATATAAAAAAGGCCGCTGAGAAGATGGCCGCAGGGGATTTTTCCGCCCGAATAATAAACAGCAGACAAGATGAAATCGGCCAGCTGACCCAAACTATTAATTACCTGGGTCAGCAGCTTTCACAAATAGATCAGCTGCGTAAAGACTTGATTGCTAATGTATCTCATGAATTGCGGACGCCCTTAAGTTTGATCAGAGGATATGCCGAAACCCTGCGGGATGTAACTGGTAATACACCTGATAAACGGGAAAAGCAGCTGGGAATAATCATTGAAGAAACTGAACGCCTCAGTAGGGTAGTAGATGATATTCTACACCTTTCTCAACTGCAGTCGGGAAATATTGAATTAAATTTAAACTGCTTAGGGATAAACGATTTAGTTGACAATGTAGTTAAAAGATATGAATTATTGAGCAGGCAGACCGGTGTTGCAGTAATATTGGAGCATTCTGGTAAAGCTGAGGTAGAAGCTGATGGAGCCAGAGTGGAACAAGTATTATATAACTTGATTAATAATGCGTTTAACCATACTCCTGCCGGAGGAACAATAACCGTTAGAAATATTGATCTCTCTGAGAAAGTAAGGATTGAGGTTTCAGATACTGGAAGCGGAATACCCGAAGAAGAGATAACCCACATATGGGATAGATATTATAAAGCTGAAAGAACCGCTGCTAATAAGGTTGGAACCGGCCTGGGACTGGCAATAGTTAAAGCGTTGCTGGAAGCCCATGGGGCTGCTTATGGAGTAGAAAGTTCAAAGGATGTAATGACGACCTTCTGGTTTGAACTTAAAAAGCACGCCTTATAATTTTTCACCAATCTTTTTGGTTTCTATCATACTTCTATCACAATTGCTCCTTATAATCAAATCATAACCTTAACCGAATCAAAATACTTATAAGGAGTGGATAAAATGAAAAGGTTCAAGAAATTAGTCATGGTGTTTACAGTAATTGCTGTATTGGGAGCAGCCAGTGCGGTTTATGCCGCAACTACCAGTACACCTGCAGACATTGCTGCCGGATTGACCGGTAAGAGTGTAGAAGCATTAAGTCAGGAACGTTCAGAGGGTAAGACTTATGGTGCGATCGCCAATGAAGCAGGTAAACTTGAGGAATTCAAAACGCAGATGTTGGAACAGAAAAAAATAGTACTTGATCAACGGGTTGCCGATGGTAAACTCACACAAGAACAAGCCGATGCAATTTACAATAACATCAAGAATAATCAAGCTAACTGCGATGGAACCGGAAATGCCAGAATGGGCAGAAATGCTGGTTTAGGTATGGGACAAGGAAATGGAATGGGCAATGGACGAGGTGCTGGTGCTGGAGCAGGCATATGTAATGGTTCCGGCTTGGGAGCAGGCCAAGGTCTGAACAACTAAATAAATTATATGCAGTAGATCTTATCAGGAGAGTAAAAGCTCTCCTGATAATTTTTAAGGAGAGTTCGAAGTAGATGAGCAGTTGGATATACCAGGGTATAGTCTCGACGAAGCAAAAAATATATTACAGTGAAATTGGACATACACTTTAATTAAGCCTTTAAAATAGCATAAACCATAAAAAAACCGCGCTAAAATGCGCGGTTGATTTTTTTAGTGGCAGGGGAGAGAGGTCTCGAACCCCCAGCCCTCGGTTTTGGAGACCGATGCTCTGCCAATTGAGCTACTCCCCTAAGCTGTATTAACTCAGCAAAACAAATTGTATCATAAATGCCTGATCGGTTCAATATAATTATGCAGGTTGAATCGGAAGATATTTAATTGTATGCTGTAAA
>Ga0074193_1002847_pt1 | contig 14411 bp, 14 predicted proteins | sample EPASupsiteHSE605_FD_64523 | JGI IMG/M metagenome (GOLD analysis project Ga0074193, IMG submission 64523) | Bioremediated contaminated groundwater from EPA Superfund site, New Mexico - Sample HSE6-05 | ecosystem: Environmental > Aquatic > Deep subsurface > Groundwater > Contaminated ... | reverse complement strand
CATCGACCGCGCGCGCGTGGCACCGGAACGGCCGCGGCGCGACGTACGGGTTCTCCAGGGTCTCGGCGTGGACCAGGAAGAGGGCCGAGGAGGTGTTGCCCACGAGAAGGCCCTCGCCCTCGCCGAAGAGGGTGCAGGTGTCGACGCAGACCCGGTCGCCCATCCCGATCGGACGGATGGCCTCGACCGTGAGCGGCACGAGCGGGACCTCCTCCCCTCCGGCCATCACGAGCGCGGCGACACGTCCGACCACGCCCGGGTCGCCGGTCGCGAGCATGATGCCCGCGACCCCGGTTTCGAGTGCGCCGAGCGCGAGGCGGGCCTCCTCCTCGGAACCGACCCGGGCAAAGACCCGGTCCGAGCGGGCGATCAGGTTCTCGAGCGGGATCACGGTCCAGTCGCTCGTCTCGACCACGACCGTGCCGCGGCGGGCGAGGTCGACGGCCCGGTCCTCGTCTTCGGACGAGGCGATCGTGACGGCGAAGACGTCGCGGTCCCATTCGAGGTCGCCGCCCGGCCCGACCGTGGTGATCCGGCCGAGGGCCCGGACCCGGTCCGGCTCGTCGGTCACGACTGCGTCCGCCCCGGCCTCGAGGGCCGCGGTCACGAGCGGGGTCGAGAAGGGGCGGGCCTCGACCCAGAGGGCCTTCATCGCCCGTCCCCGTGGACCGTGCTGCAGATTCGGCCCACGAACGCGGCCGTGTCCCGGCGCTGGAACGCGTTGCGGCCCATGCAGACCCCGGCACCGCCCGCGCCGACCGCGTCCGCGATCATCGCGATCGCGGCCTCGTCCCCGCCCTTCTCGCCGCCGGCGATCATGACCGGGACCGAGGAGGCCTCGACGATCCGCCGGAAGGCCTCCGGGTCCCCGGGGTAGTTGACCTTGATCAGGTCCGCGCCGAGCTCCTCGGCCGCGCGGACGCAGTGCGAGACGGCGGCGGGACTCGAGCCGTCGATCCCGGGACCGCGGGCGTAGGCCATGATCAGGAGGGGCATGCCCCAGCGCGTGCACTCCTTCGAGACCAGGCCGGCCGCCTCGAGCATCCGCGACTCGTTCGGCGCGCCGAGGTTGATGTGGATCGAGACCGCGTCCGCGCCGAGCGCGATCGCCTCCTCGACCGTGCAGACCAGCACCTTGTCGTTTGGGTCGGGATTGAGCGCGGTCGAGGCCGAGAGGTGGACGATCAGGCCGATGTCGCGCCCGTGCCGCCGGTGACCGGCCTTGACCATTCCCTTGTGCAGGATGATCGCGTTCGCCCCGCCCTCCGAGACCTCGGAGATGACGCGGGTCATGTCGCGCAGGCCCTCGATCTGGCCGAGGGTCATGCCGTGGTCCATGGGCACGATCACGGCCCGGCCCGTGTTCCGGTCCATGATCCGCTCGAGCCGGATCTCCTTGCCGATCATCGGAGCACCTCCATGGCCTCGTCGACAGTCCGCCCCTCGTGGACGATCATGGCCGCCGCCCGGACGAACCGGTCGGGGGCCGCGTGCTGGAACGCGTTCCGTCCGATCGAGAGGCCGGCCGCGCCGCCCTCCATCGCGCCCTCGATGAGGCCGAGGGTCGCGCGGTCGTCGGTCTTGGAGCCGCCGGCGACCACGACCGGGACCGGGCAGCCGCGCGTGACCTCGCGGAACGAGTCCGGGTCGCCCGTGTACACGGTCTTGACCAGGTCCGCGCCGAGCTCGGCGGCCACGCGGGCCGCGAGCTTGACGTGCTCGACCGCGTGCTCGTCCGCGATCTTCCGTCCCCGCGGGTACATCATGGCGAGGAGGGGCATCCCCCACTCCTGGCACTCGACCGCGACACGGCCGAGGTCGCCGAGCATCCGGGCCTCCGAGTCGGCCCCGATGTTGACGTGCATCGAGACCGCGTCCGCGCCCATGCGGAGGGCGTGCGTGACCGTGTTGACCAGCACCTTCTCGTTCGGGTCCGGGCCGATCGCGGTCGAGGCCGAGAGGTGCAGGATCAGGCCGACGTCGGGGCCGTGCCGGCGGTGGCCGTAGAGGGCCAGGCCGATGTGGCCGAGCACGGCGTTCGCGCCGCCGAGGGCGACCGCGTCGACCGCGCCGTCGAGGTCGATCAGCCCCTCGATCGGGCCCTGGGTCACCCCGTGGTCCATGGGCACGATGATGGTCTTCTTCGTATTCCGGTTGATGATGCGTTCCAGACGGATCTCTTTTCCTCTCATGACACAGACCTCCGCCGCCCCACTCCTCGGTGTAGTGGGGCGGTCAGAAAAAATAATAGAAGGCGAAAGCATTCGCTCGCCAGGAAACAATCGATGCACGGTGAACGGGTGCCCTAGTGATAAAAGCACTCACGGGCGAAAAAACATTCACCACACATTGGGAACAGGTACGGCAGAGGGCACAATAAACCTGCCGGTCCGTTCGATCCGGCAGGCATATGAAGAGGTGTCGCCGATCGGTACGCCATGAGCCCGCCCACCCAGCTCCCGACCTGGACGTTCTGGGTGATCGTACTCGCCATCTTCGCGGCGGCCGCAGTCGTCTTCTGGCCCCTCGTCGGGGTCACGGTCCTCGCGGCCTCACTCGCAATCGTGCTCTTTCCGCTCCAGCGGCGACTGTCGAAGCGGCTGGGGCCGGTCCTCGCGGCCGTGATCCTCACGATCGTGGTCGGGGTCGCCCTGGTTGCTGCAGCAGCGTTCACCATCGGGGTGCTGGTCCAGAACCTCGACTTCATCGTGGAGATGGTCCGGGCGATCTTCACGGCCGCGACCGGGCCGATCTCCGACCCGTTCGGCGGCACCCTCCCGATCGACATGACCCAGGTGACGGAGGCGATCCAGTCCGAGATCGGGGCCTTCAGCGACTTCCTCTCCGCCCTGCTCGGCGAGCTCCCGATCGTCGGCCTCGAGCTGATCGTCTTCTTCCTCGTCCTCTACCTGACCCTCGAGCAGGGGGAGGCGGTCGGAGTCCGGCTCGGCAACGCCCTGCCCGGCCACATGCGCCGGCCGGTCGAGCGGCTCTGGCAGATGGCCGTCGACGTCATGTACTCGATCTTCGTGGTCCACTTTGCGACCGCATTCGTGACCTTCCTCATCGCGATCCCCTTCTTCTGGTACCTCGGGTACGGCCATATCCTCTTCTTCGCCGTGCTCTCGGGGGTCTTCCAGCTCGTGCCGTTCCTCGGCCAGACCGTGATCCTGATCGTGATCGGCGGGTACTCGCTCGCGATCGGCGACCTGCGGGGCCTGCTCCTCGTGATCTTCATCGGTTATCCGTTCGTGGCGGCCATCCCCGACTGGATCATGCGCCCCCTGCTGATGGGGGCACAGGCCAAGATCCATCCGGTCGTGATGTTCATCGGCTTCTTCGGTGGTATCACCCTGCTCGGGCTCTCCGGGCTGATCCTCGGCCCGCTCCTGCTCTCGCTCGCCGTCGGGGCCTACGGGATCGTCGTGGACGAGCTCGAGCTCCGCCGTGCCGGGGTCCCCGTCGAGGCGGCCGTGCCGGCATCGGCATCCGAACCGGGCCCGTCGCAGGGACCGTGACCGGCACTCCGACGGCCGCGACGGGATCTGAAAAGAGGGGCCTATCTGCAGAGCTCTTTGAGCTCGGCCACGGGCCGCTTGAGGATGGCGCTGAGGCCCCTGAGGTCCTCCTCGGTCAGCTCGAGGTCGACGGCGCCGCCACCCTCGCGGCACTGCCGGAAGAGTTCGTCGGCGAGCTGCTGGCTCGATGCGGCCGTGCTCCGGTTGGGGACGGTGAAGGCCCGCCTCTGCCGGTCCGGTGCTGCTGGTTCCACGCTCGCTGCCTCCGTCTACCAGAGCCTCGATGCGATGGTATTTGTAGGTTCCCATCGAGGCCGGACCGGGCGGGGGGCTCCCGACGGGGAAGGGGCCGGCGCCCGTGCGGCGCGGGATTCGGGGTTTTATATACGGTATGGGCGTAAAGTAGTGAGGGCGGGGATTGCCGAGCCAGGTCAAAGGCGTAGGGCTTAGGACCCTATCGCGCAGGCGTTCGAGGGTTCGAATCCCTCTCCCCGCATGCAGACGCACATTCCGCATCCCCGATTCTTTAAAGAATTTTGCCGAAGATGGGCTTGATATGCCTTCTAGATCCTCTTACCGCGGGAACTGCTGCCAGGTAACCGATATCAGAACACATACGTCGTCCCGACCGTGTTCAGGATACATTTTCCCGGCATTGCTGCCATGAAGCAATTGATCGCGTCCCATCCGGTACAGTGCATCGGAACAACATAATCAGGATCTATCGTCTCCATTGCGTCGATAGTCGGCTGGATCCGGGGTGCAAAGGCCGGACCGGTCAGATGGAATCCGCCGAGTACGGCACAGACGTGATCGACACCCGCGATTCTCTTCGCATACTCAATCGTGTTGATGACCCCGGCATGGGCGCAACCGGTGATCACGACCAGCCCCCTGTCTTTTACGTTGACGACCAGCGCCTGATCATCCCGGATCGGGTCGGAAAGCCAGGCGCCGTCAACAAACATTTCCATACCCGGCATGCCGGTCTCAAACGGGACTTTGCGCTCCACCTCACCGGTGATGAGCAGCCGGCCCGCGGCCAGGGTTGAGGGTTCGCTATGCAACCGGATATCGGCCCCGGCTCTCTTGAGCGGGACGGGCTCGATCCCGGGAAGCTCCATACTCCCTTTCGGACTGATCATCCTCCGATGGAGGAATGCATCCGGATGGACGACGAGCGGAACCTCGTGTCCTGTACCACGGACAGCGCCCTCCAGGCCTCCGGTATGATCAAAGTGCCCGTGGCTCAAAACAACGGCTTCGATTCCTGCAAGGGAAACCCCGAGTTGCCGGGCGTTCCATGCCATACATTCCCGGGAGAGCCCGGTATCGAGCAGGATCGTATGCTCCTCTTTGCCGGAAAAGACCCGGACCAGGCAGGAAAAACCGTGTTCGGCCAGGAGGCGGCGACCAAAATCCAGCGGCAGGCGCCGGTCCACCGCGGTCATAGGTTGCATAAAGAAATCGAGATAGTTATCAACCAGGATGGTCGCTTCCACCCGGTCGACGGGTTTCAGGATAGTATCGGTCATGTTTCTAGCCTCGCTGCGATGATGGCATTAATCAATTAGAAGGAGCGCCATCAGTTCCGGGTGTCCCTGGACCGGGAACCGGATGGGCATGTTCGCCATCTCTGCGGTCTTTACCATGTTCACGCCAACGGCATGCTCCGGGATCCGGGCCTGCGTGGGGTGGAGACAGATGCCGCCCTTGACGTTGCAGGTCTCGCAGAGCCGGCACGACCCGTTGATGAACGCGAGTGCAAACGGGTTGCCTGCATTGAAAGCGCAACGCTCAAGCTCGAGCATCATCGGGGCAAAGGAGCCGGTCCCGCTGAAGTGGTCCTTCCAGAACTTCTCCGCTTGTGCTTTCTTGTCGGCAGGGGCCGCAGGGTCGAGCCAGTAGCGGTAGATCGAGCAGATCACATCAGGCTCTGCCCGGGCCGGCGAGACAAACTTCACGAGCAGGGCATAGCGGTACTCGGCAAGGATCTTCCGGAACTCGTCAGGAGTCGGCACATGCGGGGGGCAGGTGAGCTTCTTGCCATAGCCTATGCAGCCCGCCCGGCATTTCAGCGCAACGCGGTTCTCGACAACGATATCCGATGCGGGGATCACATGCGCCTCGGCCGCGCCGAGTTCTCTTGCCCTGTCGACGAGGAATGTATACGTTCCCGTCTCTGTTTTCGTTGTACTCATGCTCATCACCCCTTTTCGTTGTTGTGTAGGTTGTGAGATACAAAATCTCCATCTTCCAGTCACCTGTCAGAAATGTTCAATCGTGTGTTCACAAGCCACTTTTGCGGAAGCACCCGCCATGACCACAACCGGGCAGTGCCGTGTCGTGACATCATTGATCACAGCAACCACGTTCGCATCATCAAATCTTTCCTTCAGAGTGATTGTTACACGAATTCTCATTCTCCGGACGGTTTTTCGATGGCCTCTTTTAGTGATATCTCGGCCCCCGCACTACCACCGGACACTCTACTTCCGCCTCGCGGAACTCGTCCGTTAACGACATCTGCCGCCCGGCTGAATCACACTCCCCCGGCTCCACGAAGTGGTAGCGCCCGACGATCTCCGCCCATGTCGCTCCGCCCGGCACCACCAGGCCGCTTGACCGAGAGTTTCTTTGAGTATCGTCGGCCAGTGGTTGATAACGAACCGGGCGATGGCCCCGCGGATCGTCTGTCCCCACCGCGGCCCTGTTATTCGGCGTCGAGCTCTACCGGGTTGTCGCACCGGCGGGTCTTCTGCGGCGAGAACGAGTATAACCCGATCCTCGATCGCGTTGTCGCCGAAGGGCTCGCGCAAGGCGATCACCTTCGGGCCGAACGGGTCGAGACTCTACCTTCTGGTGGCCGAGCAGCAGGAGATATTCGTCGGACGCCGGGACGGGGCCCTTCCTTTTCATGATCGGACATCGGCTGCTCTGAACCAGAGGTGGCTGTCATGACATCAGTACCCAACTCAACGGCTCGCCGCATCCCCCGCCGATAGCACACCTCGCAGAGCCGGCCGGCGTTGTCTACCCACACTGCCGGCGCGAGCTCGCAGAACCCGCACCGGCCGACCGACACGGTGACTCGCGTCAATCGGACCGCCCTCGAGAAACGAAAAAAGGGTTGTTAGCCGACGACGCTGACGGCCGAGCCCCGCACGGACCTCGGCATCGCCCCGGTCACGGAGAGGTTCTTCGTCATCGTCGAGGAACCGTACGCGTTTGTCGCGGTCAGGGTCACTGCATACTCGCCAGGCTGGCGGAAGATGATGCTCGGGTTCGTCGCCGTGGTCCAGGCGAGTCCGCCGAACGACCACCGCCACGAGGTCGCGTTCGTCGACGCATCCGTGAATTTCACGTACAGCGGTGCGGAGCCCGACGAACGGCTCATCGTGAAGTTCGCCACCGGTGCCCGGGGGTCAGCGCCGACCGTGACGTACGCGCTCTTCGAGGTCGATGCCGTGCCGATCACCGTCCAGGCCGTCAGGTTCACGGTGTAGGTGCCGGCCCTGGTGTAGGTGTGCACGGGGTTCGCGTCGGTCGACGAGCTCCCGTCGCCGAAGGTCCACCACCGGTGGTATGGTGTCGGAGTCGACTCGTCCGCGAACGCGACGGTCATCGGCACGGTGCCGGCGGTCGCATTCGCTGAGAAGCTCGCGACCGGCGTCGGCGTCGGCGTCACGGGCTCGGTCACACGGATGAGGTGATACTCTGTCTTCGTCGACGTTGCGTCCGCCCAGTCCGTGACGGTCAGGGTCACCGAGTACAGCCCGGACCGGTTGTACTGATGCGTCGGATACTGGAGCGTCGAGCTCCCGCCGTCGCCGAAATCTCAGCTCCATGACTTCGCGTTCTGCGTGTAGTCCAGGAACTGCACCAGGTGCGGCGCCGGCCCGGACTGAGGATACGCAGCGAACGACGCAGAGCCGGAGGGAGTCGGGAGAATGGATCCGCCGAACCGACAGATCCAGTAGTCATCACCACCATGGTTGCGACCCACGTCGCCGGTCTGGTCCGAATTGGTATACCCGCCCACGACATACCCGCCGTCCGCCGTCTGCTGCACGGCGGTGGCAACATCATTTTCGTTCCCGCCGAGGGTCTGGTTCCAGACCTTCGGCCCGCTACCGTCCAGTTTCACGATCCAGAAGTCATACGCACCATGGTTGAGCTCGATGTCCTGGTCGTTCGAGGCGGTCCGACCGGCAACGACGTACCCCCCGTCGGCCGTCTGCTGCACGGCGGTGGCGTAATCACGATCGCCTCCTCCGAGGGTCGTGTTCCAGACCAGCGTGGGTGCCGGCACCACGGCCGCGACCGGGAATGCGAGGGCGAGAGACCAGCAGATCACGAGAACTATGCACCATCGGTTCAGCATTGAAAAAAACACCAGTAAACCAACCATTCGTGAAGACAATCAATAACCTTTTCCAATAGTCATGAATCTCACGTCCGCGGTCGTGGCACCTCTCCTCTCAGATTGGACCCGGTCAACATGCATTCTTCGACGTCAGGCGGTCTCAGACCGACGGGAGTGCCCGTCCGAGCTCCATGAACCGCCGCATCTCCCGCTGGTAGCACGTGTCACGGAGCCGGCCGGGCATCGCCGACCCACGTCGCCGGCGCAAGCCCGCAGAGCCCGCACCGTTCGGTCGAGCCGGCGGACGACCGCTCCCGGCGTGCGGGTCGATCGAGTTACAGCAGGAGGCTGCCGAATCGCCTGCTGCAACCCGTTCTGCAACATCTGTTGCAACATCGGATGGCGCCGAATCCGGCGCCGATCCCGATTCTAAACAATAATTGGTACGATCCGTACATGATGTTGCAGCAGATCCGGTACACAGAGCGGGGCTCTGCTCCGCTCGACCCGTCACGGGAGATGCTGTGTTCTCCGGCGTGCTGCAACTCGCGATCGCAATCTCCCCGGATCTTCCTCCATTCTCCTGTCCCTCAGCACGATCCCCGCATTTGAATGTTGCAACACCTGTTGCAGCAGGCGTGCAGCAGTCCCCGGCGTTGCCACCGTCATCCGGCGTGCGGCCCGGCTCGGGTTCGAGCCAGACCTGCCCGTCGACGCGGGACGTCCGGAAGACCTCGACATCGAACGAGAAGACCAGCGTCCGCCGCTTCACGTCGCGGCCCTCGCCGTCGACATCCGAGATCGTCTGGTCACTCAGGCTCAGCGCCGGCGATTTGTCGAGCAGCCCCGGAAACCGCACGCTCCGGAACTCGTACCCGACCATCACCCGCCGCGCCTTGTAGTACGTCCACCCCGTCCACCGCTGCACGGCCGCGATCGTGAACTGCTCCACCGAGGAGCGTGCGGCCAGGCCGAGCACGACGTCCTCGTTCCGGTCGAACTTCGCCGAGAGCGAGCCGCCCGTCGTGTGGAGCGCGACGAAGAGTTCGGTTGCATAGTGGAGGTCGGCCTCGGTCGCGACCGCGAGAGTTCTCCCCGCGAGCCGGGCGTCGCTCACCGGGCCCTGCCGCGAGGCACGGCGTCGCTCGAGCGGGACGTCTCCACGGGCTTCCGTCTCCCTGGGAAAAAAGGGGGTCAGCCGACCCGGACGTAGCCCGTGCGTTGCGCCGTCTCGGTCGAGCCGTCCGTGTAGGTCAGTCGCACGAGCGGCGAGAAGGTGCCGGCGGACGGGTAATAGAACGTCGGGTTCGTCGTCCGCGAGTTCCACGTGTTCAGGTGGGCCGCGGCGTCGAACGACCACCAGGCCGACCGGATCGTCTTGCCGGCCGCCGGGGTCACGGTGAACTTCACCGCAGCGCCCCTCTTTGCGGGGTTCGGTGCGGCCGTGAACGACGCCCCGCCCGCTCCGGGCGTCGGCGTGGGTGTCGGCGTCGCGACGACGGCGCCCGACGCGAACGCGATCCAGTCCAGGTTCTGGCCGTCGCCCTGGAAGGCGAGCTTCAGGGTGTGCGTGCCGGCCGCGAGCGTGACGGGGACCTGGACCGTCCCGAACTTCGCGAACGAGCCCGTATTCGGGACCGCGATCGTCGCGGCCTGAACGCCGTCGACCGAGAGCACGGCCGTCCGGCCGCTGTTCGGGCAGGCCATCCGCGCGGTCATCGTGTACGTCGCCGCCGACTGGACGGTCGCGGTGTAGGTCAGGTACTCGCCGCTCCGGACCCAGCCGACGTTCGTGACGCCGCCGGAGGACTCGATGTCGACGTCGTCGTGGCGGTAGGCCCCGCCGCTGTTGCCCGGCGTGGTATCCGAGAAGCCGCCGATATCGTAGTCCTCGGCCTGGATCGTGCCGGGGATGGAGAGCGGCTTATACGGCGTCGGGGTGCCCGGTGTCGGTGTCGGCGTCGGTGTGGGCGTGACAGACGATCCGAGCTCGAACCAGTCGATGTTCTGGCCGTCGCCCCGGAAGGTCAATGTCAGGGTGTGTGTCCCGGCCGACAGAGCGAGCGGGACTTCCAAACATCCCGGCCCACCCGTGGCAGTCGGCGCGGGCCCCTGCGTCTGCGGTGTGAGGGTGGCGCAGATGATCGGGGCGACAGTGGACCCGTACGTGCTGAATGAGCCGGTGTTGGGCACGGTGAGCACCATGGGATAATGATCGTCGACCGTGAGCGCCACCGACCGACCGCTGTTGGGGCTGGCCATGCGAGCCTTCACTGCATACGACCCGCTCTGTGCCACGGTCACGGTATACTTCAGGACTTCGCCGTCCCGGATCCAGCCGACGTTGGTGATGCCGCCGGCGGCCTCGATGTCGACATCATCCTGGCGGTACGCGCCGCCGATGTTGCCGGGCGTGGTATCCGAGAAGCCGCCGATGTCGTAGTCCTCGGCCTCGATCCGGCCCGGGACGGCGTGCGGTCTGTACGGCGTCGGGAACGGGCCGATCGGTTCCTCGGGCGGGTACCCATGCGTGCCCTCCAGGATCTCACCGAAGGAGAGGCCGTAGAAGTAGACGTCGCCGGGGGTGATCGTCCGGTCGGTCACGATGGCGAAGTGCGGGTCGGTGTGGTCGAGCCGGTGCAGGCCCAGGTTGAAGACCTGCAGGGCGTCGGCCCGGAGGTAGGCGTCGCCGTGCCCGTACCTCGGGATCTCCCAGCCGGTCCCGTTCTTCACCACCGGGAAGGCGGTATAGAGCGGATATCCGGACGCGGGGACAGTCACGTAGGCGACCATGAACCGGGTGGCCGACGTGCCGTTGCCGAGGACATCCCCGACCAGGTAGCGGGGTGCCTCGGCCATGCCGGGCGGGTCCTGCCAGAGCTCGACATCGTAGATCTTTCCGGCGATGACCTCGGCGAGCGAGAGGCGGTACCAGCCCATGTCGCCCGTGTTGGTCATGGTGTCGTTCACGACCACGATGTGCGGGTCCGCGTGGGCGACGCGGCGCATGCCGTTCTGGTCGAGCAGGTCCGCGGTAAAGCGCATGTCGCCGTTGTAGAACTTCTCGATCATCCACCGGTCGCCGGACCTGACGGTGTCGAGGTAGACGTTGTACCACGTGGCCCCGTCCTGCTCGAAGACCCGCGAGACGACCGCCCCGCGGGTCGGGTCCGTGGCGTTGCCGAGGATGTCGCCGACGACGTAGGGCTGGGGGTAGCTCGACGGTTCGCCGGGCGCGGGCTCGACCGGGTAGATCACACCGGCCAGGGCCTCGGCAAGCGAGAGGTCGGTGTACTTCATGTCACCGCCGGTGATCGTCGGGTCCGTGATGATCACGAGGACCGGGTCGACGTGGCCGACGCGGTGCGCCTGCAGGTTCTCAACGAGGTTCTGCTCGTCGACCTTCAGGTCGTGGTGCCAGTAGCTCGGGATCTCCCATCGTCCCGCGTTCAGGACCACGCCGAACGTGGTGTAGTACGGGGTCGACAGGCTCGTCGTATCCACGCTCGCGACCACGATGCGATCGGTCTGGTTCGACGATGTGATCTCCAGGACGTCCCCGGCGACGAATCGCTGGATGCCCGGGGTATACGATGCCTGCACGCTTCCGGCGAGCAGGCAGAGCGCCAGCAGCAATATGACGGCCGGTGCCAGGGCGCCTCTGCGCCCCCATTGGAATGCGGAATGGTGCATGGTTATCCTCCCTCCGCTTCGCTACGAAGCGGTGCACTGTGGATTCGTGAAATTCTCCCGCACGGAGGATTGGCATGGCGCCCGGCCCGTAGGCCATCAAAGAGGGTCTGTTACTCCTAGCGCGATTATCACAGATTCCCTTCTGAGCGGATAAACCTTTTGAAATGCATCGCTCGCATCCGGACGAGAACCGATTCGCAGGCCGATCCGGCATGGCGGAGGCGACCGCGACGCGGGGCGCGGCGAGGAGACGCCCCGATCGCAGCCAGATTCTCCCCGCGGGGAGGGCCCTTTTTTATCCCGAACTCCATAAGGGCTACCATGTGCGGCCGGTACTCGCTCGTCTGCACGGACGAGCTCGGCAACCGCTTTCGGGTCTACCAGGCGACGCTGGGCTTCCGATCCAGGTTCAACGTCGCGCCGTCCCGGAGCATGCCCGTCGTAGTGCGGCGGGAGCGGGTGGAGATGGCGATGATGGAGTGGGGCCTCGTCCCGCACTGGGCACGGAGCCCGTCGAAGGCACACCGGCCCATCAACGCCCGGGCCGAGACCCTGGCCGAGAGGCCGCTCTTCCGGGAACTGCTCAGGCAGCACCGCTGCCTGGTCCCGGCGAGCGGGTTCTTCGAATGGAGGCGGGAGGGAGCGCGAAAGCAGCCGTACTACATCCGCCTGAGGGACGAGCCACTCTTCGCGTTCGCCGGCCTGTACGATATCCGGCACGATGCGGACGGCGTGGCGCACCCCACCTACACGATCATCACCACGGAGGCAAACGAGCTCCTGAGCCCGATTCACAACCGGATGCCGGTGATTCTCAAGCCCGAGGACGAGACCCGCTGGCTGGCCCCCACCCCGCCGGCCCCGAACGAGATGCGGGCGATGCTCGGGCCGTATCCCGCCGGGGCGATGGACGCCCAACCGGTCTCGTCCCGGGTCAACAGCCCGGTCGAGGACGACGAGCGGCTGATCGCCCCGCTCCCGTGATCCGGCGGGGCGCCTCCGCCTCAGGGCGCCTCGAGAAACAGCGCCCGCTGCCCCCTCGCCCTCGCCGCGACGACCACCGTCGCCCGTGCCGGGGCCGGTTCGGGCACGAGCCAGACCGTCTGGTCGGCCGCGAGCGAGAGCACCCCCAGCGCCCCGTCCAGAGCCGGCGCGTACACGATCACGATGGCGGAGGTCGATCGCCGCTTCAGGGCCGCGACGAGCCGGCCCATCCGCCGGCCCCGCTCCTCCGCGTCGAGGCCGGCCGCGAGCGCCGGGGACCACTCGATCATCAGCACCGTGTGGAACGATCCCCGGACCGCGCTCGTCAGCTCGTCGAGCGTCCCGCACGGTCTCGCCTCGAAGTGCTCGGAACGGATCGGCGGTACCCGAAAGAGCACCTCGGAGAGGCCGTGGTGGAGGTAGAGCGCATGGAACGCCGCGATCTCGGGGAGGTCGAGCAGCGAGGCCATCCGCTCCGCCGGCGCGATCAGCAGCTTCAGCCGCCCGAGCTCGAAGGTCACGCCGGGCCGGCACCAGAGCCGCACGGTCACACCCCGCCCCGGCAGGTCCCGGCCAGTGTCGTCTGCACGGGCCGGCCTCTCCGCCGGCCGACCGGGGCCGGCGTCCGCTCGTCGTACCGCCAGACGACCTGGTCGGCCGCCCGAAGCAGGGCCCGGAGCCCCCGGTCGGCCCGCGGCGCGTAGAGGAGGACGGCCGACGACCGGGCGAGCTCCTGCAGCGCCCGGCCGACGGCGAAGATCACGTCGCGGTCGTCGCCCTCGAGGGCCGAGAAGAGCTCGTCGTCGTACTCCACGACCACGATGGTCTGGTAGACCTCCTGGAGCGACGCGAGGAGCTGGTGGACGGTCATGCAGCTCTGGACCTGAAGGTTCGGCGTCCGTCGGGGGAGACGGAAGAGGACCCGCGAGCTGACGCCGTAGAGGTAGAGGGCCATGAACCGGTCGACCCCGGGCTGCACGAGCAGGTCGACCAGGAAGCCCGGCGGTGCGACCAGGGCCGTGTACCTCCCCGGCTCCAGGGTCGCCCCGGGCTCAAGCGCCAGCCGCACGGAGCTCCCCCTCCCGCACGAGTTCGATCAGCACCGCGACCACCGCGGCCTCGAGCGGGTCGTCCGTCTGCCGGGCGAGGGCCGGGCCCCGCCGCTCGACGGCCGCGATCAGCCGGTCCATCGCCGGCCGGTCGTCGGCGGCGAGCGCCCGGCGGAAGCGCCGCCACCGGGCGAGCACGGCCGGCAGGTCGTCGCTCATGGCCGGCCTCCGGCCGCCGCCGGGCATCCGCTCCGTCTGCGCCGGCACGGGAACGAGGGGCCGCATTCGTCTGAACCTGTCATGATCATCGCCCGGAGCGTCGCCACGGCAATGGCAACGGATGCTGATATCATCGGTGACCGGGTATGTGAAGGTGAGGCGTGCGGAGAAAAAGTGAAGCGATACCGGGCCCGGTGCCGGTCGGCCCGGGAATCAGGGGAAAGGCGCTCCGCCCGGGATCGCCGTTCCGTCGGGGGTGGGGGCCCGGGAGGGGGGCGGACGGGCCTGCCGCCGGTGCCTCAGGCCCGGGAGAGGAGCTCCGGGAGGGGCTGGACCACCGGAGCGTGCAGCAGGACGGTCCGGGGCAGGTCGATCCCCAGCGCCTCCCTCAGGACCTCCTCGACGCTCTCGACCGGGACAAACGAGAGCTCACTCCGGACGTCCTCGGGGACGTCCGCGAGGTCGCGCTCATTCTCCTTCGGCAGGAGCACCTTCCTGATCCCCGCCCGGTGCGCGGCGAGAACCTTCTCCTTGATCCCGCCGACCGGCAGGACCGCGCCCCCGCGAGTGGTCTCGCCGCGC
>Ga0074193_1002846_pt1 | contig 14413 bp, 14 predicted proteins | sample EPASupsiteHSE605_FD_64523 | JGI IMG/M metagenome (GOLD analysis project Ga0074193, IMG submission 64523) | Bioremediated contaminated groundwater from EPA Superfund site, New Mexico - Sample HSE6-05 | ecosystem: Environmental > Aquatic > Deep subsurface > Groundwater > Contaminated ... | reverse complement strand
CAGTTACTGCATAAATGATCGAGAGTAACTCCCCTGTACTTGCATATTGCCAAAGTCGATTATATAAGCCAAAAAGGAAAAAGACCAAGATATATATAACAGTTGCAGATAGAGCAGTAATATATATCGTTTGATAATACTCTAACGGGATGCCGCCAACAACTTCGAAGCGCAAATAAAAACTGCCGAAAGCTGCCAAGTTGATTAACATAGCATCAATCAGCATCAATATCAACGTCCGTTTACGAAATAACACCTAGCTCAGCCCCTTCTCGGTTGGAACAACCAGTAAGCTTTATCGTTCTAAAGTTTACTACAACTTAAATCGTTTTACAACTATGAAACCGCAATTGCAAGGACCCCTTTTCAAGAGGAGGAACGAGGCTTCGTTCCTCTGCGGTGACCAATGAAATAGTAGCTATAAGGCAGATAACTGATCAATCTTACGGTCAAATAACTAAAAACAACGGGTACCGCAAAAACAATAAGATAGAATTTCCAATCATTATAATCTATATTATTGTTTTTAAGTATTTTAATGGTATATTGGTTAAAGAAAATATGGATTAGGTATATTCCGAAGGAGTAATCCCCAATTTTATTTAGAATTCTTGTGAATACATTCTTTTTGAAAACAAGATAACTTGCCATATTAAATAATAACAGAAAACTCGAAATCCTTAAAATCGGATAAATAAGTTCTGAACCAATAAAAAAATATTCAGGTATTGAATTATACCTATAACCCATAGTTAAGCCAATAATGATAAAAAAACTAGATCCAACCGTTAAAGCCAACGTAGTTGCCATGAAAAGAGGTGTAAGCTCGCTTAATTCGCCCTTAAAGTTTTTAAAATGGTCACAACTATATATTCCTATACTAAAATAAAATATATACGCTATAAAATTAATTTTCACAGAAGCAAGGTAGGAGGTATGTTTACTAATCATAAAAGCAATCTGAATTATGAACATTAAAGAGACCAGTAATTCTGCTCTGTTTCGTCTTTTAAAAAAGTCATAAATTTTAATTATTATTGGATAAAATAAATAGCATTGGATTATAATGGCAAAGAACCATAGATGATACGACGCATCTGAGTGCCAAATATTTTTGAGTATTAGAGACAAATTTGCATGGATTGAGCTATTTTTCATCGTTACTGAATTATTAAAGTAAGTATACAGTACAGAGAAAATTAGGTATTGGGGAATAATTGAACGTACCCTCTTTTTGTAAAACTGACTTAATGCAAAGTTATTGCGATAATTTTTAGCTAATACAAAACCAGAAATCATAATGAATAACGGCACCGCGAACTGAGAAAATACATCCGTTAACAGACTCAAGAGAGCCAGTCTATTGAAATGCTGTATTTCGGTGAAGTAACCTGTCGAGTGAATCGATATAACCCCCAGAACTCCGAAGGCTCTGAGAAAATTAATATGCTCAATTGTGCCTAGTTTCTTTCTATTGATTTCATTATCATCCATGTTTGCTATTTCCCTTCTTCAAATAACAAAAGATACTTCGTAAAATTAGGTGTGTAACTGTCATGCATTAGTCTATCATACAGGTTGCTTCTTCATAAAGCCCTTTGTCGAAATAAATAACCCAGTTAATACAACAAGGGGTACGACGGAAATAGACACGGCTGATCGTGCCCATTCTATCATACCCTTTGTTTAATAGGTGACCTTATCGTTTTTATTGCACTGTACTCTCTCCTGTAATCAGCCAACGCGAATTTTGTTTGAGCATATTTACCCGGACATGTACGTTCTGTTCATGCTCTTCTCCGAATGGAGTAGCTTCAGCCAAGCTATAGTCTCTTGCTGTGTAACGATAGTCTACCCGAAGTGTGGCTGTATTAACATTAGCACTTTCGACCTCAACCCGATCAAAGGTTATTTGACTGACATCTAACCCCAGTCCTTGGACTAAGTATTCTTCTGCTCGCCGGGCATGTTTCTCGAATAATTCACCTGTATAGGCTTTAGCCAGCTTAAGGCGAAAAGTATCCATATCCACGGACTTCCAAGCTCCAAAGAAGATCCCAATATCCTGTTTATAATCGGTAATGATTTGTTGCTTAAGCAAGGTTAATGCTCCAGAATCCTTGTTCTCTCCAGTTTGCCCAACGGGAAGTGTGTCTTCTTGTTGCCCTGCTGGGTCTGTGTTCGAACCCAGATTACCTTCATTTAAAGCAGAGCTATATCCGGATTGACGATCTGACGCATTGTTTAGGTCGGGAGGGGTTTGGGTCGGGTCACTTACCGCTCCGGAAACCGTCTGTATCTTGTCTTGGCCACGTAGTTTGGAAATAAATGACGTTGGGGAACTCGAATTAGTGAGTAAAGACACACTCAGAGTCCCAACAATTACACCAAGACCCAACGCCAGAGCCCCAAACACATAATTCATTTTACGCATAAAGACAAATTCTCCTTTAATTGGATTTTATTAGTATTATGGCCAATCTCAGGATATTTTAGACATTAATTATAGAACTCAAAAGTGCAAGGCCTGTCCCTTGAGGCAGGCCTTGCACTTTACTATTCAATTTTTTTCATACAACAACTAAATCGATTTTTAAACCTTGTAATAAGCTACAAGATCATAATCTACTCTTTTTAGTTGCCTATTCAATTAATTCAGATAACCTCTAATCTCTTTATAATCATTCCTTTGAATTCAACTTTTATAATTCTATCTTAAATCCAGCTCATTCATGCCCTTTTCATCAAGCATTATTTTCGCTTTAATGTTTGATTTTATTTATGTTGAAATATAGAACTTTAATTTACAGCCAATGTGCACCTTGAATAATCCAGTGTTTTCGTTATCACCTATTATACTGCAACTAAGCTTCATTCCATTCCTATATTCTTAGCGATATCTAAAGCCCTAAATTATGTCCGTTTGGTTGCAAATGGCGTCGCTCCGTAGATTTTCGAATTTGCTTCGTTACGCATAAGATGCGCATCTAGATCGTGAATTTCTTGGTGAAACTGTTCGATCCGCGTTTTATCCTTGGAATCATACGCATCGATTCCTCTGTTTAGAAGCACATCTAAGTAACCTGTAAGTGCAGCGGCCTTAGAAATATTCGGTTCATTCTTAAACTGTTTGTCCAATAAGGTTTTATGGAAGACAATATACTTTTTAAGATCTTGTTCGTTCAACTGTGGACCTGCCGCCGGCCCATAGAGGTAGCCGTCTACATATTCATGAATGTTCCACGCGGTGCCAAAAACTAATGTTTTTGCATCATTGCTCAAGGCGCTTTCGCCGAAGAACGTGGCAATAGACGGTGCAAGGTCAATTTGACTGGTGTCCGGTTCCTTATATTTATTCTTCGAACCGGCCTCGACTTGCGGAGGTGGGTTAATAGTACTCGGTGCTGTCGTCGCTGTTGGCGTAGATATTCCGGGTGGGGCCGTACCGTCTGGCAACACCGCGCCTTTGGCTCCATCATACGCCTTAGTACCATCAACGGCTGGAGATTGAATGACTACCGGGTCAGTGATGGAGCTTTGCTGCCTAAAAACCTTCCAGACACTTGGGCCATAAACCCCTGCAGCAACAACAGCGCCAGCCAAAACCAACGTTCCTGCTAAAGTTATTATCCTCTTTTTCTCCATTGGTATCAGTGGTCTCATGGTCTCTTCCCTCCTTAAATGTTTTATTATTGGTACGTTAATATTTTACCAATTTTTGGGAGAGAAGAGTGTCGCTTTTGCTGTAATGTATGGCCCATTTTCTGTCTTCAGTTTTCGAGAAATGCTATAAGATTCCTTTTAGTACGTAAATTTCGCGAAAATCAAGCAGCATTATTCAATTGATTTTCATTTCTCTTTATCCGTCAATTTCCACTTTCTTAATTAATTCCTTTAAATATTTCATAAGTCCCTCTGAAAGATCTCCCCTACGCAAAGCATATTCGATGGTTGCTTCCACAAAGCCCAGCTTATCCCCAACATCATAACGCCTACCTTCAAATTCATAAGCAAGGATTTCTTGATAGAGTCCCAGTTCCTTGATCCCATCCGTGAGTTGAATCTCACCGCCCTTACCGGGCTGAAGGTTGCCTAAGATCTTAAAAATTTCGGGATTCAAAATGTACCGTCCCATGATGGCTAAACGAGTTTCCGGAGCATCCTCGGAACGAGGTTTCTCCACCATATTCTTTGCTCGATAAAGCCGCTCAGCAAACTTTTCACCATCCACGATACCGTATTTAGACGTATCCTCAAGCGGAACTTCCTGAACCCCAACGATACTTGCTCCATAGCGTTCGTAATGATTCATCATTTGACGCAAAGCGGGGACCTCAGAATAGATGACATCATCTCCCAGAAGGACTGCGAAGGGTTCATTTCCTATAAATTTCCGAGCACTATAGATTGCATGCCCCAATCCTAAGGCTTCTTTTTGACGGACATAATAAATGTCTGCCATCCGAGCAATATCTTGCACCAAATCTAAAAGCTCATCTTTCGAATTTTTCTCCAAAAAGGCCTCTAGTTCCATCGAACGATCAAAATGGTCTTCGATCGCACGCTTATTACGTCCTGTTACAATAATAATATCTTCAATTCCAGATTTAATGGCTTCTTCCACAATGTATTGAATGGTGGGTTTATCCACAATGGGCAACATCTCTTTTGGCTGAGCTTTGGTTGCTGGTAAAAAGCGGGTTCCTAATCCCGCTGCGGGGATTACAGCTTTACGAATTTTACGCATGTTCCACTCTCCTTTAACTACTCAATTCATCTTACCACTAATGTATACATAAATAAAACTCAACTAATTCATATTCTGTCTAATCAATTTAAAGAATAATATTAGAGCATGTCCTTTGTACTCATCTTCTAATCCTAACATCCTTTCAAACCTTGATCACCGCATTAGTACAACAAAACGACTTCTGATCCGGATTGTTGAAAGACATAACGAACGTCTATTATTTCGACAACAAACTGTTATTACCTTCCATTTTTAAAGGGAATATGTAAAAATTATTACTGGACCTATGCACTAAATGGTAATCCTTAGATATACCTTAAAATTAGGGTATCCTTAGCGATTATGGGGCAATTTTTAGTAATTTTTTTAAAGGATATATTCCATTTATTTACTACAACTGCATAAGTCCTGATTATCAAAATAAATATGTAAATAATAACCTATTATTCCATTAAAAAATATTTTTTAATGATACATGCTCCTAACGAACTGTAACCATACTAAATCCATGAAAACACTTCGACGCTTCTTGATATACGGAATCATTGGCCTTGTCTTAGAGGTCATTTATACGGGTTTGGCCTCTCTCCTCAGAGGGGACCTAAGCATGCATAGCTTTACCTTCTTGGTGATGCTGCCCATTTATGGCTTGTCAGTGTTCCTTGAACCCGTACACAACCACTTACGACCTTATCCTTGGTGGCTCCGCGGCTTGATCTATTTAATCACGATCTGGGTGATTGAATATTCATCCGGACTTGTTTTAGCAGGATTATTAGGTTATTGCCCCTGGCGCTATAGTGACTTTTTAAATATAAAAGGATATATTACTCTTCGGATGGCACCCGAATGGTTTCTTGTTGGCCTTGGTTTTGAAGTTCTCCATGATTTTCTGGACAGGGTCCCTTTGGACATCTAGGAACTCGTTAATGAACCGCTTACGCTAAAGCTGAACATTGGGGCTTCGGTGGGATTCTACCCCCACGGAAGTAGAAATCAAAACACCCACTTATAGAAGCTTATAGAAGCTTATAGAAGTGGGTGTCTCGGAATTAAGAAGGCTCTAAATTTTAAAGTGAGCTATTAACTGCTTAAAATCTTTGGCTAAATCGTTTAAGCTTTCTGCTGATGCAAAAAGCTCTTCGACGGAGGCGTTTTGTTCTTCTGCCGCAGCTGCTGTTGTTTGAGTGCCGGCTGAGGTTGATTCAGCCTGAATCATAACAGTTTGCATGCCTGCTTTTATTTGTTCCCCGTCCTGTTGAACTTTCTGCACTGTGACTTCAATATCCTGAGCCAATCCAGCACTCTCTTCCACTGAACCCAGAATTACGGTAAATTGATTTGAAATGTCTTTTAAGTATGCACTTCCTTGGTTTACACTGTTTACGCTCGTATTCATCTCTTGATGGGCGCTCCGGGAAACCTGTTGCATTTCCTGCACTCGCTGCGAAATATCGATCAAGCTGCTTTGAACTTGCTCGGCTAGTTTCCGTACCTCTTCTGCTACAACTGCAAATCCTCTGCCGTCTTCTCCGGCGCGTGCTGCTTCAATTGCTGCATTTAAGGCTAAGAGATTAGTCTGTTGCGCAATATTATCAATAATTTGAACGGTTTTGGCGATCTCTTCTGATTTTTCATCAACGTTTCCGATTACCTTGCTCAAACTATGAACTTGACTTTCGATATCGCTCATTTGATTGACAACTTGTTCAAGTGCAAGATTCCCAGCGCGAGACAGTTCGGCTGAGCGTGTTGAGGCACGACTTACTTTCTCGGCATGCTGTTCAGTTTGCTTTAGCTCATCAATCACCGTGTTCATCCGCTCATGGTTTTCCGTCAGTTCCTTAACTTGCATCTCAGCGTCAGACGCCATCACAGTCGCTGCTGAAGCAACTTGTTCCGCTGCTTGTGCTGATTGTTCGGCACCTTGGCGCATTTCTTGAGCGGTCTGGGCTAATTGATTGGCCATCTCGACTATTTTTGTCATCGTGCTTCTCAAGGAAACCACCATATCACCAAAGGCCTTATGCAATTCCAAGCCTTCTCTGTTCCACGCTTTCCAAGGAGCCTTCTTCTTCCGAGCAATATCTCCCGCAGCAATCTCATTGGCATTATGAACCAAATGCTGCATCATATTACCGAGGGCCCGACTCAACAACCAACCGATGGCAATGCTACCCAAGACATCAATCACAACAAGAATGATCGAATTAAGGGTCGCTTTCTTAAAGATCAGGTTCATTGTTTCGGTACTGTCTTTGTTTACCTTCGCCAATTTGGAGTTAACCATCTTTTGGAGGATATCCCCTGCTACCTGGTTTTTGGGTCCGGCCACCTCAAACATATTAGTCAAAGCTTCGTCCACCCGATTTTCTTGTGCGTCTTGAATCGTAACTTGTGAAGACACTACATAATCATTCCAGGCAGTTTTAAATTGCTTCCACAAAGCCTCTTCTTCGGGCAGCCTCGGAATGGCTTCAAACTTGGCAATTTGAGTAATCATGGCATCTTTTTCCGCATCAACCTGAAGCAAAAATTTCTGACGTTCTTGAGGATTGCGGGCGCTAACGGCTAAGACGACATTTGACTTATAGACCTGAGTGTCATAATGCATCTGCGAAAGTAGATTCATAGGTACGACATCTTGTTGATATAGTTGATTTGAAGCATCGTGCATATGAGACATCCCGTAGATTCCGATTCCTCCCACTATGCCCGCTGCCAAAGAAATAAAAAGCATTAAAGCCGTAACCTGAAATCCAAGTGTCCTATTTTTTAGATTCATCTCTTTCACTCCTCCATATGAAATTTTGTATAAGTCAACTCCGATGTTTGATGAATCGCCTCATTGTGACAAATCTTCTTACTTTTATTCAAGCTAAGTATTTCGACGCCTAAAATGAATTTTCCTGTCGAAACATTCTATATAATTGAAAAAACGCAGAGCACCTGAAATGCCCTGCGTTTTTCCATTATTAATCCCGTTTTCTACTTTTTGGCTCCATCAGTAGGTTCCATCTTCTCTAAGATCTGATCAACCAAACCATAGTCTTTAGCTTCTTCAGCCGTCATATAGTAATCGCGCTCTGTATCTTTCTCAATTTTCTCAAGCGGTTGCCCGGTTCTTTCGGAGAGGATTTTATTCATTTTGGCCTTGGTCCGGAGCAACTGTTTAGCATGAATTTCAATCTCTGTTGCTTGCCCAGATAGTCCGTGACCACCGATTAAGGGCTGATGAATTAGAACTTCCGAATTAGGTAGAGCAACCCGCTTCCCTTTAGCCCCAGCAGTAAGGAGGAATGCCCCCATGCTGGCAGCCATCCCAACACAAATCGTGCGTACATCCGAGCGAATTAACTGCATAGTGTCATAAATGGCCATTCCGGCTGTGATTGAACCCCCTGGACTATTGATATACAAATTGATATCCTTTTCAGGGTCTTCTGCTTCGAGGAAGAGCATCTGAGCTACAATAAGATTGGACACATCGTCATCAATAGCACCCCCAAGAAAGATAATACGATCTTTTAAGAGACGGGAGTAAATATCGTAGGAGCGCTCTCCACGATTTGTTTGTTCCACGACCATTGGGACAAGATAACCCATTTATAATTCCCCCTATTCGCCTTTATTATTTATTACCGCTTTCAACTTAGTATATTCTCACCGATTATCTTTATTTTAGTACAATGGTCAGTAAAGGTCAAATTTTTTATTGAAGGCAAGATATGGTATATATTGTACCCTCTAGAAGTGTCTATTGCAAATCTATCCAATGTTTCTTCAGAACAAACGTAGATCAAATCTGGAATAAAGCCCCTCGATAGTCGAGAGGCTCTACAAATAATACCGTTCACTTTGATTTTCGACTAAATTTGCTAAAAAACGCTTTTATTCCTCCACTTTTCGGTGACGGAGCTTGGACATCTAGGGTATTCGATAAATTCCCAAATTCCCCTGGTGAGGTTGGCTCCTGAAATGTCTCTCTCTGCGGCATCGCAGGAAAATACATCCCCCGTCTTTGCATAAATCGTTCCAGACCTCGCATAGGAAAAGGGCTTGGGGGCAAATTATTGGTCTTATACACGTTAAACCGTCCTAACGGCATTACAACACACATCCTCCTATTTTAAATGTATTTAAAATGGGCTCCTATATTAGGAGCCCACCCTTTTTCGTATCCTTCTTTTTAGAAGATAACTCCTAAAGCAATCAAGATTAAAATTGCGATCGCAATAATTCCTGCACCAACGCAAGATCCCCCACCAAAAGCACCACCACAACCGGAAGCACCACCATATCCGTACATATCCATTTACCTCCTTATAAATATAGACAATTGATACATAGAGCACTGAAAGTTTAGAATACTATGCCCATCGCGATAAGAAGTAGGATTATTACAACCACGATCGCGATACCAGCACCAACGCCTGCACCACCGCCATAACCAGCTACTCCACCAGCTCCAAATGCCATTTTTAATCCCCCCTTTATCCTTAATACAGAATACGCTATATTAGATTATTTGTTCCATATATTTACATTTAGTTAAGTATTTTTTTTGTTTTTAATAATGTCTTTTTGGGGAAGTCTACCTCGGAGCAGAATGAGGAACACCCACTTAAAGAAGAGGGTGTCAAGGAGTGAAAAAACGTTAAAAATCCGTTATCCCGAGATTGGGATAACGGATCCTTTGCTTAGGTTATTAATCTTCCCAAGGGGCTTACAGTGCGTTTTCTCCTATTGCCCCTGTTCTTATCGTATACGCGTTTTCTACGTTAGAAACAAAGATCTTTCCGTCTCCGATCTCCCCAGTTCGTGCTACATTCGTAATAACTTGGATGACCTCTTCTACGTATTTATCCATAACTACAATCTCGATCTTCACCTTAGGAATAAGATGCACGTTATATTCCACGCCTCGATAAACCTGCGTATTTCCCTTCTGTTTACCGCAACCAATTACCTGGGTTACAGTCAAACCGTTGACCCCATGAGTGCCTAACGCATCTTTCACGCTGTCCAGCTTTCCCGGACGGATAATTGCTTCAATTTTTTTCAAATTAAACCCTCCAAACGAGATTTAAGTTGTCCACTAGAACTTTCCCAAGTTAAATAAAATCCGGATAAGCGTCTTCTCCATGTAAGGACAAATTTAAACCAACGGCTTCCTGTTCATCACTGACACGAAGTTTCATTACTAAGCCAATCACTTTTAGAATAATAAACGTTGCTACGACAGCAAAGACTACGGTAATTAAAACACTTAGTGCCTGAATTCCCAAAAGCGAAGCATTCCCATAGAACAACCCATCATTACCAGCCGGATTAATCGTCTTGGTGGCAAAAATCCCTGTTGCTAAAGCTCCCCATGTCCCACCAATCCCATGGCATCCGAAAGCATCCAAGGCATCATCGTAGCCAAATTTAGCCTTGATTACGCTGATGGCCAGATAACAGATCGTACCACCCATTAAACCAATGAATATAGAGGAAAGCGGCGTAACAAATCCTGCGCCCGGGGTTATGGCTACTAACCCGGCAACCGCACCACTGGCTGCACCCAGCATAGTGGATTTACCTCGATGAAGACGTTCCACTACTGCCCAAGCTAACGCTGCCGCAGCTGCTGCTGTGTTAGTATTCACAAAGGCTATCCCAGCTAAACCGCTTGCTCCCAAAGCACTTCCGGCATTAAATCCAAACCAACCAAACCAGAGGAGTCCCGCTCCCAAAACCGTCATTGGAATGTGATGAGGTGCCATTGATTCTTTACCGAGCCCTTTACGTTTTCCAAGAACCAAGGCTGCTATCAATCCGGAGTATCCCGAACTAATATGTACCACATTTCCTCCCGCAAAGTCCAACGCTCCAAGATTCCTTAAGAAACCTCCGACTCCCCATATCCAATGGGCCAAAGGGTCATAAACAAAGGTAGCCCACAATAACATGAATGCCACAAAGGCCGGAAAACGCATCCGCTCTGCGAAAGAACCACTGATTAAAGCGGGGGTTATTACTGCAAACATCATTTGAAAAGCCATAAAAACAATTGCCGGAATGGTTGCTGCGTAATCTGCATTAGGTTCTACCCCCACTCCGTTTAACCCTAGCCAGTTTAGGCCTCCAATTATGCCATGAATGTCTGGCCCAAAGGCCAATGTATATCCCAACACTATCCACTGCAACGACATAAGGCCAATAACAATCCAACTATGCATGAGTGTACTAAGAACGTTCTTTTTACGCACCATACCACCATAAAAGAGTGCTAAACCGGGCGTCATAAGAAAAACAAGTGCTGTGCATATCATAATAAAGGATGTATCTCCCGTATCCATGAACCATTCCTCCTCTTCAAAAAAATGACGCTTTGAGATCTGCTCTTACGAACATTCTCAAAGCGCCATTGCTTTGGTTTCTTTTTTTCCTACCCAAGGGTCATAGGCTGTGCACACCTTATGTCTGGTATTCTAGCACGAAGCCGAACGGTTTTGCAACACTTTTTTTTATGAATTTTGTATACTTACAGAAATCCGTCATCGTATAAAGTTTATTAGTACCGGCCAAATATAGGGTGTATAGACAAAATCCAAGAACAAAAATAAGATTAGCCCTATAACTCCACCGATCATCGAACCATTGATTCGAATCCACTGGAGGTCGTTTCCAGCCTTCTCTTCAATAAATTGATTGAGATTTTGATCCGTGTACGCCGTCAGGGTCTCTCTGACCATACAACCGATCATATTATGCTCATTCTGAATCACCTGACATAAGGTATCTACAAGGAACAAATTAATCTGCTCTCGAAAAGCAGCGTTCGCCTGTAAGCTTACCCAGTATTTTTCTACAAAAGTATGTACTGTACGATAGAACACATTCGGCTCCGTAGAAGCTAAGGGCGGGGCAGCCATGTTAAGTATAGAACGCAAGACTGTTTCCAAAAATTCCTCAAACAGCTCTTCTGTCAATAGGTCTTGCTTCCACCGTTCAGCTTGTACCACAAACTTTATATTCGAGTCTAATTTTGCTATTCCTTCTATTACAGCATCTCTTAGGCTAACACGTAAAGGATCCAGCGGGTTTCTAAATCTTCGCATGGTTAGAAGCAGCTCTACCTGCAAGGCATCAGCGGCTTCGTCAAGGTTTAGCCCATCAGACATTTCCATAAATCCCATCAAAGTACGTAATATTGACCCTCCGTTACTTACTTTTTCCTCTTTAACTTCCTCAAGGTAACGCAATATAATTAGGCGTGTTTCCTCCTCTGCCGCTTTGTCCCACAATTTTTCGGCTAAAAGATCGAGCCCTTCATCTATATACCCATTTGTTAATGCCCACCCACTTATGATCTGAACCTTCGGCGCTAAATACCAGGTCTTGGCAGTCTTCCGGAGAAACTCTGCCAACCTCTCCGCAAGCTGAGACGGTTCCTGTTTGTCTGCGTAACGTCGGATATAGGTCAAAACCAGGTTAGTTAGATATTTCGACCCACCTTCCCCCTCAACGTAACGAAAGAGTCCGTCGATCAATGGAATCCGCTCAATTTTCTGGCGAATCACATCCATGTGCAGCAACTTTGTTTGCACGATAGTCGCCACTGCTTCGATCACCTTTTCACGGTTTCGCGGAATCAACGCAGTATGATATCCCCAACCCAACGGCTTTTTAAAAATCGCAGTTACCGCAAACCAATCAGCAATTCCACCAACCAAAGCTGCTTCCGAAACAAAATATATTAGCCTAATTCCAAAGTTATTAGGGCTTAGATGTTCTAGCAACGCCGCACCTAGGAAAAAGATGAAAACAGCGGTTAGCGTAATATTTGCTTTTTTATGATAGTTCATCGTAACACCATCCCGAGCACATAGATCAACATTCCAGCCAAACCGCCTACTACCGACCCGTTAACCCGAATCATTTGCAGGTCATTACCCGCTTTCTCCTCAATCAGTTCAACCAGCATGTCATCAGTCAAAGGATCCAGCCCTTCTCGAACCATACGTCCAATGGCATTGTAGTGACGCTCGATTTGTTTCTCAATGATACCTTTAACCTCTTCGTCCACTTTGGACCTAAGATCACGCTTATTTTCCGCTATTCCTAGGTATTCATCCCAGTTGTCTCTTAAATCTGAACTTATAGCCTCCAGAATCATTGACGATTTATCCGAGCTTGTCCCTACAAAAGCAACCTTGTTGCGCATTAATTTTAAATTTTCTAATAATCGGGGTAGGACTGCTAGGAAAAAACGATTGAGTCTTTCCTGTAGTGAGGAATTGATCTTGAGTTCAAATACAAAGTGGAGCAATGAATCCTTCAACCACCCCTCAATAGTACCGTCCAGTAAGGCCGCTTTGATTTTATCTTGAAAACCTTGGGCAAGCACAGAGGGCGCAGGAAGGAACTTTCCGACCAACTTTCGAGTAGGATTGTTTTCCTCATACCTTGTCAAGGCCGCTTCCATCATATCCGTTAGAGCCACACTTACTATTGTTTGATCCACAAATTCATAGATCGCCTGACAAATAGCTCCCAGCATCTGATCGACATCTCCGTGCTCTACAGAGAATCTAATCACTTCGGCAAGGATTTGGCAAAGGTCCAATTCACCTAAGTTTTCTTGCAGTAAGCCCTGAAACTGACGGTTAAACTCTCCTGGTTCCACATGATTAACCATATCCTCAGCAAGTTCCTTCAATAAGAGACCTCCAGCAAGCTTAACCTCCTGTTTACTTAAGATTCTAATAAGCACACCAGAAAAATCCCAAGCGGACAGTTTACGCCGGAGTACATCTTGCGAGAGCAATTCATTTTGTACCATTTCTGCCAAGGCAGAAAATATTCGTTCTCGGTTCTGAGGGATAATTTCTGTTCGTAAGATCTTGCCTGGTCTAATTCCCAGTGGACGCCGAAAAAGCGCCGTCACTGCAAACCAATCGGCAAGCCCCCCAATCATTCCCGCGCTGCACCCACTTGAGATGAGTCCGCCAACAAAACTTCCATGAAAAGGGTAACTTAATATAAATCCTAGAGTAATCCCCCCTAGGGTGAGATTAGCAACTCTATTATTATTTCTTTTCTTCATCATTTTCACCTACATCAAAGCATTAAATAGGGAGGAAGTGTCTTTGATCCAATTTTCATTTCCATTCTCTATATTATTCTATTTTTTATCAATTTCCAAGCCCCCCACTTCTTGTAAGTGGGAGGGTTTTCCTGAAAAAATCCCTAGAGAAGCCCCCCTTGGACGATCACAGCAAAGATTCCGAGAATAGCAAACGAAATATTATTCTATCGAATACTCTGCTATGGATACGTAAATTCACATAACAATGGGAATAATGACAATTAGTTATTGATAAAGGAGGCTTCCCATGTGTGACAAAGCGTCAATTAAAGACCCGTTTCGCCAGCTTGATGAATATATCGACACGCTCCCTTATAAAAAGGAAAACCTTATTGGAATCCTGCATCATGCTCAAGGACTCTTCGGATACCTTCCTGACAAGTTGCAATGGCATATTGCCCAAAAGCTTGACATCCCTTCCGCCAAAGTCTATGGGGTTGTAAGTTTCTATTCCTTTTTCACCATGAAACCCCGAGGGAAACACGTTATCAACGTCTGCATGGGCACCGCCTGTTTTGTACGAGGTG
>Ga0074193_1002844_pt1 | contig 14428 bp, 13 predicted proteins | sample EPASupsiteHSE605_FD_64523 | JGI IMG/M metagenome (GOLD analysis project Ga0074193, IMG submission 64523) | Bioremediated contaminated groundwater from EPA Superfund site, New Mexico - Sample HSE6-05 | ecosystem: Environmental > Aquatic > Deep subsurface > Groundwater > Contaminated ... | reverse complement strand
AAAGAAAAACCTACAGCCCAGCGGAAAAAGCGAAGATCGTTTTAGAGGTTCTCAGAGAGGAAAGTACTCTCAATGAGATAGCCACCAACTATGGAGTCAGTCCACAGCTTATTAGCCGATGGAAAGTTGAGTTTATTGAGAATATGCCAGCCGTGTTTGATAAGAAGAACACTGAAGTTGAGCAGTTAAAGAAAGAACATTCTGCTGAGAAGGAGGATCTTATCAATCAGATCGGTCAGTTAACGGTCGACTTGACTTGGCTCAAAAAAAAACAGGAGCAAGTCTTAGAAATACGGAAAAGAAGGAACTTATAGAGTTTGAGAATCCGAAGATTACGGTCAAGCACCAGTGTAAACTTTTGGGGTTACCTCGTTCATCGGCCTATTACAGAAGTCATGGCGTAACCGAACCGAGTCAGGAAGAAGTGGATATCAAGAATGCGATCGATAAGATCCACTATGACGAGTGTTCTTATGGTTGCCGAAGAATGCAAAAGGAACTCAGAAAGAAGGGTTTCCATGGAATCGGAAAACGAAGAGTACGTCGATATATGGATGAAATGGGGATCGTCGCATTCTATCCTGGACCAAACCTGAGCAAACGCGACTTACAAGATCGAACCTACCCTTATTTACTGAGGAATGTTCCGATCACGCATGTTAATCAGGTTTGGGGTATCGATATAACGTACTGCGGGACTCCGACGGGGTTTATTTATTTGGTCGCCATCATTGACTGGCACTCTCGTCTAATCGTCGGGTGGGCCATGAGTAACACCATGCAGTCGGACTTTGTCATACGAGCCGTCGAAGAGGCCATAAAGACCCATGGAAAACCTGAGATCATGAATTCGGATCAAGGAAGTCAATTTACTTCAAAGGCATATATTGAGTGCATTAAGAGCAAGGAAACTATTAGAATTAGTATGAACGGTAAGGGTCGAGCGAGAGATAATGCGAGAATTGAACGCTTCTTTCGCAACTATAAATGGGAACGTTTGTATCCAGAGGCTCCTGAGACCGTCACAGAGTTGAAGAAAATGACCAAGAACTATATGAAGCATTACAACTGGAACCGACCACATCAATCACTCGAGTATGCTACTCCCGGCAGCATCTACTATTCTCAAAACGATGTTCAAGGGCAGGTAATATAACTTGATTCTTGTGAAAAATAACAATGTATCAACTTAGTCGAGTCTTAGTTGTTTGATTAAACTATTGGGTTAGTTGTCCGGGTGCCTCGAGGGATACCGGAGCCGAAGGCGAGGATATGCTCGATGGGCATCCCATGGACAACAGCGCATGTGACAAGCTTGAGGACCGAAGGGACATTTACCTCCGCAGAGGATAAATGGTCCTTCTGGCCAGCGCCGAGCGTCGTAACCCCTCCATCACATATGGTCTCATCTTTACTAAGTTAGAAAATAGGACCGATTATGAGGAAAGGAGTTTATCTTAAGATTTTCAAAATCGTGTCTTGACAAGCGGGGGCATTACAGTTTGCCAAGGATATTCCTCTTTCTTTTTGGATTTTATGAACAAAAAGAACGCCTTTCAAGGTCAAATAATATGAGAGTTTTATTTTAATAAAACAGATTATACGATTATTCATATTTAATTGATTAATCAATAGGTCTATCTTTATAGGCATGATTAATGGGAAAATCGTATAAGTAGGTGGTGATGTAATAATAATGCAAACAGTTCCTGATATCATTCAATTATTGAGTGAATCGAGTGAAGAACTAACAATCTTAAAATATGAAAATATTTTAATTCGAATGTTTCTTTCCCCGATATTATTGATAGCTTCCTTGAGTAACTTTGTTATAATGCACTATATTAGGCATCAAAGTAACAATATAGTTGTAACCAATAGTCTATTCTTATTGGGTTTTGGAATATTAATCGAATTTATTTCCAGAAGTACTATAAATGAAAGATTTAAAGAAAATTTTTTTACTGCTTTTTTTTCTTTAGTGCAAGTCTTTGTAGTAATACGATTTTATCATCTAATTGGTGCTACGGTATGGTTGATATCAATCCTCATAGTCATGATATCGATGTTACGTTTAAGAAAAAGTATGTTAATTATAACCTCTTTGACTATTCTTCTTCTAATTATGTATGTTTGGTGGTACAGATCGAATCCTCTTAATTGGGGACCGGGATCAATCTACTATATATTGCAGATCGCAACATTTATAACTTTATTTATTATCGCTGCAGGTGTTCACAAACTTATAGTCAGTCGGTTTAATAAAATTTATGAACAATTTCAATTTATACTGAAATCGCAAAATGAACTTGGAATAATGAATGCATCATTGAAAGAAGAGATTGAAGAACATATAAATACAGAGAATGCTCTAAGGTCTAGTGAACATACTTTCAGAACAATATTTGAAGGTTCGTCAGATCCAATACTTATCATGAGAGGTGATAAGTTTATAGATTGCAATCCTGCGACTATCGAGATTTTAGGATATGCAAGTATCATAGGTAAATGCCTATGGGATATTTCTCCAAATTTTCAAAAAGATGGACTAAATTCTAAGGAAAAGGCACTTCAAATCATTCATAAGGCTCAAAATACCAGAAAAACTAAACTTGAATGGTGGTTTGAGAAAAAGGATGGTGTGCTTTTACCAGTAGAGGTTATGCTCACTCCTATTGAACTGAGAGGGGAAAAAGTGTTACATGTCCTCTGGAGGGATATTAGTGAACGAAAGAAGATGGAGAAGCATTTAGAATATTTAAGTTACCATGACCAACTAACAGGATTGTACAATAGGAGATTTTTTGAAGAAAAGCTCATTAGCTTAAATACTCAAGAGGAATTGCCATTTACTATTGTAATGGCGGATGTCAATGGTTTGAAGCTTATTAATGATTCTTTTGGTCACAATCAAGGAGATAAACTTCTCCAAAAAGTGGCGGATGTCATTAAATCCGGATGCAGATTAAATGACATTTTTGCAAGATTTGGTGGTGACGAGTTTGTTATTCTTATGACAAGAACAAATGCCGAGGAAACTGAAAAGCTTGTCAAACGCATTAAAGCGCAAATTACAAAAGAGCAAATTAATACAATTGATATTTCTGTTTCCTTTGGATATGAAACTAAGGTTAATGAAGAGGAAGCAATTCAAGAGATTTTTAAAAAAGCAGAAGATCATATGTATAAAAATAAACTTTTGGAAAGTCCAAGTATGAGGGGAAAAACAATCAAGGTTATAATAAAGACTCTCTATGAAAAAAATGAGCGCGAAGAACTTCATTCACGTAGAGTATCAGAAGTATGCAGAGACATTGGCAAAGCTCTTAATTTGCCCGAAGCAGAGGTAGAGGAGCTTAGAGTTGGAGGATTGTTGCACGATATAGGGAAAATAGCCATTGAAGAAAGTATACTAAGCAAAACGAGTAAGTTAACTGAGGACGAAAGAAAAGAAATTAAACGCCATCCGGAAATTGGCTATAGAATACTTAGTTCAGTCAACGATATGAGTGAAATATCGGAATACGTGTTGGCCCATCATGAAAGATGGGATGGGAAGGGATATCCAAAAGGGCTTAAGGGAGAGGAGATACCACTTCAATCAAGAATCATCGCTATAGCGGATACCTATGATGCTATTGTTAGCGAAAGAAGTTATCGAGATGCCCAGACAGTTGAAGTATCAGTCCAAGAAATTCGTAAAAACTCAGGATCACAGTTTGATCCTATGCTCGCCAAGATATTTGTTGAGAAAGTGCTAGGCCAATGCTGGGAATAATGGTTTGTCCAGAGTTCAGTGGTCGTCTTTAAGGTATTGCTGCCAGGTCGTAAGAAAATAAAACGGTCTGGTTTTTGTTTTTCTCGGATTAATACAAGATATGAGCAGGAAATAAAGGAAATATGAGGAATTTTAAAAGTAGAGATCTAGCTAAAAGAGGTGGATCCAAGCGTGAACTATATGTATTATAGCATGAAGCAAGCGAGTACACTTTGAGGAGGAATTTAATGGGTAAAAGGAGTCCTGTAAATGAAGATACATATAAACGATTCAACCGTACAAGACGCAGAAACGATCAGCAGGGTTTATGCCTTAAGCTGGAAAGTGGCATATCAAGGCATTGTTCCTCAAAGATATTTAGATGAATTACAAAACGATTTTTGGGTAGCTGCTTTTCGAAATTGGATAGGAAATAACATATTCAAGGTGAAACAAATTTATGAAAATAGTATTCTCGTAGGAGGTATTGTTTATGGCAAGTCAAGAGATGAAAAGCTACCTGATTGGGGTGAGATAGTTTCAATCTATATACACCCTGATTATTTCAGAAAAGGCCATGGGCAAAAATTATTAGATGTCGCACTAAAGGATATGAAAAATGATTGTTTTCAAAACTGCTATTTATGGGTGCTAAAAGATAATAAGACTGCCAGGCATTTCTATGAGAAGAATGGCTTTCGATGCAGTCAGGATGTTTATAACCTTGAAATTATGGAGAAAAAACTTACTGATATACGATATGTTACGGAATTGTTCGTATAGCGATGGAATAGGCTGATAGAGGTTATGATTACCTTGAAGAAAGGGTTGAAAATGTGAGAAATAAAGAGCGAATCTTGTGGATAGTTTTATTGGTAATAATATCAGCCCTCTCCTTAGGCGTTGTTATTCAATATCAAACGAAATTAAGTAAAAATGAGCAAAGTAAGACTAGTTTATCTAACGAGAAAACTCATCTTGAGCAAGAAAATAGAGATTATGCCGCTCAGAAAGCTAAGTTGGAAAGCGAGATTGAGAAATTAAAACTAACTAATCTAGCCAATTATAACCAAACCACGCTGCTGGAATTGCAACGTGAAGGATTTAGTGGTCAACTAGAAGATATCGTTGCTGACCTCAAGATGCATAGAGAGTTAATCCCCTACAAAGGGATTTTGGGTGGCACGATGGGTTTTTATGATAACAACGACATACATGTTCTAACTAATAGATGGGTATTCGCATGTTTTCAAGATGGACATATTTCAGGATACATGCTACTGAGGTACGATATCAAAAACGGAAATATCTCCTGGGAAGTGATAGATTCATACCTCAATGACGTTTGAATTTAATGGTAAAGGAGAATTCAATTGCATTCACGTGAGCAAATTGTAAACGCTAGTGAGAAATGTTTAGATGAAAGTGAACGCAAGATAATTAGGGCAAGATTCGGACTAGAAGACGGTATAACCACGACTTTAAATGAGATTAAGTTGAGGTTCGGAGTAGAACGAGAACAGGTTCGCGAAATTGAAAAGAAAATGCTTATGTATTTGAAGGAACATTGCTGACATTATCGACAATAATTATCGACAATATTTGGAGGCATACTGGCATCGTGCGCGAAAGGGTTGGATACTTCCTCTTGCAACGCAACTAAAAACGAAGAACCGTCCCCCTTCCCATCCCCGTCGTCCTTCGTCGACCCACAAGCCAGAGGAAGCGTTTTAGCTTAGAGAGCGCTTTGTGGAATCGTGTCAATGAGCGCAGATGCTAAGGCGTTAAGAAACGCAACGGTTCACATGCAGAAAAGCCCAGAGGTTTTGCGTTTTAGCCTTGGCATCAAGCGAATAGCGATGGAACGTGCGCGAACGTGCTAAGACGCTTCCTCATGCACGCAAGAACGCAACGAAGAACCGTCCCCATTCCCTCTACTCCCATTCTCCAAATTCATCGATTAGCGTATCCTCTACTTCGTCTAAAGTGACGCGTCCAATTTCTTTAATGTATCCGTCTTCGGACCATTCCAGAAAATCTTCGTAGGTTAATTCTGGTTCTTCATAATAGAATTTTAGAAAGGAGAACCAGATTCCCTCTGTGTTAGTGTCTTCTTCGTAGCGGAGAAGGTAGTATTCTGTGTCTTCAAGTGTACTCCGAAAAAAGACCGCCTGACCGGGTACAATCAGTACAACATGGGCATCTGCATACTCACGTCCACTAAACCGAAGGGTGAAAGCTTGGAGGTGGGTTTGTTCATAAATCTGGTCAAGTGAGCTATGGGACTGTTCGGGTTGGAGGTCCCAGGAATAGAGGGCTTCGCTTGATTGGTTCGATTCCATTTCTTCAGCAATATCTTCGAGACGGCGCGAGACAATCGGAGGTAGGGTGAATTCGTCGCAGTTTGTAGAACGACAGTGATAAACAGGAACATTATGTATGTGCCCGACACCGTGGGCTAAGTGAATAGGAATAGTTCGGGTAGTCAGATACCCTGTATCTCCACAGCCGCACGAGTCGATAGGTTCTATGATTTGGTCAGACAACAAATTACACCTCACTATAAATTCTCGGGATATTAATTCGAGATTCGACAAGAATTGTATAAATCCTTTTTTGCCTCTAATATTTAATCTTGCCATTTAACACAAAATTTACACAGATATAATTTGGAGTTAATCATTGTATGATACGATTATATGTGGTCGATTTTATTAATAAGAAGCCAATTGATAAGAGGCAATTAAATCTGGAAAAAGGGATGACAGAATCTTTCTGAGTCGCATATATTAGGAATTTTATGGAACAAAACTAAAGGTGAAATCACTATGGATGGCGAAAGCATAGTATGATCAAATTGCTTCTATGAGTACTTATCAATTGGAATGGAGTGCTCAGCAATGGATGAAACGGTTGTTGCTTGATCTAATTGCAACTAGGCACATTGAGAAATGTGATGCATAATATGCACAACAGGCCGCTGACATTAGCCGACTCCATGGCGTTTTTTCATCGGGGAATGGCGGAAGAAAATGAAAGAACAGATGACTATATCCATTGAACGAACTTGGGTAATGAAGGGGGAATAAATCAATGCGTCAATCACTTAATGAAGGACAGCAAGGTCTAAACCGATTACTTAATGAAATGGGTAAAGAAGTTGAAAAGATCTTACTAGGATGTATGCAATCCCTGACATCTCTTGACCGGGTTCAGGCGAAATTTTGGATTGCAGAGGATCAACGGGTTAATGATTTTGAACGGCGGGTAGATGACGAGTGTGTGCGGTTGATCGCGACTCAGCAACCGGTCGCCAAGGACTTACGGAAAATTGTTTCGGCGATGAAGATATCAACAGATCTCGAACGGATGGCTGATTTGGCTATTGACATTGCTAAGATCGTGCTGAGAATTGAGGGACCTCTATTTAAGCAGCTTATTGACATTCCCTTGATGGCAGAGAAGGCACTTCAAATGATGCGATCGGGGCTTGAAGCTTATAGTAACGAAAATATAGAACTCGCTCATGATTTGGCTGTACAGGATGACGAAGTTGATCATCTATATAATCAAATCGTTAGGCAGTTGTTAGTTCTTATGTCCCAAAAACCAGAAATGATAGATCAAGGTATGTATCTGATTTTTGTTGGTCGTTATCTTGAACGGATCGCCGACCATGCTACAAATATTGGAGAAAATGTGATTTACATCACAACCGCAGAACGACAGGACCTTAACAAATAAAAATAGTTGAAGCAAGGGGTGGCAGGAAGCCATCCTTTTTTATACTGTTGTAGAGCTTTGGAGAGGTCATTACTCACCAAAGCTTCATTAATGTACTAATTTATTTTGACCTTGCGAGAACGTTGGTTTATACTAGAAAGATAGAGCAATGGTTATGAGGTGTAACATTGACAAAAAAAGTTGCGGTCGTTACTTTGGGGTGTCCAAAAAATCAAGTAGACAGCGAAGTCATGTCAGGATTACTAGCCCAGAATTATATGTTTACTGAACATCCCGAAGAGGCAGATGTTATTATAGTAAATACTTGCACATTTATTCAATCGGCGAAAGAAGAATCGATTGAAACAATTTTTGAAATGGCAGGTTTTAAGGAATCCGGTTCTTGTCAGACTCTGATTGCTACAGGGTGTTTGGCACAACGTTACGGGTCTGAATTAATGCAGGATATACCCGAATTAGATGGCGTGCTTGGGACTGGGAATATTGATGAAATCGTGCAAATAGTTCAGGCGACTGAAGGCACGCGTACGACCCTTATTAAACCAGGTGTGCCGGATTTTCTATACGATGAGACGATGCCCCGTAGACGATCTACGCCTGATTATTTAGCCTATGTAAAGGTTGCAGAGGGTTGCGACAACTACTGTACTTATTGTGTTATCCCCCATGTGCGTGGACATTTCCGCAGTCGTCCGGAAGAATCAGTGATCCAGGAAGTAAAGGATTTAGCTGCTCAAGGAGTTAAAGAGATTATGGTCATGGCCCAGGATACCACGCGCTATGGGCTTGACCTTAAGGGAGAGCTTCGCTTACCTCAGCTTATTCGTCAGCTTGCACGTATTGAGGGAATTGAATGGATTCGTTTAATGTATTGTTATCCGGAGCGTTTCACAGATGAGCTGATAGAAACAATGCGTCAGGAACCAAAAGTATGCAAGTATATCGATTTACCACTGCAACATGCGAATAATAAGATTCTCACAGAAATGAATCGGCGAGGAACGATTGAACAGGCTGAAGCTCTCATTGAGAAATTGCGTTTAGCTATGCCAACTATTACACTTCGGACGACCATGATCACAGGTTTTCCGGGAGAAACTGAACAGGAATTTCAAACAATGGTTGATTTTGTGCAGCGCGTCCAGTTTGACCGACTTGGGGTGTTTCCTTATTCTCAAGAGGAAAATACACCGGCTGGGCAAAGGGAGGATCAAGTACCGTTAGAAGTTCGTGAACAGCGCAGAGAACAGATTATGCAAATCCAACAAGATATTTCTTTGGCTAGGCAGCAACGTTGGGTTGAACGAGTTGTTACGGTGATACTTGAGCAGAAATTACCGGATGGACGGTGGATGGCTCGAACTGAAGGAGATGCTCCTGAAATCGATGGGCAAGTCTATATCACTGGAGCTCAGGACTCAGTTCAGGTGGGTGACATGATAAAAGTTCGCATCCTTGAAGCGGATACTTACGATTTAATAGGAGAGGTTGCTTCGTGAATTTACCCAATCGTTTAACTCTAGCACGGATTGTATTAATACCGGTTTTTATGACCTTTCTACTTCTCCAAGCGCCCAAAGGCCATACGCTTTTCCCTCATCAGGACATGGTGGCTGCAGTGATCTTTATTTTAGCTTCCGCCACAGATGGCTTAGACGGCTATATCGCCCGCAAGCGCCACCAGGTTACGAACCTAGGTAAATTCATGGACCCGCTAGCCGATAAACTTTTAGTTTCTGCTGCCCTAATCTCCTTAGTAGAGCTTGGAGAAGTTGCCGCTTGGATCGCTTGGACTATCCTAGCAAGGGAGTTTGCGGTGACGGGACTACGAGCTATTGCGGCTGTCGATAGAGTTGTGATCAGTGCCAGTAAACTTGGCAAAATTAAAACCATTACTCAAGTGGTTGCGATTACCGCTATCTTGTTACATGACTGGCCTCTTTCGATCATTGGTATTCACGTTGGGCAACCTCTTTTATACATTGCATTATTTTTTACCGTCATTTCTGGTCTTGACTATTTGCGCAAAGCTCGCAAATTACTGCATAAGTAGGGGCAATACAGGAATTGCCCCACAGGGTTCTCTTTTATCCCGTTTTCAAGACCCCCACTTCTATAAGTGGGGGGTAGGTTCTTCATTCACTTCAGCTGGGGTAGAATCCATCCTACGGCGCGAAAGTATTCGTTAGTGGCATGCGCCTTCGGCGATACTCTCCACTGGAGACTATCGTATCTGTTGTCCCGATGTTCAGCTTTAGCGTAAGCGAGTTCACTGTAAGAATGAGACGGTTAGGCACAAGCATCGTGTCTCTAAACGTGTCATTTTTTTAATGAGGAATTTTCTTTGTTTATTTTTGCCTATTTTGGATATAAGATTTCCTCTTAAAAGGATATATCTCATGCTATAATGTCGATGTAGCACGATGTGTAGCAAATGGAGGAAAATGTGATGACAAAACAGCGAATACTGCTGATAGGCTTAGTCGGTATTCTAGTATTTGGCTTATTGTTAGGGAGCAAGGTTATCTATCAAAAAAAATGGATTGATGCTAGCATTTTAAGTCAAAGTCAGCAGATACAAGGTGTCGTTTCCGCTAAAACCGAGCAAATTGATGGCCAAAGTGAAATGGTTGTGGTTACAAATCATCTGACGGACCTCCGCCAGGCAAGCCTTGCCCTAGAAAAACTAGCCGATGGATTGCCTATTCAATACTTTGATCAGTCAAATGATACCCTTAATCAACTATTTGACCAAATGCAGTTTGCGTTACAAGAAGGAATTGCCCGTGGGAATTTCACGGAGATGGCTCAAAACGTAAGAGCACAAGCTGAGAAAGCAGGAGTGCAGCTCGAACTAGAAATGGATAATGATGCAATTTACGTGGTCATAAATCAAGGGGACGCTCAATTAATTCAAGTGATTGAGCGGCATGGACAAGTGAAGTTTTTACCAAGTAAAAAGCAATAGGACTATTCAGAAAGGGGAGAGAGTATGAGATTTGATATTCTAGTAGGCTTGGGGGCAGGTATCTTCGCTTTTCTAATGGTCATGGGATATAATGTATTACCCATCGGCTTGTTAATTGCCGGGGGCTATTTTGTTTGGACGTTTGCCCTTTCACGTCAGGTTGTAAGAAACGGAAATGGAGTATCCATCACTACCACGTCGATTGATTTTGAGGATATCGGGGGACAGAGTGTTGCCAAAAAGGAACTTCAGGAAGCATTGGATTTTTTACTTTACTCTGATCGTATGAAGACCTTAGGGATTCGGCCGATTAAAGGGATCCTATTGTCCGGACCGACCGGGACGGGGAAAACATTATTAGCCAAAGCTGCAGCAAAGTATACTAATTCGGCTTTCTTATCAGTTTCCGGAAGCGAATTTGTCGAAATGTATGCTGGCGTAGGAGCGGAACGGGTACGCAGTTTGTTTCGGAGAGCTCGGGAAATGGTACGGAAAGAAAAGAAAACGAGTGCCATCATTTTCATTGATGAAATGGATATTTTAGGGGCCAAGCGCGGAAGTAATGTTTCGCATCATGAGTATGACCAAACACTTAATCAGCTGTTAGTTGAGATGGATGGATTGAAAGCTGATCAAGGTGCTCACATCTTAGTGATGGCAGCAACGAATCGCCCGGAGGCTTTAGATTCAGCGATTCTTCGCCCGGGCCGTTTTGATCGGCAAGTAAAAGTTGATCTTCCCGATAAAGAGGGGAGGATTGCCATTTTGAAAATCCACACTAAAACTAAGCCTTTAGCCCCAGATGTTAATTTGGAGAATATCGCCCATGAAACATTCGGATTTTCAGGAGCTCATTTGGAGAGTTTAACAAACGAAGCAGCAATTTTCGCCTTACGTGAGAAAGCGGACGAGATTACTGAGCAGCATTTGCATGAAGCAGTCGAAAAAGTAATGTTAGGGGAAAAACTGGATCGCAAGCCAACGGAAGAGGAATTGAGGAGAATAGCCATCCATGAGAGTGGACATGCCTTGCTGGCAGAAATTGTCCGGCCAAATTCGGTTGCTCAGATTTCCATCCGTTCGCGTGGCAACGCTTTGGGATATGTTCGTCATTACCCAAAAGATGATTTATATCTATATACACAGGCTATGCTAGAAGAGCAGATTATGGTGACTTTAGCAGGGGCCCTTGCGGAAGAGCAGATTCTAGGCACACGAAGTACCGGTGCTATGGGCGATTATGAACAGGCCCTGAACCTTGTGGAAAAGATGCTGAGCGCGGGAATGTCATCCTTGGGAGTTACGGATGTTTCCCTCTTGAGTGCCGAACAGCGCCAACCCGTGACGAGAGACATTTTAGCAGAGCTTGAAGAACGAACGATGAAGACTATTGAGAATAAACGAGATACTTTACTGCGCATTGCTGAACTTCTTAAAACAGAAGAAAGTTTGAGTGGCGAAGTTTTGCGAGAGCACATACAAAACATAGCATAGAAGTTTGAACCTCTATTTCTTAGGGGTTCATTTTTTTATACTGGCAGAAAGTATATGTTTTTAAAGTTCGGTAAGGTATTGTGGGGTAATTTATATGAATTTGCCCCTACGGGTTAAACTTTCTTTGATGGGAAGAAGGATAATCTTGGTTAAGATGAGAAATAACTAACTAACCAAGAGTGTTAAGGTTTAACATTTGCGCTGGCTATAGGAGAGTGATAAACTATATGAAGGCTGAAATTGTAGCGACTGGAACTGAATTGTTACTTGGAGAAACCCTCAACACGAGTGCTCACTATTTGACAGGAAAACTGTCTTCTTTAGGTATTGAAGTAGACTATCATACGACAGTCGGTGATAATCTCGAACGTTTAGAACAGGTCTTACGTCAGGCGATCGGACGAACAGATCTCCTTGTTACAACAGGAGGGTTAGGTCCGACAGTGGATGACTTGACGAAGGAGCTTGTCGCGAAGGTTTTAGATTTGCAGATGGAGTTAGATGCCTCCAGTTTAGAACAGATTAAGCAGTTCTTTGGTCGTCGGAAAGCTCCAATGCCTTCGAGTAATGAGAAACAAGCTTATTTTCCCAAGGGCTCAAAAATTTTACCTAATCCCATCGGGACTGCCCCTGGTGCAATCATCGAAAAAGACGGTAAAACCGTAATCATATTGCCAGGTCCTCCGTTTGAAATGCGACCTATGTTCGACACTTATGTCTGGCCCGAATTGCAACGGATCATTGAACCGCATGCCGAACGGATGAACGAACGCGTCCTAAAAGTATTTGGTATGGGAGAATCAGCAATTGAGGAAGTGCTCGGTGAACTGATGGATCTTCCGAACATTTCAATGGCTTTACTGGCCAAACGAGCTGAAATGCACATTCGCTTGGTGTCGAGGAGCTCGAATACAATGTCTGGAGAGGCTAGAGATTCTTTAGATCAGGTTGAAGAAGAAATTTGCCGCCGTTTAGGGGACAAAGTATTTGGGCGTGATCAGGAAACCATGATCGGTATTGTCGGACAAACGTTAATTAGTAAGCATTTAACTATTGCAACGGCTGAGTCGTGTACGGGAGGGTTGCTTGGTGCTGCCTTCACTCAGGAACCGGGAAGCTCTAAGTTTTATCTGGGTGGAGTCGTGAGTTATTCTAACTCTGTAAAGCGAGAGATTCTTGGCGTGAGCGAGGAAAATCTTATCAAGGTCGGTGCGGTAAGTGAAGAGGTTGCCAAGGAAATGGCAGAGGGGATCCGTTCAAAAGTTGGTTCAGATCTAGCCATCTCAACCACGGGAATAGCGGGGCCGGATGGAGGCAGTGACCAGAAACCAGTGGGTCTTGTCTATATCGGAATAGCTACGTCTGAGGGTGTTTGGGCAAAGAAATTTCAGTTTTATGGGGAACGGGAGTCAGTTCGCCAGTTGACCGTTCAAGCGGCCCTTAATGAGGTGCGACTGCATATGTTAAATAGTGAAAGGAGACTATAGCTAGGTGATGGTTGAACGTCTACAAGCTTTCGGTGATATTAAGTTGAGCAAACAGGTCTTGCAATCTTTATCTGAAATGGGATTTGAAGAACCTTCCCCGATTCAAAAAGAGGCAATACCCTATGCTCTCGAAGAGGTTGATATAATCGGTCAAGCGCAGACCGGGACTGGTAAAACAGCAGCTTTTTCAATTCCGATTGCCGAAAAAGTAAATCCCAAATTTCTCGCTGTGCAAGCAGTTATTGTAACCCCGACGCGCGAACTTGCTATACAAGTTTCTGAAGAGATCTCTAAAATCGGAAAATATCGCCATGTGAAGCCGTTGCCCATCTATGGGGGACAGCCCATTGATCGGCAGATTCGGGCTTTGCGCATGGGATATCAGGTAGTTGTCGGGACTCCGGGCCGATTGTTAGACCATTTAAATCGTGGCACGCTTCGTCTGCAACATTGCAAAATTGTGGTCCTTGATGAAGCAGATGAAATGCTGGATATGGGTTTCGTTGAAGATATTGAGAGCATTTTGAAAGAGATTCCTACTGAAGGGCGACAAATTATGCTCTTCTCGGCAACAATGCCACCGGGAATTCGCAAATTAGCTCAGACCTATATGAATAATCCTCGTTCTGTAACGGTTAGTCGAGACGAGCTAACGGTTCCGCTGATTGACCAAGTATTTTATGAAGCGAGGGAAAGTATTAAGGTTGATGCGTTATGCAGAATTATTGATATTGAGGATATTGGTCAGGGAATAATTTTTTGTCGAACAAAACGTGGTGTGGATGAGCTTGTGGTAGCTCTGGAAGCTCGAGGATATTTTGCAGATGGACTGCATGGAGATTTGAGCCAACAACAGCGGGATCGAGTGATGAAGCGTTTTAGAGATGGGAAGTCGGAACTATTAGTTGCGACGGATGTTGCGGCTCGGGGGTTAGATATTAATAATGTTACGCATGTCATTAACTTCGATATTCCACA
>Ga0074193_1002843_pt1 | contig 14434 bp, 10 predicted proteins | sample EPASupsiteHSE605_FD_64523 | JGI IMG/M metagenome (GOLD analysis project Ga0074193, IMG submission 64523) | Bioremediated contaminated groundwater from EPA Superfund site, New Mexico - Sample HSE6-05 | ecosystem: Environmental > Aquatic > Deep subsurface > Groundwater > Contaminated ... | reverse complement strand
TCTCGTGTTCGTGCCGGGAATTATAAAGTTCCCTGTCTTCTTCAGAAAAAGAATCTTCTGCACTGAATTCAAGGAATTCCTCGTAAAGAAGGATCACATCTTCAAGATCCAGGAAAGCATCCGGTTTCAAGCTGGCTTCCTGTTCATTCAAGAACATCCGAAAAGCTTCATTTATCGTGGTCATAATATCCTACAGCAGTAGTTGTAATTATCTTTTTTGCTGCAAAAGATTTTATATTTTTCTCATTGGCTTTCTGTACATGATTGGAAAAGTGATTTTCAATAGTCAGCGTCTCTAGACGGCATTCAGCAGTATCAAATCTCGTATATCCATATAAACAGTAAAAAAGTAAAGTTGAGAAATAAGAAAAAAAGGAAAAGAGGAAAAGAAAAGAGAAGAGAAAAGAGAAGAGAAAAGAGAAAAAGAAAAGAGGAAAAGAGAAAAAAGAAAAGAGGAAAAGAAAAGAGAAGAGAAAAGAGAAAAAGAAAAGAGAAGAGAAAAGAGAAAAAGAAAAGAGAAGAGAAAAGAGAAAAAGAAAAGAGGAAAAGAGAAAAAAGAAAAGAGGAAAAGAGGAAAAGAAAAGAGAAGAGAAAAGAGAAAAAGAAAAGAGGAAAAGAGAAAAGAGAAAAAAGAAAAGTTTACATGGATTCCGGAGCTGCAATTCCAAGCGTGTCAAGCGAGTTTGCAAGCACAATCCTTGCGCAGTTCACGAGAGCCAGTCTTGCAGCCCTGACTTTTTCATCCTCAGCAGCAATTACAGGTACAAAGCGATAGAACTGGTTAAAAGCATCGGCTAGTTCGCGGGCGTAGATTGCAAGTACATGAGGCTTGAGTTCGCGGGCTGCAAGGTCGATTGTGCTGTCAAACAATGCCATTTTCTTAATAAGATCGATTTCGGTATCCTCAACAAGTAGAGAAGGCTCGATTTTTGCAGAGGGATCCCAGGCCGCTTCTTCTTTTGCCTTCTCGAGAATACTGCAGGCACGGGCATGGGAGTACTGAATATAGGGAGCACCTTGCTTCTCAAAGTCCAGAGCTTCTTTCCAGTTGAAAACCGTGGATTTTTCCGGAGAGACTCTTACTATATCGTACCTTACCGCACCAATTCCCACCATTTCAGCAACCTGTTTCTTGAACTCGCAAGAAGTCTCTGGACGGCGGGTTTCTACCTGTTCAAGGGCAGCTTCCGTAACCCTGTCAAAGAGATCATCCGCACTTATGAACTGCCCACGGCGAGTGCTCATTGAACCTTCAGGAAGGGAGACGAACTCGAAGATGACGACCTCAGGTTCCTTGATCCCAATTGCGTTCAGTGTAGCCCTGAGCTGGCCTGAGATCAGCTTGTGGTCAGCTCCGAAAACATCGATTATGCGGTCTGCCTGTCCAGCTTTCCATTCATGGTAAGCAAGATCTCTGGTTGTGTAAAGAGAAGTGCCATTTGAACGCTGGATAACAAGGGTTTTTTTAAACCCGTAGTCAGAAAGGTCTACTACAAGAGCTCCTTTGTCTGTTTTAGTCCTTCCGGTTGCCTTGATCCGCTCGACGATATCATGTACTGCGCCGGATTTAAGGAAAGTGGATTCATTGACAAATTTATCATGGACAACATTTAAACGAAGCAGGGTCTCCTTGATTCCGGAAATCGCCAGGGAAACTGCGTTATTGAAACTGTCAATTGTCCTGACATCCCCAGCTTCTACCTTTTCCATAAGGGCATCGATTTCCTTTACATACTCCGGATTTTTATCCAATTCGACATTGGCTTTGACATACACATCAGCAATGGCAGAATCGGGTTTTTTTGAAAGGTCAAGCTCAAAACGTTCGCATGCCCAGGAAACTACTGCAATCTGACGGCCCATATCATTGACATAATACTGTACCTCCACACTGTATCCTGCACGCCTGAGAATACGGGCAAGAGTATCTCCGATAATAGAATTTCGGATGTGCCCTACATGCAGGGGGCCATTAGGATTTGCTGAGGTGTGCTCAAGCAAAATTTTATCCTTTGGGACTCCACAGCCAAATTTCTCCTTTTCTTCAAGAACTGTAGTAACCGTTCTGTCCAGATAGAGCCTGCTTGCATGGAAGTTAATGTAAGGGCCAGAAGCACTTACGTTTCCTATGTACGAACCATCAGGAATTTCGACTGCAGAAACGATACGAGTTGCAAGTTCTTTCGGGTTTTGCTTGTACAGACCTGCCAGTCTGAAAGCAGCCCTGCTTGCGAGGTCAGCGTAAGAAGAGGTTTCGAAATAAAGTTCGGAATCTTCAATTTCAAGTCCGGCCTTTTGGATAGCGTCTTTTAAGATTGATGTAGCCTGAGCTTTTAATTCCAGGAACAAGATAAATCACCTATAAAAACTACGAAAACAACGGAATAGCCTTAAATTACTGAGTTTAATTCACTAGCTTTAATTTACTAAGTTTAATTTCTAAAGTTTGACTTAATAAATTTAATTGAGCAATTTTAATTCACTAAACTTAATTCACTAAACTTAATTCACTAAACTTAATTCACTAAGTTTAATTGAGCAATTTTAATTCACTAAACTTAATTCACTAAATTAATTCAACTGTATTAGTTTGTTTTTTGATTTAGTTATTTAATTTACCAATTTTAATCCAGTGATCTAATGACGGTTTAATTAAAAAAGTATTGGATGAAATTATTGGTTGAAAAATGTTGGGAGAAGTATTTGCTAGGAGTCTGGATGAAATCAGACTCCAGTACTGTACCTGAGAACTGCAGCAATGCCTCCAAAAGCGTTCATAAGTTGTGACCCTTCGTCAAAATCAGTAGATACGAAAACAACTTTTGCGTTGCTTTTGTCAGCAAGGGCTGAAAGCTCGTCAACAATGTCAGTAACATCCGTAACTTCAAGGGAAGCTCCGCAGTTTGGACAGTTCCCCGCTGTAGGAGCAGATTCTCCAGGTTTCCATCGTCGTGTCCACTTATTTTCATATCCGCAAACACTGCAATTAGTGGTTACCCTTTCAGCCCGCAGATCTTCGGAAAGCAGAAGCATGTCCACAGCATTGATTTCAAGGTTTGCCCTAACCTGTGTTTCTCCATAGGCTACTTTGCCTGAGTCGGAGATAAGTTCTTTGAAGAAGGCCCTGACAGCGTTCTTCTCTCCCATGAGCTCAAGGTCCTGTAACTTATCTCCGGCAGCATTCACAAGTTCCGAAAGCCCGGATTCATCAGTATAAGCCGTATCAAAGAGCCCAAGGATCTTTTTCCTAAGCTCGTGATGCAGAAACTCCCCGGCATAGAACTCTTCTTTTGTAGGAGAAGGCCCTCCTATCAGGATACCTTTGAGATCTTTAGGTTCAACGGCAAGGAAAATATCACTTGCGGCATCTCCTATCCTCTTATAGAAATCATGGATAGCAATGAGCCTGAGCTGCTGAAAACGATGAGCGCTCTGACCGCCCTTTCTCTGCTTCCCCGGAACTGTTGAGGTCAGGTTGCGGAAGGACTGGATCCGCTTTCCGACCAGAAGCCCTACCGTGGCTTCTCTGCGGTCAAGCACCAGAAGTCCAAACGTGCCCTTATCCTTGAGCATATCCTCCAGAGGCTCAAGATAGAAAGCGGAGTCGCAGTGATATTTATAAACAGTAATGGGTTCAGGAGGAATAATTACTTCGCTCTCCATGCTCGTCTTGTTGGCTCCAATATCCACGGCCCCTGTGAAATATACGATTCCGTTTTCAGGAACCTTGTCCAGGTATCTGAGCCTTGAAAGGAGAGATTCAATGGCCCCCTGTACATTAGTCCTGGTAAGTTTGGACTTGATATTTGCAGCCTGCCCATGTTCGTCTTTCAACTGGTTTGTAACGTCAAAAATCTGCTTGTCAGGAGGGATATAAATAGAGATAAGTTCGGTACTTCTTCCTTTCTTATCCCTCAGGCTTTCAAGCTTCTTTTTAAATTCGTACTTTTCGTGTGCAGATTGTTCTGTCATTTTAAATATTCCCCATGAAGATAGCAAAATTTTGATATTTCTTGTAAACTTGAGATTGAATCCGTTATTGAATTTTAAATTACTTTTTTGATTTAGATTGATAAATTTAAGATGAATTAACTTGGGCTACTGAATAAGTTTGAACTGCTGAGTCTATCGAGGTTTTAAATTGGACTGGTTAGCATTTTTGAAACTTTCTATCAAATTTGAAAACATAGATAAGAATTTCAACTTTTATATTTAAGCGCGGTATCTTTGTAATTTTTATTGTTTAGTCCAATGTTCGTTTAGCTTATCGGTTCGTTTAACAAGGGTGACAGAGGATTTGATAACGACAAATCATACAGCGAGTCATATCTCACCAAAAGCTGAATGTAAAAATCGCTCTGAACACAAAAAACTTAGAGTAAGAATACGCCGCCAGGAAAAACGACACTATAAAACTCCGGGAAAGATATTCGGAAATCCCGGAAAAAAGCTAGCTCCTTTGCTGCGTAAACTTGTCCTGTTTCGTGCTCTATTGATATCACTAGATGTGAGACATAATTTTACTCAAACTGTATATGAATATAAAACTGAATAAATTCATGATGGAGTTATACCCTAAATGAAACCTGAGTTTATATTTGTTTCTATTCCCTTGACTTGTTTTATATATTCATAAATATATAAAAGTCTTTCTGTGCATCCAATTGGTTTACACTACTGGTACTAAAGATAAAAACGTGAATTTGATCAAGGTAGTGAACCTCTTTGACAGGAGACTTTTTACCGTTAATATAAAATTTTTTTCTACGTTAATAGGAATTTTTCTCGTTGATAGGAGATTTCTTTCTGTTAATAGGAGATTTTTTTCTTGTTTACAGAAGACTTTCTCCCGTCCTTTGATAACAGGACTACCCTGCTGATTTCAGATTCATCTGCGACTTTATACCCAAGATGTTTTGCAAGTTCCTGTGAGAACTCGATAACCTCTTCATGAGTAGGCATTGCAGAGCGATCAAGCCTGAGTCGTGAGAAGCCCAGATGCATATACGCTTTTATTTCCACAAAGTCAGGGGAGGCTTTTTCCATTAGCCTGGCATAAGCCTCAGGTTTGAACAGGTTTTCACCTTTCACAAGGGTGGTTCGGATAACTGTCCTTGATTTTTTCTGCTTCATCAGGGACAAAGATTCATTGATCTTTTCCCAGAGGACAGGCGACCTTGGCTGGCAGACTTTCAGGTAAGTCTCAAGGTCCGGCGCATCGAGACTCATGTATAACTGGGAAGGGGAAACCTTTGCAAGCATCTCGGGAATTGTGCCGTTTGTGACAAGAAAGGTCGTAAAACCTCTTTTTTCATACTCTTCGATAAGTTCCGGGAGATAAGGGTAAAAAGTTGGCTCTCCTGACAGGGAGATTGCAACATTGTTAGGCTCATTACCCTCAAGCCAGCGTTCCTTAAGTGCGTTCGGAGAACCTCCAAAGCCGGTGATTAACTTACGCTGGCAGACAATACTTTCTTCCACTATCCTCTCAGGTGAATCCCATTCCTCAGGTGCAGGAACAGGAACTTCAGTCGGACGCCAGCAGAAAAGGCAACGTTGATTGCACATAAGCGTTGGAGTCATCTGAAGACAGCGATGGGACTGCACTCCATAAAACTTAGATTTATAGCAGAAGCCCTGGTCATTCATAGCGTGCCTTAACCAGAGGCAGGTCTTAACAGCTGAGTGACTGCCTGCCAGGGCATAGCCCTGCTTTTTAAGGAGAGTTTTAAAATCAGGAATGTCAAAAGGAAGCAAAGCAGTATCTTCCTTCCTGTTTTCTTCCTGAAATCCCGAGAAATCTTCTACATAATTTTCCTTTTTTTCTTCCAGCGGCATTTTCCTCATATTAAATCTTTGTGGTATATATAAGGATCGGAAAATAATTTTGGAGAGAGCTTCAGTGATCCAGTTAAAATGCAGTAATCCAGTTAAAATACAGTAACCCAGTTAAAATCGAATAAACTTTGGAAAAGTTTATAAAAATTAGTCAAAAGCAAGAATCTTTACATCGAAATTCTCTAGATCCACAATCGGAACCCTTGCAGGAACAGGCACTAGATTCACACGTTTCTGAAACTCTGTCTGGTCCTGCCAGGTTCCGGAATTGACCAGAAGGACATTTTTATAGCGCTGGACTCCCAGGGTATGGACGTGACCCGTATGAATAATATCAGGTACAGGGTCAATTATAAAGTAATCCTTTTTCTCAGGGGATATGGAAACTCTACTCCCATAGGTAGGAGCAAGATGCCTGCGTTTCAGCATCTCAAGGACTGCTCCCGAAGGCTCCTGATACGAGACTCCGGGGACACTCGCCACAAGATCGTCAATTGATCTGCCGTGGTAAATAAGAAGACGGACACCGTCAAGCTCCAGAAAAGCAGGGTTACCAACAAAAACAATATTCTCAGGGAAATATGCCTGAATATTTTCCGGTAAGGCAGGCTGGGGTTCTGCCTGGCGAACAGCATCGTGATTGCCTGGGCTTATTATAACACGAATGTGCTCGGGAATTTCCCTGAAATATTCTGCAGCCTTCTTATACTGTTCGTAGACATCCAGAATGTCAAGTTCCATTTCCTGGTCAGGATAGATCCCTATCCCATCAACAATATCTCCTGCAACAACAAGATAACGAACACTGGCTGCAATTTCCCGCATATCATCTGAATCTGATTCTCCTTTCAAAAAGTCCAGGAAATCCAGCCAGGCATCTTCTAAAAACTTGGAACTGCCCACGTGCACATCCGAAATAAGTACAGCTTTCCCGTGGCTTCCGGTTCTGCGCTGAATATTATTCGGGACATCGGGTTGTATTAGCTTTGTTGCCAACATGAGGCTTCCGTCATTGGTTATCGAACCGGCCACCCCTATGACCTCATCAAGGAGAATTCCTGATGCAAGTTCAAAAAGCTCTTTATCGGAATTTCGAATAAGGACTGAAAAAGAACCTGTCGGGTCCTCCAGAGAAAGAATTTTATGGCCATTTGTTGTGCTGCTGATATCCGAAACCATACCTATAATCGAGATTTCCTCAGAACCTGCATCTCCCCCTCTGCGGAAGTTTCTTCTTTTCAAGCTTTCGATAGGGCGTGCGTTAATTCTCCCCCGAATAATCTCCGAAAGCCTGCTATATCTGTCCCTGAAATATTGTACAAATTGCATATATTCCCCGACACAGGTTGAGTGGCCTGTTATATCTGAGACTACGGTCACAGGATTTTTACCTGGGTAATGTTTGTACTCGTCCCTGGAACTCGAAAATATCCCTCTTTCAGAAGAGGAGGAAGATTGCTCTGCCCTGAAAATCCGATTTGAAGAAGAGAATGGAAGAGAGTTTTCCTGTCCGAAAAAGGGAGAATTTGATCTGTTTATAACCTGGGAGGAACGAGATAAGAAAGTCAGAGGCTCTGCCTTCACCGAAGAAAGGGAGTCTGAGGCAAGATAGGAGGCTGAAGTTTGGTCAGATGAAGTTACACTTGATTTAGTGTCTAGAGTGTTTGGAGTATCCAGAGTGTTTGGAGTATCTAGAGTGTTTGGAGTATCTAGAGTGTTTGGAGTATCTAGAGTGTTTGGAGTATCTAGAGTGTTTGGAGTATCTAGAGTGTTTGGAGTATCTAGAGTGTTTGGAGTATCCAGAGCTGGTTCATAAGCAATATCCTGAAGCATATCCTGAACTGAAACAGAATCTGGAACAGAATCTAGAACAGAGTCCTTAGATGATTTTATAATTGGGTCAGGAGCTGCAGTAACAATATCGGGCTTTAAAGAAAGAGTAGGCTCTGATAGGGAATCGGGCACTAAAAGAGAGTTAGGTTTGGAAGATGGATTGTCTGATCTGGAAGAAAGTATGGAAGCACTGGAAAAAATTTTCTTTTTTTCTGTACAGAAAACATGTACTTTATCTGAAAGCGCCTCACCTGCTGAAAAAGCAACAAAGCCTTCAAGATCTATATGTTCGGTCCCTATGACAATAACAGAGTCATTTACAGTTGAAAGGACATATCTGAGAAGGGCTTCGGGAGAATTACTGGAACAAATAAGTTCTACAGCCTCAGGGCTGATCTGATACTCTTTTTCCATAACAACCCTTATAATATCCTTTCTGTCCATGATTCCAGCCTGACCTTTCGAAACTGACTTGAGTTCTTCTAAATTTTCATGCGATCTGGTACTATAACCAATCTCATTCAAGACTTGTAGAGATTAAATCAAAAGCCTGTTTAAAATATAAAAACTAATAAGATACGAAACTAATGTACTAAATTTAGTTTGTTATCATAGAGAAGAATTTATAAAATCTTTGTACGCTCGATAGATTACTTATAGTTATTAATTCCTATCTATTGTAGAATAGAGTACTAGTTCCTATGTAATGAAGAATGAGTATTATTCCTATGTAATGAAGAATGAGTATTATTCCTATGTAATGTAGAACAATTCTGTTCATCGTGTATTAAAAAACAATAAGAAACAACAAAAAGTTTAAATAATCAATAAAAAATATTAAAAAATAGATAAATCAATTGACAGACTTAGTTGAAAAACGTCAATTGAAAACTAATATAAAGTAAAAACAAGTCTTCAGTATCATTGAGAAAGCTCAATAAATCAATTTTTACTAACTTATATAAGTCAGAAAAATAGAATGTAGGGCTAAAATAGTTTTGCAGCTGCATTATACTCTGAAAATTGTAATAAGTCCCTGGGCAATAGTATTTAGCCAGATAAGATTTCGAGTAGGACAAAATTGAATGGAATATAACACAGCACCCTAGCATCTATAAGAATAAAATCAAAAGAATAAAGGCTTAACATGAGCGAGATTAATAAGGAAAAAAGTGTCCAGGAACAAGAAAACACCTGGGTTTCCCTTGGAAAGGACTTGCTGTCTGTTGTAGCTGTCGTGATCATTTTCATGGTTATTTCCAAGCTGGCATTCGGACTCTGGACTCCGATGGTTGCGGTGGAGTCGGGGAGTATGGAACCGCATATGCAGATCGGAGATATTATTTTCATCAAAAGTATCGATAAAACGAACATTACCACGAACGAAGAAGGGAAAAACACAGACTATAAGTCCTTTGAAAATTATGGAAATGTGATTCTTTATCGCCCGTATGGAGAGGAAGGAGCAACTCCGATAATTCATAGGGCTATGTACAGAGTGGAAGCTGGAGAGCCGATGTGGAAAGACGGTCCACCTGCTCCTTATTCCGGTTATATTACTAAGGGAGATAATGTTATAACCAATAGTCACTATGACCAGGAAGGACAGATAAGTTATAATATGCCTGTAAAAGATGAATGGATTATAGGGACTGCGCAGTACAGAATTCCTTATCTGGGATATGTCAGACTGCTCTTCTCATGAATCGGATTCATATGTGACTCTCAACATATCTTTTTGAACCCCTGAATCAGTTTTTCTTTATTAACTGGTTTCAGGCACTCTGTTCTTTATTTCTTGCACCTCCAAGTGTCTGATTTGTGTTTTTATCTTATTATATTCTTGGTTGCGTAAACTCCTGGTTACATAAACTTTTGATTGCACAAACTTCTGATTGCATAAACTTCTGATTGCACAAACTTCTGGTTGCATAAACTTCTGATTGCATAAACTTCTGATTGCGTAAGTTTTGGGTTTCAGCGTATTAGGAGAACTCACATAAATACAAAGAGTTTCAGGAAATCAAAAGAAGATTAATAAATCACAAAAGTTTTCAGTTACAGAAGGCTAGCGACAGCAATCTTTAAGGAAGCAATTCCCAAACAGATAAGTAAGAGGAAGGAATGAGAAAAATACCAGGAAAATAATTTAAAAAACAGTTAAAAAGGTCAAAAACGATCAAAAAAGAGAAAAAATCAGAAAAAATCAGAAAAAAGAAAAAGGCAACCAAAAACAATTAAAAACAACCAAAAAAATAGAATAGTACCAAAAAAATTAGTAATATCAAAAATAATCAAAAACAATCAAAGATAATTAGATACTACCAAAAATAATCAAAAACAATCAAAGATAATTAGATACTACCAAAAATAATCAAAACAGAAGACAATTGAAGACAATTGAAGACAATTGAAGACAATTGAAGACAATCGAACTAGAATCAAATATTCAGAAATCATTGGAAAAATGAAACTTAATAAATTAAAAATCGGCAAAACCGAAACATCTGGAAACCTTCTTCTTGCGCCTATGGCAGATGTGACAAATCTGGCTTTCAGGCTGCTCTGCAGGCAGAATGGAGCTGACCTTACATATACTGAGATGATCAGCGCAGATGCCTTGCTCAATGAAAATCGAAAATCTATTCTCAAAGGGCTGTCGTCCCCTGGAGACCGACCTTTTGGAGTTCAGCTTGTAGGAAGTTCTCCTGAGAAACTGAGGGAAGCTGCACTTTTTATTGAAGACGAGTACAGACCTGAACTCATCGACGTGAATATGGGCTGCCCTGCAAAGCGAATTATAGGGACAGGATGCGGCTCGGCTCTTCTCAACTCCCAGAAACTTGTATATGAAATTATCTCTGAGCTAACCGGTGTGCTGAAGACTCCTGTAACTGCAAAAATCCGTATTCTGAGGAGTGAGGAAAAAACCCTCGAAATTGCACGCCTGATCGAAGAGGCTGGGGCTTCGGCCCTAACTGTACATGGCAGGAGAGCAGAGCAGATGTACTCCGGAAATTCAGACCTTACAGCAATAAGAACCGTTAAACAGGAACTTTCCATTCCAGTGATTGCAAACGGAGATATAAGGGATGAAGAATCTGCCGAAGCTGCCCTTGATTTTACTGGCTGCGACGGGCTTATGATCGGCCGTGCAGCAATGGGAAATCCCTTTATTTTCAGAAGGATAAGGCATTATCTGGAAACCGGAGAAAGGCTGGAACTTGACAGACAAGTTCGGCAATTGGAGGACTTTGAGAATTATATTGCCTTACTTGAAAAATATGATCTCCAGACGTCTACAAATCTAAGAATGCATGCTCACTGGTTTACAAAAGGGTTGCGCGGCTCGCGGCAGATCAGGGAAAAGATTAATAATCTGAAAGATGGAAAGGCGATGATTGAGTTAATAAAGGATTTCTCTAGGGAGAAATATTAAAGTATCCCATATTTTTAGAGAGACGATTGTTTACGGATATTATGCAATAAAAACGTATGCTTGAGACAGGTTAACCTGAAAATAACACATATAATAAATTTAAAAAAATAATTGTAAATTAGAAATATATAAAGAATATATTTCAATTCACCGAAAACCTAATAATATTCTACACTATTATCCATGAACTATCAGGCATAAAACAGTGTGAACCTAGAATTAAAAATAAATCTTTCAATAATAATTATAATTCATGATATGAAAGAGATCCAGGTTAACAATTTACCATATAGGTTTTTGGATCCCCGACATGAATGTACATGTCACACTTATTATATTAGAATAATGCTTGAAGAAAGAGTCAGATGCTGTTATTGTTCTGACAAGTAACAAATGCTGATTATGTCTGATAAAGTAAAAAAATGCTGATTATGTCTGATAAAGTAAATAAATTGGATAACATCAGGTCAATTCGTTTAGTATTCGATTAATAGCAGTGTGCCAGACAGCTAATTAAAACTTGCCAAACAGACTGCCGAGAACAGCAAAAATACAGACAAATTCGAAAAAAACTCGAAAATATTCGAAAATATTCGAAAATGTTCGAAAAACAATAGATAAAATTTCATTAAAAGGAGAATCTAGATGAAGGAAATCAGAATACACGGTCGAGGAGGCCAGGGTTCTGTTACCGCGGCTGAAATGCTTTCTGTTGCTGCTTTTGAAGATGGAAAGTTTAGCCAGGCTTTCCCCGCTTTTGGGGTAGAGCGTAGAGGTGCCCCAGTCCAGGCATTCACGAGGATTAATAATAATCCTATCAGGCTCCGGAGCCAGGTTTACACCCCGGATTATGTTATTGTCCAGGATGCAACCCTACTTGAAACTGTTGACGTTGCAAGCGGGGTAAAGGATGACGGAATAATTATTGTTAACACAACCGAAAAACCGGAAAGCCTGAAACTCAATACAAAAGCTAGGGTCATGACCGTGGACGCTACCAAAGTGGCAATGGATATTATAGGTGTTCCCATTGTAAATACTGTCCTTCTTGGAGCTTTTGCAGGTGCAACCGGAGAAATCAATGTAGAATCAATCCAGCATGCAATAAGGGCTCGTTTTCCAGGAAAGGTAGGAGAAAAGAATGCAAACGCAATCCAGAAGGCCTACAAGCTTATCAGGGGGGAAGAAGCGTGAGTAACGAATCCGAACAAGACCGCGAGATACGACCCGAAGTTCTGAAAAACAAAGAGGAAGAAGAAGGTTTAAACATTTCACGCTGCAGAGTCTGTAAACCTGGTTCTACCCTTATAAATAAAACCGGAGGCTGGAGAAACTTCCGTCCTGTTTATATTTACGAGAAATGTACCAAATGCGGTATCTGCCATATTGTCTGCCCTGATATGGCTGTCAAACCCAGAGAAGACGGCTTTTTTGAATATGATTATGATTACTGCAAAGGTTGCGGCATCTGTGCAAATGAGTGTCCTGCAGATGCGATTGAAATGATTCTGGAGGAGAAATAATGATTGACCCGGCTTACAGAAAAAAAATGGTAGTTGTGGAAGGTTCCTACGCTGTGGCCCATTCCGCAAAAGTCTGCCGCCCAAATGTAATTTCAGCCTACCCGATTACTCCCCAGACGCATATTGTTGAAGACCTATCCCAGTTCATAGCAGACGGGGAAATCCCTAACTGTGAGTATATTAATGTAGAGGCCGAGTTCTCGGCAATTTCTGCCCTTATAGGAGCATCAGCAGTAGGCGCAAGGACCTATTCAGCCACAACTTCTCAGGGACTTCTGCTCATGCATGAGGCACTTTTTAACACTTCAGGTATGAGGCTTCCGGTTATAATGACAGTGGCAAACAGAGCAGTTGGCGCTCCAATCAATATTTGGAACGATCACCAGGATGCGATTTCACAGAGGGATACAGGCTGGATTCAGCTTTACGCAGAGGATGTCCAGGAAGCATGTGATACCCTGCCCCAGCTCTACAAGATCGCAGAAGACAATGAGGTCATGCTCCCAGGTATGGCCTGCATGGACGGCTTTATCCTGTCTCATGTTTACGAGCCTGTTGTCCTGCTTGAACAGGAACTGACCGACGATTTCCTTCCGTCTTTCCAGCCTGAAAATGTTCTTGACCCTGAAGACCCCAAAACCTTCGGAGCCTTTGCAGCCCCGGACACTTATGAAGAGTTCAGGTATCTCCAGGAGCAGGCAATGCAGAAAGCTCTTCCGAAGATCGAAGCCGTGGCAAAGGAGTTTGAGGAAGTCTTTGGCAGATACCACGGAGGGCTTATTGACGGATACATGCTTGATGATGCAGAAATTATTGTCATGTCTATGGGCTCTATTCTCGGTACTATCAAGAATGTTGTTGATGAGTACAGAGCAAAAGGAGAAAAGATCGGTGTCTTAAAGGTTAGATCCTTCAGGCCTTTCCCGAAGGAGCAGATCTGCAAGGCTGTTAAGAATGCCCACGCAGTTGTCGTACTTGATAAGAATATTTCGATAGGGACAAACGAAGGAGCTCTCTTTACAGAAACCAAATCCTGCCTCTACAACAGTAAAGTCCGTGTACCTGTGATTGGCTATACTGTGGGGCATGGAGGCCGTGATATTCCTGTGGAAAGTATTGCAAAGGTTATAGAAGAAACCAAGAAAGTTGCAAAGTCCGGAATCACGGTTGAAAGCCAATTCCTGGACCTTAAGGAGGAGTCGCTATGAGTAAAACTGCACCAAAAACATATATCACTTCCGGGCACAGTGGCTGTGCAGGTTGCTGTGATGCCTTTGCTGCAAAATTCGCACTTATGGGCGCAGGCCCAAACACAATTGTAGTTAACCCGACAGGCTGCCTGGAAGTCATGTCCACACCTTTCCCATATTCCTCCTGGCAGGTTCCATGGATCCACTCCCTTTTTGAAAACGCAGGAGCAGTAGCTTCAGGTGTGGAAGCTGCTTTGAAGGCTCTTGGCAAAAAGAACGATATCAAGGTTATATCAATCGGTGGAGACGGATCTACTATGGATATCGGACTTGGCGCCCTTTCAGGTGCATTCGAGAGAGGTCACGACTTCACCTATGTGTGCATGGACAACGAGGCTTATATGAACACCGGAGTCCAGCGCAGCAGTGGAACACCTTTTGATGCAAGTACCACAACCACTCCTGCCGGAAAAGTTTCTTTTGGAAACCCGCGCCCCAAGAAAAACATGCCTGCTATCATGGCAGCTCATGGCTCTCCTTATGTGGCCACGACCTCCATAGGTTTCCCAAGAGACATGATACGAAAGGTCAAGAAGGCAACTGAAATCGTG
>Ga0074193_1002841_pt1 | contig 14452 bp, 12 predicted proteins | sample EPASupsiteHSE605_FD_64523 | JGI IMG/M metagenome (GOLD analysis project Ga0074193, IMG submission 64523) | Bioremediated contaminated groundwater from EPA Superfund site, New Mexico - Sample HSE6-05 | ecosystem: Environmental > Aquatic > Deep subsurface > Groundwater > Contaminated ... | reverse complement strand
TGAGGTGTTAATCCGTGTTCGATAATGCCCTTTAGTTGTATCGATTTCAGTCAGCAAATCGGAAAAATCATAGGCAAAACCGTCTTTTTTTCCGTAGGAATTGACATTCTGGCCAAGCAAGGTCACATCACGGCAGCCATTTTCGACAAGTGTCCTGATTTCGTCCAGAATAACGTCCATCGGACGGCTGCGTTCTCTTCCCCTGACATAAGGAACAATGCAATAGGCACAATAATTGTCACAGCCATACATGATGTTGACATTGGTCCGAAGCTTTCCTTTTTCAGCCAAAGGAACAACCTCAGTGGTTTCACAGGCCGCCTCGGAAACAAGCGAGGCTTTTCCGCCCTGATCCGCTGTTTTCAGCAAACGTTCAAACTGATGATGATCAAAGGTCCCTGTCCAGATATCGACATGAGGGGCTTTTTTTTGGAGTTTTTCCAGCAGGCCGGGCTGTTGAATCATGCATCCGGCAACCGCAATCTTGAGCTGCGTTTTTTTTTCTTTCAGTTTTTTCAATTGACCGATTTTGCCAATAATTTTATTTTCCGCGCTTTCTCTGACACAGCAGGTATTAATGATAATCAAATCGGCCTGTTCAGGGTTCCCGGTGCGCGCGTACCCGTTTTTTTCCGAAATGGCCGTCAAGGTCTCGGCATCCCGCTCGGACATTTGACAGCCATACGAAATCGTACACACTTTCTTATTCATTTTGTTCGACATGTATTCAATCAATCCTCTATTACATCTTCGGAACGGACTGGTAGTACAGCGCCAGCGTTCCCGGTCCGACATGACTGCCTACAACACAGCCAATATCACTAATAATTACGTCTTTGACCGGCAGTGTATTTTTGATTTCTTCAGCCAGGGCTTTGGCTTCTTCCAGACATGCCGAATGAGAAATCCCGATCACTTGCTTTTCTGCTTCGACGATTTCATTTTTCATGATTTCGATGAGCTTGCGGATCGCAGCTTTTCTGGATCTGACTTTGTTGAATACGTCAATTTTTCCTTCCGTATTCATGTGCAGGATCGGTTTGACATCCAAAAGTCCAGCGACGAATCCGGCTGTTTTGCTTAATCTTCCGCCCTTCACAAGGTACTCCAACGTATCAATGGTAAAAATGTACCGCATTTTATTTTTAATCTCCACGATTTGCGATTCAATCTCCTGCCATGTATCGGTATGCTTCAGTATTTCTGACGCAAGTATGGCCTGCAGCCCAAATCCCAAAGATGCACCAAGGCTGTCAATAATATGTATTTTCTCCGAAACGCTGCACATTTCCCGCACCATCACTGCCGTTTGACAAGTTGAACTTAAGCCGGAAGACAGGTGTATGGCAATAACTTCTTTACCTTCAGCCAACACTTTTTCGTAGGCACCCTTTAAGAGATTCAAATTAGGCTGCGAAGTCTTCGGGAGTTCTTTATAGTCTTTGAAGTTAGCATAAAACTTGTCCGGAAAAATATCGATCCCTTCTGCATAGGTAACCCCATCAATATTTACCGGCATCGGGACAACAACAATCCCAAGCTTTTCAGCTAGATCTCTGGGAATATCTGAAGCGCTGTCTACTACGATCTGAAATGGCATGCTATCACTCCATCCAAAAAATGATACTATAAATAATCCTACCAATTACATCCTGTTTGTCAAGTTTTTCTGATAGACTTAGACAGTTTAAAAAAAATAGCGCTTGTCCAAGCGCTATTTTTTTCCTGTTTTAGAGATAGTTCAAAGGATTTACAGTACTGCCGTTAATGATTACTTCAAAATGCAGGTGTGATCCTGTTGAATTGCCGGTTGAGCCTACATTGCCGATGTTTTGGCCTTTCGATACAGTTTGTCCGACACTGACAAACAGTTTGGATGAGTGACCATACCGGGTAGATACGCCATTACCATGATCGATCATGATGCAGTATCCATATCCGCCATCCCATCCTGCTTCCACAACGGTGCCGGAAGCTGCCGCATAATAGGGCTGGCCGGTAACTCCATCAATGTCGATTCCAGTATGGAAGCTTCCATGACGAGAACCATAATAGGAGGTAATGCCTCCGCTGATGGGCCAGCTTAAACCGGAGATACTGCCCGATCCGCGGGATGTCCCCACATAGACAATTGAGCGGCCAGGTCCTTTGGCAACAATCTGATTTACAGGTTTACTGACGACTTCTTCCTTGACAACCTGCTTTTCGATCATTTTACCATTTTCCTCAACATACGAATATGTAACGGCCTTTTCACCATCTTTACCAGCCTGCTTAATGATACTCTTGCCGTAGCCGAGACTGCTGTCCGTCTTAGAAACCACATCAAACGGAACAACCTCACTGACTACTTTCGTACCTTCACTTCGTACTGTAAGGTAAGGCTTTGTTTGAACAAGCTTGATTTTCTGTCCTGGCTGAATTACTGAGTCTTCAGTAAATCCCGGGTTAGCAGCAATCACTTCGTCTGTCAGCATATTGTTCTTACGAGCAATCAGCCATAAAGAATCATCTTCTTGAATGGTATACGTGGTTTCTGCCACATCGCCTTTAACCAGGATTTTTAAAGCAGCATCAATTGTCTTGACTTCACTCGGGTGAACCTTTGATGCAATTTTGGAGACCGGTTCGACAATTTTAACTGAAGAAACAGTATTATTTTTCGAAGGCTTCGTCTGATAATCCTCATACTTTTTCAACAAAGTATTGATATCTTGTTCGTTGGCTAAAACAACCACGACTTTGCCATTCACCTGTAACCCAAAGCCATTGACATACGGCTTAATGGCATTTGCCAAAACATCTTTAGACACCGGCCCGGTATAATCTTCATTCTTTAATCTTAGACTTTTATATTCTATGGTATCGCTGGTCTGAGCAACGGTTCCTGCTGCGCTCCCCTGCTGGGTAAGAATCTCTTGAACCAGTTGTTTAGCTTCAGATTTACTTGCTGCATAACCAATGTTTTTACCGTTTACAACAATACCTACTGCCGGAGTTGTCGAGCTAAAATAAAAACAACCACTGAAAATCACTGCCAAAGCCAGCGCGGTGATCCCGATCGTCTTTGGAGATTTCCAGGAAATATTTTTAATCTTTGCTGCTGTCTTCGAAAAAATTTCTTTATATTCGATTTTATTTGCTAAGTTTACGATGCCAAATTTTATTCTTTTCGCTTGCTTAGCCAAAGCCTCTGCAGTATTCACTTTTTTAAATTTTTGTATGATTTTGTCCAGATAATTTTTGTTTATCTTTCTACTAATCATTCTCGCCCCCCTTGGCTTGTCATTCGTACACTGCTATATCATACCATTAATCAAGCCTTAAGAAAATACAGAAATTTTCCAATTCATTGACGCACACGTTTATTCCTTGAGAAATTCCTTATATTCTAGGCAAAATTTCTTTTAATTTTATTGATAAAAGACAAGATTCCCGTGGACCTCTCATGGGTGACTCTTTTCCCAAGAAGCGTTTTGGCGATGCTGAGGACCTTAACTGCATATTCAGAATTAGGCTGGGATAAAAATAAGGGGTTTTGACTCTTTAAGGATTTTGTGACTTTTTTGTCATCATAAATCCAGCCAAGCAGTTCCGGCTGCAGCTTGAGATACTTGGACGAAGCTTTCTTAAATGTTTCACAGCACTTTATCGCTTCAGCTTCATCTTCACAGCGATTGATCACCAGGTAAGGACGGATATTCGAATTGCGGTACGCCAGCGCTTTGGTCAGTCCGTATGTATCCATCATCGCGTGCGGTTCTGTGGTGGTAATCAGCAGCAGGTCATCCGCCGCCTCCAAAAATTTAAGTACGACTTCCGAAATACCCGCTCCGGTATCGATCAGAAAGATATCACATTCACCTTCCAGATCCGCAAATCCGGATATGATACGGTTAAACTGAAGAGGACTGAGATTTGTTAACGATGAAATGCCGCTTGAACCCGGCAGAAGCTTAATTCCTCCCGGGCCGGGAGTCAGAATTTCCTTTAAGGTGCACTCTCCTTTCAGGACATGGGTAAGGTTCAGCGGATTATTCAATTTTAACAATAATTCGACATTGGCCATCCCAATATCGGCATCAAGGATAATAACTCTTTTACCAAGCTGGCTTAAAGCCATACTCAAATTGATGGTGAGTGAAGTTTTACCAACTCCGCCCTTACCGCTGCCGATCGCAATGACTCTGGATTTTTTTTGCTGTCTCTGGACAGTTGGAATCGTAACGCACCAGCTCTGCTGAGCAGGCTGCCGGGAAATCACTTCGGATGTAAGGACGATTCTCGAATCGGAAACCAGCCAGCGTATCACGGTACCAATCGGGATCAGCAGCAGATAACCTTTATGTAAAGTGATTGCCAATTCCAAGCGGTCAGGGAATACATTCTTTATTTCTGCAGTATAGATGTCGTGAAACAATTCGGAGTTTGTCGTAAAATTAAGTTTTTGTCCTGCAAAGAATTGTGGCTGATTCATTAATTTCCTCCCGAATTCTGAACTGCTATATAATTTTCTACAACGAAGGACAAGTTCCCTTCTGGCTTATAAAAAAAAATGACTGCAATGGGCAATCATTTTATATTACCGTAAGCAATTTTCGGTGCCAACGTGTAAAAAACGGTAAGGCTGAATTATGGAAGCAATACTTTAGGAGAAGCAATAATGACTTCTACACCGTATTGCTTAATTTTATCAATTTGTTCCGGAGAGGCCCCGGCATCGGTGATAAATTTATTCACCTTTTCCCATTTGGCAAACGTATGGTAGAGAATATGACCAAGTTTCGCGCTGTGAGCGACAAGAATAACTTCCCTGGCCGAAGTAATCATAGCCTGTTTGACTTCGGATTCGATCATGCTCGATGTCGAAAGACCTTTTTCCGTGCTGATGCCTGTCGCCGACAGAAACAGTTTGTCCGCGTAGAAACCATCCAGATTTTCCCTGGTCATCGGACCCAGCAGCGAATAGGTCGTGCTTTGTACTTCCCCGCCTGTTAGGACAGTCGTGATATCTTCACGCATACTGAGAATTTCGGCAACGGCAAGGGAATTCGTTACAACCGTGCATTTTATGTCAACGGCGAGCGCAATCGCCAGTGTCGTCGTTCCGGAATCCAGAATCACGGATTCTCCTTCATTAATCAGACCAGCAGCTGCTCGGCCAATGCTAAGCTTTTCACTTTGGGCTTCGCCGATGCGGGTAGTAAAGACGGTATTCTTAATTTGAGGGTTTTGAGGATAAACGGCTTTGCCGTGTTCCCGCTGAATCAAGCCCATCAAAGCGAGTTGTTTAAGATCACGGCGTATGGTCATTTCGGAAACATTAAACTCAGCAGCCAGTTCCGCTACCGTCAAATGCCCGTGTTTTTGGAGCAAATATCTGATTTTTTCCTGTCTGCCTGCTGTCAACTACCCACCTCCAGCTTTACATATGCATTTCATGCTATTGCCGTATTAAAGTTTATTTAAGTATGATAAGATACTAGATCTGCAGTTCTTTGTTTATAGTATTGCAACAGAACCCTCATAGACAACACCGGACAATGCGTCTACAGTAATTAAAACACCTTCCTGAATCTTCTGTACAGCGTCATCCGCTCCGACGATTGCCGGAATCCCATATTCCAAAGCGACAATAGCCGCATGTGAAGTCAGTCCTCCGCGTTCAATCACAACTGCACCGGCTTTCGCCATAACCGGAAGCTGCTCGGCATCCGTGAAAGAGGCTATAAGAATATCTCCTTGGCTGAATTTCTCCGGATCGCTAACTTTGCTTGCTTTCCCCGAATAAGCTCTTCGTCCGATCCCGGTACCTCTTGCCAGCACATTCCCGACCACCTGGACTTTGATCAGATTGGTCGTGCCAACTTTGCCAACTGGGACACCCGCAGTCAGCACAACAACATCGCCGGTTTGAATCAATTTCTCATCCAAAGATCTTGTCACGGCAACGGAAAGCAGTTGGTCCGTTCCTGTACTTTCCGGGACAATGATGGTATGAACACCCCAGCTGAGGGTCAGGCTTCTCGCTACTTCGGGATAAGGCGTTGTTGCGATGATCAGCGACTTCGGCCGGTAACGGGAAATCATTCTGGCTGTTTTGCCGGACTGGGTCGGCGTAATGATTGCGGCCGCGTTCAGATCCGCTGCTATGGTATAACTGGCATGACCGATCGCGTCGGCAATATTGCGTCCTTTTTCCAACGGGGCACTGGTCTTAAAAAATATCCCTTCAGCCTTGTGCGCTATTTTATCCATTGTCTGTACCGCTTCGATCGGAAATTCACCGGCTGCAGTCTCACCAGAGAGCATGATCGCGTCCGTGCCGTCTAAAATGGCATTGGCGACATCACTTGCTTCTGCTCTGGTCGGACGCGGCTGGTGCGTCATCGATTCCAGCATCTGCGTCGCTACGATGACTATTTTACCCAACGCATTGCATTTGCAAATAATCTCTTTTTGATAAATTGGGACTTCTTCCACCGGGATTTCTACGCCAAGGTCTCCCCGGGCTACCATAATACCGTCGGCAACTTCCAAAATACTGTCGATATTACGTATACCTTCATGACTTTCGATTTTGGCGATAATCTTTACCGCAGCGTTCGCTTCCTCGACGACTTTCCGCACTTCCAGAATATCTGAAGCTTTGCGGGTAAAGGAAGCCGCGATAAAATCAATCCCGTTTCGCAGCCCGAACTGAATATCTTCGATATCTTTCAGCGTGAGGGCCGGCAGCTGAATGCTGGCGCCGGGAACATTGACCCCTTTTTTGGATTTTAGCAGGCCCCCATTCCTAACGATCGTCGTGATTTGTCCATTTCCAGCTGAGGTGACTTCCAGGTCAAGCAGCCCGTCACTCAGCAGAATATGATTTCCGGGCATAACCTCGGTCCAGAGATCCGGATAGGTCACAAAGACCCGCTCAGCTGAACCGAGGCTTTCATCCTGATCAAGCGTAAAGTTGCTTCCATTTTCCAGATGGACCCCTTGCTCAGGAACCAAGCCTGTACGAATCTCCGGGCCTTTGGTATCCAGCAGGATCCCCAGATTAACACCGGTTTGTTCTGCAGCTGCCCTGAGGTTCAGAATTGTTTTTCCATGCGCCTCATGACTGCCGTGAGAAAAGTTAAGTCTGGCCACATTCATACCGGACTGAATCAGCTGTCTGATCTTCTCCGGATGCTCACTGGCGGGACCGATCGTACAAATAATCTTGGTTCTTCGCATCATATCGCCCTCTCTTGCTGAATTTGGCTAGCACGATGTTTCCAAACTTACTACTTGAATTCTTTTACTTGAACTTTAAAGAAAACATTCAAAAACTCCAGACTATGTCTCCGTAATGGATGGCCAGCGCCAAGCGGAGCATGGATGCGAAGCGCGGCTTTTTGTGCCATGGAAGGCACAAAAGCCGAAAGCGGCTATCCATTACGGAGACTAACCCAAGATATGGCTACTAAGAATATAAATATTAGAACCCGCGGGCAGCCATCATCTTGATCACATCGATCACCCTGTTCGAATAGCCGGATTCATTGTCATACCAGGCCAGGACTTTGACCATCTTATCGCCGATAACCATTGTGGACAGTCCGTCAACGATCGAACTGGCGTTATTGCCGTTATAATCGCTCGAAACAAGGGGCAGTTCGTTATAGGAAAGGATTCCTTTAAGCTCACCTTCTGCAGCCTGTTTAAGCTTGGCATTGACTTCTTCCTTCGTCGTCGCTTTGCTGACATTCACAACAAAATCGACCAAAGACACATTCGGTGTCGGGACTCTTACTGCCAGACCATTCAGCTTTCCTTTGAGTTCTGGCAAAACAAGGGCCACGGCTTTTGCCGCTCCTGTGGTTGTCGGGATCATTGATTGGAATGCAGCTCTGGCTCTGCGCCAGTCGGAATGCTCAAAGTCTAGAATTCTCTGGTCATTGGTTACGGAGTGCGTTGTTGTCATCATTCCCTGCTCGATGCCAAATTCTTTCATAATCACTTTCGCAACAGGAGCCAGGCAGTTGGTGGTACAAGAAGCGTTGGAAATGATATGATGTTTGGCCGGATCATATTTGTCGTCATTGACACCCATCACAATCGTGATATCTTCATCTTTACCGGGTGCCGAAATAACAACCTTTTTAGCCCCTGCTTTCAGGTGTTTACCTGCGCCTTCCCTGTCCACAAATCTTCCGGTCGATTCAATCACGACATCGACACCCAGTTCTTTCCAGGGCAGCTCTTCCGGGTTCTTTTCAGCCAAAAGTTTGATGGTGCTTCCTTTGACCTTCATCACACCATCTTCGACGATAACATCGTAAGGCAGTGTACCGTGGGTAGAATCATATTTCAGCAAATGCGCCAGCATATCTGCTTTGCCAAGATCATTCACTGCAACGACTTCCAAATCCCCTGAAGATTCAAGAAAAGCTCTCATACAAAGCCTTCCGATTCTGCCAAAACCATTGATTGCTACTTTAACGGACATAAATATCATCCTCCAAATGTTTATTTAAACATATATATTCCGTGTAAATGAACATATTCCTGCTTTAAAATGTTAATTCGCACATTTTTGTTTTGGTATTTGCATATGAACATAGCGTCCCCAGAAAAGAACAAATCTTTCAGGAAATTTCAAGGATTACTGCATGAAAAAACCAGGATAACCTAATGAGATACTATCCTGGTTTATCATTTTCTTTCTAATTGTGGTTACTGATCAGCAGCATTTTTAAATGCTCCTTCCTTGCCATCGCCGATCTTGGAATAACGATTTCAAACAGTGCACAGTATTTATCTGCGAAGGCGACAACAAACGATTCCGTATAGCGCGGCGGTTTCACAGTTAAGGGCCACATATGTTTGACAATAATGTCCTTTTCCACCTCATTCAAAATAAAATACTTGCCGGCATTTTCCAGGGCAGCTGACGGATGCGTAAATCCATGCAACCCCTTTTCCGGTCTCGTCGTATGCCAGTCATACAGAAAAAAGTCGTGCAGGAGTCCGCCCCGCGCCGCAGACCGGAAGTCGAGCCCCAATCTATGGCAAAGAATAAAACTGGTGTAGGACACGGAAAAGCTGTGTTCCAGACAGGTAATATGCTTATGATGAATATACTTCTCCATGACATACAGTTTTTCGTTATTAATCAATTCGTGAATACAGTCCCGGTATTCTTCAAAATCACAGGAATCTGTTTTTAAGTTCGATCTTAATTTTGTTAAGCCTTTCATTCAGGATGCTCCTTACATCACGGTTAATGATACCTGCATTCAAAACCATCAGGCGTGGAAAAGCCAGGAAAAACCGTTTGTATTTCAATACATTTTCTCGATATTTGTTTACGGGGATATTGGCATAATTCAAAATGACTTCCCTGAGATTCAGCGCATCGCCGACAGATTTCACCGTATCTGCAAAGAAGTAGACAACAAACGCAATGACCAGATACGCCTTGACTTCTGCCGGTATCAAGAATACTCTTGCAGAAATGACCGGATGAACATACTGGAGCAGCACAAAGGCCAGCAAACCCCAGAGTACAGAATATTCCAGACAGATATACCCCTTTAGATTGGCGATTTTGTTGCTGTAGTCCCACCACTTGTAGTGAAATATTTTTTCCAGAAGGAACCCTGTCAGATATTCCAATCCGTTAACAAGCAGGACAGCCATCAAAATACTGATCAGGACTGTGGCCGGTGAGCTTTCAAAGACGGAACTCGCCCATCCGGAAGAAAGAAGAACTAAAACAGCACTGAAACCATAAAGCGGGCAAAAGAATCCGGCTAAAAAGCCTCTATTGATAAATTTTCTATGAACAATCCAGGCAAATCCCGATTCCAGCATCCAGCCCAAAAAAGAATAAATTGTAAAGAATAACAGAATATCCATTTCGCTGCTTCCCATGATTCCCCCTCCTTTCCTCCATTTAAAACTAAGATTAATCACAATTATTAATAATTTTTTTAATTTTTAGGCCTCGTTATATTCCCGCCTGATTAATCAGCGAAGCCAGATACCCGGCTCCAAAGCCGTTATCAATATTAACAACGCCGATTCCTTCCGAGCAGCTGTTCAGCATGGTAAGCAAAGGGGCAAGTCCGCCAAAATTCGCGCCATAACCGACACTAGTCGGGACCGCGATGACCGGACTGGCAGCTAGTCCGCCGACAACACTTGGCAGCACGCCATCCATTCCGGCGACAACAATCAGCACCTTGGCCTGCTGCAGCCGCTCCGACTGGGACAATAGCCGGTGGAGACCTGCTACGCCTGTATCATACATACGTTCGACCTTATTGCCCATAGCTTCCGCGGTTACAGCTGCCTCTTCGGCGACCGGCAGATCTGAAGTGCCTGCACTCACAACGAGGATATTGCCAACAGACCGTTGAACCCCTTTTCTGATCACAATCGTGCGGGAGGTTCCATTGAACTCAGCCGACGGAATCTCCCGGCAGACGGCCTCATAGACTTCCCTGCCGGCCCTTGTCGCGAGTACGTTCTGATCGGAAACCTCATGCAGTTTCTTGGCAATCTGAACAATTTGGTCCGTCGTTTTGCCCGGACAAAAGATTGCTTCCGGAAAACCCTTACGATACTGACGGTGAGTATCCAAACGCGCATAGCCCATGTCACAGCTGTACATCTGCTCAAGCTGCTGCAAGCCTTCATCGATTGAAATCTGACTGTCCTGAACCTGATTCAGGATTTGTTTGATTTTATCTTTCATGTTATTCCTACTCTCTCTTATTCAAGTAAGGCAAGCAACAGCGATATACCGGATCTAATATCGTTTTTAGACGCAATTTCACCTGGCGTATGCAGATGCCGGACTGGAACAGCCAGGCCCCCGGTAGGGATCCCGCCTTTGGTCAGGTGAACCGGGCCGGAATCGGTACCTCCGTTTGTAATGATTTCCCATTGATAGGGTATCTCGTGCTGTTCGGCGATTTCGGCCATCCAGTTTTTAATTTGGGGAGATACGACGATCGATCTGTCCATCACTTTAATCGCAATACCTTTATTCAGAGAAGTCCGCGGCACCTCGTATTCCCTGGGCATATCAAAACTGAACGTCGTATCGATATTCAAAGCGAGATCCGGTTCCAGCGCGTAGGCCGCTGTTTTTGCTCCGCGCGCGCCTACTTCTTCCTGGGCAGTAAACACAAAGTACAAGTCATCCTGGCTGCTGACTCTTTTCAATACTTCCAAGGCGATAAAACAGCCTGCCCGGTTATCCAGTGCTTTGGAGATCATACAGTCTTTGGTCTCCTGATAAGCTCCGGAGAATACGGCCATATCGCCTTCCCGAACCATCGTTCTGGCCTCTTGCTCACTGGTTGCTCCAAGATCGAGGAATAGCCGTTCCGGTGAATTTTCATCCGGCTTCTTTTTCTCTTCACGGCTGACGACACCTACTGCTCCGTTGGCAAAAACAAAGCGCTGCGCGAGCAGAACATGATCTCGTAAACCGCCAACCGGTGCAAAATACAGATAGCCCTGCTTATTGATATGGGTAACCATGATGCCGACTTCATCCATATGGCAGGCAATCATCATTTTCTTTCCCTGGCCTTTTTTTCTGACAATCAGATTACCCAGCGTATCCGTATAAGCGGTATCAGCATAATTTTTTGTCTGGTCTAAAATCAGCGCCGCAATGTTGTGTTCTTGGCCTGAAGGACCAAAAGTCTGGGTGAGCTGTTGAAGTAAGGTGAAATCTAAAGAGTCTAAAGGTTTTGTATCCATCATAAAGAGCCTCCTACTTCTTATCAGGGATTACGTTAGACGTATTTTCTCGGGTAAGTCTGAGGTCCACAATACCGCTTTTCGGCTCTTGTGCCATCCTTGCCATAAAGAGCCGCGCTCCGCATCCAGCTTCGCTTTTCGCGGAACTGTGGCCCTCAGACTATGTTAAGAAATATTAAGATTTAAGAAATAGTGAATGTCATTTAAAATGCATTGAAGAAGCCGCACGCAGTGCTGATAATCATTCTTTGAAATGATGGAGCTCATGGTATGAATATTCCGGCATGGTACACTCAGTGTAATCGTGGATATGCCGATACCGGCCTGATGGATATTTCCTGCATCATTGGCCGCGGCAGCCCCTTGTCTGAATTGGAGCGGAATATTATTTTTTGCAGCTGCAGCCATCACTTTTTGGATGAGTCCAGGTTTATAGACGGTTGCGGAATCCATCAGCGAACAGGCCGGACCGTTTCCTAGTGTGACAATCCAGTTTTCCCGTTCGGATTCAGTAAAATCAGCAGCGCGTGTCGCCTCAACAACCAGGGCCAGATCAGCCTGAAGATAATTGCTTACCACTTTCGATCCGCGCAGGCCAACCTCCTCCTGTACTGTGAATACGGCTGTCAGATCACAAGGATAATCCTGTTCTAAGAGCTCCATGATCGCCGCACAGCCCACTCTGTCATCAAGAGCTTTTCCTTTGTACAGTCCTGAACCAATCTCTTCAAATATTGTTGGGAATGTGACGTAATCGCCCAGCTTCACAACGTTTTCTGCTTCTGCCTTCGAGGATGCCCCGATATCAATATAAAGATCCTCGATATCCGGGATTTTTTTTCTTTCCTCCGTTTTCTGCAAATGAACGGCTTTCAAACCGATGACGCCCTGCAGACCGCTGTCGAATACGACGGTCTTGGCAATCAAAATCCCTGATTCAATACCGCCGACAGTCTGAAATTTCAGATAGCCATCCGCGGTAATTTCCGTAATCATCAGGCCGATTTCATCCATATGGGCGCAGACCAGGACTTTTGGCAGATTTTCACCGAACTCTTTGCCGACCCCTTTTCTCTCTATCAGTAGATTTCCGATCTGGTCCGTCCTGAACGAATTCAAATTGTCTTGGAGTCGATCTTTAAGATGCGCCAGAATAAAGTCCCTGACCGGTTTCTCATTTCCTGATACGCCGTTAAGTTCAGATAATTCTTTTAACAGCATGTTAGAGTTCCCCCAATTCTTCCGGCAACGACGCAATGAAATACGCCAGCAGTTTGCCGCACTCAACAATATCTTGCAGCGAGGCTGTCTCGACGGATGTATGCATATACCGGAGAGGTATGGAGACCAGCCCGGTCGGTATACCATAACCGGTCAGCTGAATTACTCTGGCATCGGTGCCTGTTGCCCCGGGAACCGCCTGCCGCTGACAGGCAATCCTGTTCTGCTGTGCACTGTCGGAGAGCCTGGCGTAGACCCAGGGATGGATATTCGGACCGAGACTGATCACCGGTCCTTTCGCCAGTTCAGCGGAAACCTGACTTTTGGTATCCAGCGTTTGGGCATGCGTCACATCAACGGCAACTGCCAGCGACGGCAGAAGTCGCTCCGAGCTGGTAAGCCCTCCTCTTAAACCCACTTCTTCCTGAACCGTAGCGACCGCTACCACATCATGCTGATGTTTCATACCCATCAGTTCGTTCAGGCATACCGCCAGTACTGCGACTCCAGCTCTGTCGTCAAGCGCTTTGCCGGATATTCTGTCGTTGAGCAGATGCAGTGGGCATCTTTTGATGCTGGCGATATCTCCCGGTTTGACCATTTGAACTGCCGCTGCATCATTAAAACCGATATCAATCACCAGATCCTCTATATCGAGCGTCTGCTGTTTTTTGCTGTCCTTGTGGGAAGATCCCAGGCAAACTACGCCCCGCAGATCTTCCTTTCCGTGTACCAGGATTTCCTGGTAAAGCAAGGTTCTCTGGTCAATTCCGCCGAGCGTGGCAAAGTGTAAAAATCCTCTTTCATCGATATGGGTGATCATCAATCCGATCTCGTCGATATGGGCAGCAAGCATTACGGAATGTTTCCCGCTGTGTTCTCCTTTTTTAACCGCATAGAAATTGCCGATAAAATCAGAGAAAGTCTCTGTCGAGAGTGGCACAAAAATATCCTGAAGTGTTGTTTTTAAGCCCTGTTCATATCCGGAAACACCTGTCATTTCCGTTAACGAACAGGTAAGTTCCCGCGCAAGCTCGAAGGAGTTCCTTAACACGTGCATCCTCCTTTCCTTAGTACCCTGTTATCCCTCAATCGAAGCTACTTATCCGTCCCAAACAGAACTTCGATCGTATCTCCCCGATTGACAACTTTGCCGGCCTCCGGTAACTGTTTATAGGCGAGTCCGCTGCCGCCGAATTCATAGCGCAAATCCAGTTTTCCTAGTAATTCGCCGGCTTGTCTGATGGTCAGTCCTTTCAGATCAGGTACAAGCACTTCGCCTTCCCCGGCCTGTCTGGCAGGGGTACTGTTCTTGTCTGCTGCCGTATTACCATTTTTCGCGGCCGCTTGCTCCGCCAGAACGTCAGGGTCAACCTTGGTAAGATCACTCGGGGTCTCAGCGGAAACCGGCACGCCATAATATTGTAAAGTGCCCTCGATAATATTTTTAACGCGCGGTCCACCGAGTGTTCCC
>Ga0074193_1002840_pt1 | contig 14459 bp, 15 predicted proteins | sample EPASupsiteHSE605_FD_64523 | JGI IMG/M metagenome (GOLD analysis project Ga0074193, IMG submission 64523) | Bioremediated contaminated groundwater from EPA Superfund site, New Mexico - Sample HSE6-05 | ecosystem: Environmental > Aquatic > Deep subsurface > Groundwater > Contaminated ... | reverse complement strand
CGAATCCAGACTTGCGCAGACAGCAGCACTGGTCAGCCTGACGCCAGACTTATTCAGCAATATTTTATATGCCTCCAGCCTGAACGATTTATACAAAATCTTCAGAGCGCCGGTATCCGGTTTCTGGAAAAATCATTGCCGGCCCGATACCGAGCGAAAACTTTTTTCAACAGGAAAAACAGGTAAAAACAGTGTTGATATTATCATCATTAATGCTGTTGTACCGCTGTTGATGAGCTTTTCGGAACATACGGGCAACAACAGCTATGAACAAACCGCCCGCACATACATGCAAAAAATGAAACCTGAACAAAATAAAATTATTGATACATTTGTGCGAAATGCCGGAATAAAAGTCCGCAATGCTTTTGAAACACAGGGTTTGTTGGAATTGTTTGACAGGTTCTGTTTTAAAAATCAATGTATGGCTTGTCCGGTAATGAATCAACTGATCCGGAAATCCGACCATGACTAAGCATATGTGTATTTTGGGGCAGCGCGGGTTGAATGCTTACTCAACAGTCAACAGAATCGTATTCACCGACAACCTATCAAAATACAACCTATGAGTCATACCAAACAAGCCTGGGGAACACGCGTGGGATTAGTCCTGGCCATGGCAGGCAATGCCGTTGGTTTCGGAAACTTCCTTCGTTTCCCGGTTCAGGCCATACAAAATGGCGGCGGAGCATTCATTATTCCTTATCTGGTCAGCTTTGTGATGCTGGGATTGCCTTTACTCTTTATCGAATGGAGCATTGGCCGCTACGGCGGCACCCATGGTTTTCACAGCACACCATTCATGATGCAAAGCATGGACAGGCGCCGTCTCTGGAAATATGTCGGCGTATTCGGTATTTTCAGCAATATCGGTATTGCTTCGTATTATTGTTACATGGAATCATGGACACTGGCCTACATATTCCATAGTGTGATCGGCTCTTTCAATGGCATGGATCAACATCAGGTGGTGCAATTGTTCAACGATTATGTTTCACTTGATAAAGCCACCCTGATTCCCTTTGAGCCCATTGTATTCTTTCTGATTTGTCTCGGAATAAACGTTTATATCCTGAGTAAAGGACTCAGCGCCGGTGTCGAAAAAGTGGCCAAAATCGGTATGCCGCTCCTGATTGTTTTCGGCATGTTGCTGGCCATCCGGGCTCTGACACTGAAAGCCGGAACGGCCGGTGCCGTTAACGACAGCTCGGTTGGATTGAATTTTTTATGGACACCGGACTTCGATTCCATCTACAATCCAAAAGTCTGGTTTGCGGCAGCCAGTCAGATTTTTTTCACGCTTTCTCTGGGAATGGGATCCATTCAGGCCTATGCATCCTATCTGCGCAAAAAAGACGACATTGCACTCAACGCCATGTCGGCCGGATGGATGAATGAATTTGTAGAAGTGGTGCTGGGTGGAGCTATCATTATTCCGATTGCTGTGGGCTATCTGGGTATTTCGAAAGTGCAGGAGCTGGCCGGGTTGGGAGGACTCGGACTTGGATTTAAAACCATTCCGTATTTATTCTCGCAATGGGGTCCTGTAATGGCGGCAATCGCCGGAGTCATGTGGTTCGGTTTGTTGTTTTTTGCCGGCATTACCTCATCGCTGGCGATGGGAACGCCCGTGCAGGGTTTTCTCGAAGACGAATTCAAATGGTCGCGCAAAAAAACAGCGCTTGCTTTCGGCCTTATTATTCTTATCATCGGCATGCCGACGGTGTTGTTTTTCAACCAGGGCGTATTTGATGAATATGATTACTGGACAGGATCTTTTGCATTGTTTGTTTTTGCGGCATGCGAAGCCATTTTATTTGCCTGGTTTTTTGGCATCAAAAAAGGATGGAAGGAAATCAATACCGGCGCCGATATTAAAGTGAGCCGCATTTTCCGTTTCCTGATTGCTTATGTAACGCCTGTTCTTTTAATCATTGTTTTTCTCGGAGCTGTTTTTACACCTGTCGGCAACGACTGGGTAGCTGCATTTCAGGGTCTGTCCGACGGCCATGGATGGGCGTTTGATCACGAAAGTCTTGTCGGTAAACTGATGAACAATGGTTTGCGGGAACAGATTGCAGCAGCCACTGATCCTGCTGTAGTTGCCGATCTTAAATATAAGTTGTTGCTGTCGAATTTATCGCGGCTCCTGCTCTTGGCTGTATTTATTGGTATTGCACTGATGGTTCGAAAAGCATATTATCGTCACAAAAAAGAAGGGAGATTAAAATGAAAACCGAAGCTTTAATTATGATGCTGGTCACCGTATCAGCTATTACATTGGTAACTGTTTACTTTTTTGTGAAAGTTCTGACCACCAAACCTAAACAGGAACCCGACTCCTACAGCGAGAATGACGATGAACCCCGATGACCGGCTTTTCCGGATTCGATCATGTTTCCTTTCGCTGTTCTGAATAACTACGTGTTATTTCTTAATTAATTCACCATGAAACAGCCGATTTTTCTGATTGCATTAATGACGCTTTGTCTTACGGGATTCTCTCAGACATTGCTGGTTGAGCCTTATATTCAGAATGCCGACAGTACCTCACTGACTATTTCATGGGAAACCGATTCAGGCACCGAAAGCCGTGTTGACTGGAGTTCAACAGCATTACTCGGATTAACAACAACAGGAACAACCACCAGTGGCGTTTCAACCGGCGTGGTCCATGAAGTTCAGCTAAGCGGCCTAACGCCGGATACGCGTTACTTTTATAAAGTAATTACCGGAACGACTGAATCCGATACTTTCAGCTTCAGAACATTTCCTTCACGAATAAACAATCCCGTAATCCGGATTGTGGCCATCAGCGATTGCCAGTACGACAGCAATGAACCCACAAAACTTTCAGAAATAATCAACAACGGTATCATTGCTTACTGCAATTCTGAATTCGGTGCAGCTCCGGTTGAAAACAATCTGAATCTTTGTCTGCTGGTCGGAGACAATGTGAATGCCGGCTACGACATTACGCAGTGGCGCAATGAATTTTTTCCGAACATACATTCGTTGGGGTCATCGGTTTGTTTGTTGCCGGTTATCGGAAATCATGAATTGAATTCCACCAATTATTTTGCGTATTTCAATCTTCCGCAAAACGGCCCTGCCGGCTATGAAGAGCACACCTATTTCAAAGATATTTCGAACACCAGAATTATCGGATTCGACTCCTATTACCTGTATCAGACTTCAGTACAATTAGATTGGCTCAGTTCAACACTGGCGCTGACAGCGGCCGACACCAACATCGACTTTGTGTTGTTTCAGGAGCACTATCCCTACCATTCCGAAATGTGGCTGGCCGGTGAAAATGATTACGCCCGTCAGGTGCTTGATTCACTCGAAAAATTCAATCAGCAGTGTGGAAAACCGGTGGTTTTTTTATTTGGTCACACGCATGGATATTCGCGCGGGCAGCTGAAAGAAAGTAAGGTTCTTCAGATCAATACTGCAACTGCATCGGGATATATCGATACCTGGGGAAGCACGCCACAGGCCGATTATACCGAATTCAACAAGAGTTTTGATGAATATGGTTTTACCTTTATTGAAATCACTTCAGGAAATACTCCTCAAATGATGATTAAACGAATTTCGCGCGGTGATGCCAGTACTACATTAAATAATTTTCTACAGGACAGTATTATGCTCCGGCGTGTTTCTATGCCGGTTTCACAGCCCGAATGTCTGTTTCCGACTGGCGGAAGAGTGGTTCATGCCGAATGTGTAAACCTTCGGATTAATCCTTTTGATGCGGGTTTGGGCGATAGTGTCGGCGCCGTTGAATATCAGGTTTCGCAGAATTCAAACTTTGATAATCTGTATTTTCAAAACTGGAAACATCTCGAAAACTGGTATTATGACAACAACACGCAGGCCGGCGACAGTCTGAGTGTACAGCCACTGAGTAATCTTGATCCGGGATATATGTATTACTGGCGCGCCCGCTACCGCACACAAAATCTCGACTGGAGCCCCTGGAGTAATACGGAGTTTTTTATGACCTCGGCTTCATCGGCCGGAAACCTGCTGTATAATCCCGGCGCCGAAGACAACACCAACGGATGGAATGTTTCTACCGGAATTCTGGAATCACTTTCAGCCGGCGAATGTGCCGGAACCAGCCCGCACAGCGGTAATTACTATTTCGGCATCGGCGGACTCTGTGTTGAAAGTGCGTATGCCGAAGCACATCAGGATATCGATATAAGTCCCTGGTCCTCTACTATTGATGCGGGATACGGAATAGCCAACTGGGGTGCCTGGATGTCGGATTATCAGGGATCGGACATTCCTGCCATCCGGCTTGTCTTTCTGAACAGCGCACTGCAAGCGGTTGACAGCACCGGATGGACTTCATCCACGAATACAAGCTGGACCTCATTCACGCTGAGCGACAGTATTCCGCTGCAGACCAGATATATCCGCTTTTCAATGACAGGAACCCGAAACTCGGGCACCGACAATGATTCCTACATTGACGATTTGTATCTGTATGTGGTTGACGGTTCCATCGACTGCAATGAATATATTGACGGACTCAACGAAATTGCACAGCCATCGCTTTTTGTGTATCCAGTTCCGGCCAACGAATCGTTTAATGTAGCAGTTGAAAAGAATTATTCAGGCGGAACTGTATCTGTTTTTGCTGTATCCGGAAAATTACTGTATCAGAAAACTAATGCATCCTGCCTCGAAAACATTGATTGCAGCTCGTTTTCCAAAGGAATGTATTTCATTACACTTGAAAAAGAAAATCTGCCGACCTTGTCGGGAAAAATACTGACTGAATAAAAAATGATTGGTGAAGTTGAAAAAGAAGGTTTGTCGCTGGTTACCCGATACCGCATTACTTCGGCCGACTGCGATATTTATGGACGTCTGAAACTATCGGCATTGCTGGGATTTATGATACAATCGGCCATTGATTCAGCCGACCGTATGGGCTTTGGTTTCCGTGATTTACGCAAACAAAAACTCTTCTGGGTGCTGTGTCGTTTATCGCTTGAAATAAAGACGGTGCCTCATTGGTACGACGACATTGAAATGGAAACCTGGCCACGCGATATTGAAAAAATTCTGTATCGCCGCGATTTTCTGATCCGTCAAAACGGTGAAATTATCGGACGTGCAACATCGCATTGGCTGGCCATTGACCGTGACACCAAAAAACCAGGTAAAATAGATCTCGAAGATGAATGGATGTTCGTTTCCCTGCGCGATAAACAGGCCATTCCGGAAGCACCCGTGAAAATTCAATCATTCGATTCCGAAAGTATTGGAACCATTGAAACCTGTTATACCGATTTCGATGTGAACGGACACGTAACCTCGACCCGATATCTGGAATGGGCCATGAATGCGCTTCCGGCAGATTTTCACCGGCAACATGTTTTTGAAAAACTCACGGTGAATTATATCAAAGAGACAATGCCCGGCGAAAAAATAAATACAAAATTCCAATTGACTGAAAACAAAAGATTCAACTTCGAGGCACAACATAAATCAAGCGAGAATGCGGCTTTCAGGAGTGTTGTTGTTTTCAGGGAGGTTTAAGCAGAATAGTCCTTCATCGGGTTGAGTATGACACCATGCGTAGTTCCATCAATTGATTAACAAATTAATTCATTTTAGTTTTATATCGTATTTTACCCAATAAGTAGTATATTTGTCCTAATCAACCCACAAAAAAATGGAAGTCATCAAACTTGAACGGGTGAATAAATCATACGGAAAAGTGCGGGCGCTCACCGACCTGAATCTTTCTGTAAACGAAGGCGAAATCTACGGTTTCATTGGTCCCAACGGCGCCGGAAAATCAACAACGATTCGTTTATTATTGAATTTTCTGCGTACCGACAGCGGCGCCATTTCTGTGCTGGGGCTGAATCCTACCACCCACGATGTGGAAATTAAAAAACAAACCGGTTATGTCTCGGCCGAATCGTTTATGTATCACGATATGAAAGTGAGCGACCTGTTCCGCTTTACCGAACATTATCACGGCATCCGCGACGGAGCAAAACTGAAAAAGCTGGTGGATATGCTCGACATTGATATCCATAAAAAGTTTGAACAGCTCTCGTTCGGCAACCGTAAAAAAGTAGCTGTTGCCTGCGCTCTGCTTCATTCTCCGAAGTTGCTGATTCTTGACGAACCTTCCAATGGGCTTGATCCGGTTATCCGCAACAACCTGTATGAACTGTTGCAGGAAGAACAAAAAAGAGGTGCCACCATTTTCTTTTCATCGCACGTGCTGAGCGAGGTTCAGAAAGTCTGCACGCGCATCGGTCTTTTGAAAGAAGGACAACTCATCCGCGAAAACAACGCCGCAGAATTTACCAATATCGGATTCAAACAAATAGAACTCTACACCGATGACACTCTGAATATTGGCTCTATGAACGGTGTTCAGAACCTTGAGCAAAAAGGGAATCATTATCATTTTTTGTATTCGGGTAGCGCCAATGAACTGATCAGACTTCTGTCCGGCATTAATGTCACATCGGTTCAGATTGAAGAGCCGGAGCTCGAAACCGTATTCATGCATTTCTTCAAACAATAAGAAGGCTTTATGTTGTTTAAACGGGAAATAAAAAGAAATTACAAGTCGTTTTTGACTGTAACGCTGATCTGCGCATTCTTTCAGGTGTATATCATTTCCATGTCGCAAACATTCGGCGCCGATGTGAAGCAAATTCTCGACATGAAAATGCCGCCTGAATTTCAGAAAGCCGTCGGCATGTCGGGCCTGAATCTGAACGATCCGCTGGGTTTTACCGGCATCGGTTTTTCGTATGTGTATCTTTTTCTGAGCATCGCTTTTGCCAGTGTTTTCGCGCTGATTGTATCGAAAGAATTCAGCGAAAAAACAGCTGAATATTTATTTTCGCTGCCGGTAAAAAGAGTAAAACTCATCCGCATTAAATTGTTTTTCGGACTCACTTATATTCTTGCTGCCGCCCTCTTTATTTTTCTGGCCACCATCGTCGGAATGGCCGCCATTATTGGTGGTGAGATACCCTGGCTGACCGTTACACTCATGATGCTGGCCTGGATTCTGGGCGGTCTCGCGCTTGGTTCCTTTGCATTTCTGCTATCGTCATTCTTTTCGCGATCGCGCACCTCATCAGCGGTTTCGATGGGTGTTGTAATGGGATTGTATTTACTGCAGGTGGTCATTTCAATGAACAAGGATCTTGATTTCCTGAAATACATTTCTCCTTTCGATTGGTTTAAAGGTTCTGAAATCATTAATACCAGTGAGATTTCTGTTGAGTATTCGCTCATTGCTGTTGGTATTTCTGCGGTCTGTCTGTTCCTGGGCGTGCGGAGGTATAAGAGGATGGATGTGCTGATATAAAGCATGAGGCGTGCGGCATGAGGCATAGGGATGGCGGTGCATTCCGACGCTGTCGGTCGGGACTTGCAGACGCACGACGCTCTATCGGTTGGGTGTAGTCTTTTAAACGGAGTTGTGGGGTTGAGTCTGGAGACTCAACCCGCAGGAATTTCTTTTTCAGACTACACCCAACCGCCCCTGTTTCTTCACGACGTCTGACTTGCAGTCAGATAAAATTCCACGTCAGCAATGACTTATCATAAACCACTTCTCGCTGACGGTAAAATGTCGGGAATCACAAGTCTTAGCCCAGCTGTCATTCAGAGTATTTGCAGAAGTAGCTTGACAAAACACCAGACTTCAAATGTATCGAAGAACGACAGCTGGGCTGCTGTCTCCTTCGATACTTCGCAAGCTATTCCGCAAGAAGCGCTACAGGAGCGAAACTCAGGATGACAGCTGTATTTTTGCTGACGGTGAAATGTCGGGGAGACTAATATTTTACCTACCTTTGAATTCATGGAATACGCAGAAATTATTCAACAGCAACGTGACTTTTTTCATTCGAATGTCACTAAAGATATCCGCTTCAGAGCAGAACAATTGCAAAAGCTGAAATCGCAGCTTCAGGCCAATGAAAAACGGCTCTATGAAGCCATTTACGCCGATTTCAGAAAAGGAGAATTCGAAACCTACGCCACCGAGCTGGGTATTTTATACAGCGATATCGGCGAATCATTGAAAAAAATGCGTCGCTGGAGCAGACAAAAGCGTGTGTTGACCAACCTTCCGAATATGCCGGCGCGCTCGTTTATCGTGCCCGAACCCTATGGTGTTTGTCTGATCATTGGTGCCTGGAATTATCCGTATCAGCTGTCGTTTGCACCTGCTATTGCCGCACTGGCAGCGGGAAACACTGTAATTCTGAAACCCAGCGAATTATCAGCTCACACCTCCGCACTCATGGCGGAGCTGATCAACAACAGTTTCGATCCGGGCGTATTTCGCGTCATCGAAGGCGGTGTGCCGGAAACAACCGCTTTGCTGAAAGAAAAGTTTGATAAAATCTTTTTCACCGGCAGTGTTCCCGTCGGAAATATTGTGTATCAGGCTGCCGCTAAAAATCTGACGCCCGTCACGCTGGAGCTGGGTGGAAAAAGTCCGGCCTTTGTGTTTGCCGATACCAACCTCGATGTAACAGCCAAACGCCTGGTGTGGGGAAAATTTCTCAATGCCGGTCAAACCTGCATTGCGCCCGATTATGTGCTGGTTGAAAATAAAATCAAGGAAAAATTTCTGAACGCTATTAAGGCTCAGATTGATGAATTCCGCTATTCGTTCGAAAATAAAAATCATGTGCAGATTATCAACGATCGCAACTTCGACCGGCTGGTGAATCTGATTGATCATTCAAAAATTATTTACGGAGGCGAACACGACCGGAATGAGCGCTACATCAGCCCGACCATTCTGAACGACCTTGATTTTTCGCACCCGGTGATGGACGATGAAATCTTCGGACCCATACTTCCGGTGATTGGTTTTGATGATCCGGACAACGTGATTGCTGAAGTCAAGAACCGTCCGAAGCCGCTTGCATGCTATGTTTTCACGAAGAGCAAAACGCTGCGCCGGAAAATTCTGCACGAAATATCGTTTGGCGGCGGTGCCATCAACGACACCATTATGCATATTTCAAATCCGCGTCTGCCATTTGGCGGCGTGGGTCACAGCGGTACCGGCAGCTATCACGGCGAAGCCGGCTTCCGTACTTTTTCGCATTACAAAAGCGTTATGTATAAACCATTCCGTTTCGAACCCAATCTGAAATATCCACCCTACACCAAAGGCAAAATGAAGTGGCTGAAACGTTTTCTGAAATAATAAAGGGCACTTCTAAAAAACTCAAGATATATGCAATCAACAAGTGTTTTTATTAACCTACAGAGCTGGGGTTTTGTTGATTGCATCGATCTTTCTAAAGTGTCTATCACTCCGCTCTCTATTCTTCGTTCCGATAGCTATCGGAACCGCTCAGAATGACAGCGAGGCTCAATATGATAAAATGGTTTTCGAAACACCCTAAATCCATTCAAATGAAATTATTTTTTGTTCTTGTTTTTACGCTCATCAGCATCGTTGGTTTTTCGCAGATTTATTCTTTCAGCAAAACCACACAAATACTTGATAAGCCGCATGGAATACCAGTTTTGCAGCTCGATGCAGGCGTTGAATACTGGAGAATAAAAAATGAAAAAGATTCTGCCTGGACAAAAATTATAGTTCCCTGTTTTATCAAACAAACAGATATTCAAAACAACGAAGTACAGAAACAGGCAATGCTTTTCAATTGTAACGGAGACATCATTGGAATATCTCTGCAGAAAATCAATATTGAAACATTCCAACACTCCTATTGTATCAATTTAAATAATTCTCTGGATTTTTTAATTTGCAGATCTGGTGGGATATATAGAAACCGCTCAGTTGCCCGGATCCTATCCCATTGCTGAATTGCAAAAAGATCCGGATTCGTTTTCCGATAGCTGTGTAAGCCGCATTTATAAAGCAGTGAATACAGATGGTGTTGGAATCACGGTGATCGAAGATTGCCGCTTGTATTTTGAACTTCTGAAACTGGATAATAATCTTGAAACTGTTTTAATAAAAGAGTTAAAGACAACAACTGAATATTTTACTGTTGACACTAAAGATGTAAAAATGACACTTTCCGTTATCAGAAACTTTAATACTGATCACCCGGAAATACATGAAATCACGAGCGATTCCTACGAATGTGTATTCAAAGACAACACCATTATATTTACAGAATCCAAATGGTATGCGCCAGCCCATTATCAGATGTATAGTACTTTAACTTTCAAAGAAATAATGAAATATCAGGAACAATTGTATACATTGGAAATACCTGGGTCAGGCACCAGCAAACCAAATCGTAAAGCATACATAGGATATTTCATCAACAACAATAACCGAGAGCAGGACTTTAGTCGCACTATAACGCTCACTGACGGACAAACAGTTCTGACTCAAAAAACCATTTTGTGCACGAACCCAGAAGTGGAAAACAAAATTTATTGCTGCACTGGCAAAATAGCTTTTATTCCCATTCATCCCGAAGATGAAGTATTTAGTCAGGATCCGTCAACGCTGATGATGAAATCCAAAGCCGGGAACTGTTATGCTGATTGCTTTTCAGATTTTCGGATTCAATTTTCTTTGCCATCAGTAGGCGAAGACATCTCCCTCGAGCTTGAATTCCGCGATGGCGATGTGTTTATTGTAAAGAATTATATGGATGCGTTTGAACTGCAATAGCATCGCAAGTCTGATGTGAAAATCATTATCTCAAAATAAATATTGCAGAACCTGTATCTTTGCATCAACAGTACATAAATGAAGACCAACCTCCGCGACCGATTTGTTTTGTTCCTGTCGTTGACAGGCATTGCTATTATTGCGGTAACCGGCATCATCACTTACCGGATCGCCAATACCTCCATAACTGAACGAACGTTTGCGCAATTGAAAACCATACGCAATGCGCGAAAATTTCAACTGGAACAATACTTTCGTGACCGGAGTGCCGAAGTGCTGCAACTCGGACAGTCACAGGAACTGACAGAATTTTTCTCTGCCCTGAATCAGCATACAGAAATGATGAAAGATGGCGACACCATTGCTGTTGAAACACCCGGAAGCTATGTGTTTTCAACTGTTTTTGACCGGCCCGGACATCATCAGTTGATTTTGCTCTCTGAAAACAACAACGGATTTATCATTTCCAGAAACAGCCAAAAAGAAATTTGTGCTGTATATTTTTCCGGTGAAAACAACTATCCTTTTTCTTCAACCGCAAAAACAGCCATCACTGAAAACGAAGTCCACATCAGGGATTACGATACAACGACCCATCAACCGCTGATGTACGTTTTTGCTCCTGCCCGTCAGGGATCCCTTGTTACCGGAGCTGTTGGCATCAGTATTTCGGCTGATGCGCTCAACAGCATTCTGCTTGAACAAAACGATCAGAACGGACTCGGATACAGTGGCGAAGTGTATGTAACCGGGCGTGACTACAGGTTGCGGAGTCAATCGAGATTTATCACAAACTCGGTTATGCATGTAACCGCCGAAACCGTTCCTGCCAGACAGGTGTTTGAAAAAAATGAATGTGAACTCATCGGAAACGACTATCGCGGTATTCCCGTTCTCAGCTCCGGAAGCCGATTGCAGATACCGGGAACCGATTGGGCCATTCTGGCCGAGATTGACAAGAAAGAAGCATTGATGCCCCTTGAAAAACTGCGCAACACGCTGCTTTTAGTCAGTGTAGGTATTGTTTTTATACTGGTTTTTGCATCATTCTGGTTGTCGGGAATTTTCACCAGACCCATTCTGCGCCTGCGTAATGCCGTTTCTGAAATCAGTCAGGGCCGTTTGGGCGTTCAGGTTGAACATCAAAGCAGTGATGAAATTGGCGAGCTGGCCGACGCGTTCAACGACATGTCGCAAAAACTCAGCGATCAGCACAATGAAATTCAGGCACGCGAAATACAGCTCGAAGAAGAACGAAAACAACGAATCAGTTCATTTATTGAAGGCCAGGAACAAGAGCGGCAGCGGCTTTCGCGCGAGTTGCACGATGGCATCGGACAAATTTTTGTGGCCGCACGCTTTCAGCTTGAAAGTATGGGACAAAATGAAAACATCCGGAATCTGGCTCCATATGTGGCTTCGCAAAAACTGGTTCATCAGGGAATTACCGAATTGCGGAAAATATCGAAAGGACTTGCCCCTTCAGAACTTTCGGAGTTTGGCCTCTCAAGCGCGCTGCGTAGTCTTTGCTCCCAAATGGAAGAAAGTTCCGGCATTTCTGTTCAACAATCTATTTCCGATGTTGATTTGACGCTGAGCGACCTGGACGCCACACATCTGTACAGAATTTTACAGGAAGCACTGACCAATGCCGTTAAACACAGTCATGCATCGGAAATTACGGTGGATTTTTCTTTTGAAAAGAAAATAATATCCATGCGGATTCAGGACAATGGCTGCGGTTTCGGTTCGGAAGAACCCTCGCGGGGAATTGGACTGGCCAACATCCGCGAACGAGCAGCCTTGCTGGGTGCCAGACTGCAGATTTCATCGCAGCAGAAATGCGGAACCACCATAGAACTGATGTATCAAATATAAAACAACGATGAACAATAAAATCAAAATAATGCTGGTGGACGATCACGACATTGTACGCGATGGTGTGAAAGCAATCATTTCGGGAACCACAGATATTGAAGTGGTGGCCGAAGCCAGTTCGGTGGCCGAAGCATTGAATACACTCGAGCAAAATATTCCGGATGTAATCATACTGGATATTTCGCTCCCCGATAAATCGGGAATAGAGGCCATTCCTTTGATTCATGAAATCCGTTCTTCGTTGCCGGTGCTTATTTTATCCATGCACAACGATGAAGAATATATCATCCGGGCCATAAAAGCGGGTGCCAGAGGATATCTTCCGAAAAACATTCCGGCACGTGAACTCACCGATGCCATACGTCGCATTTTTGCCGGAGAAGAATATTTTGGCGAAGCAACTTCGGAGGTGTTACGAAAAGCTTTAATGCGTAAACTGGAAAAAGAAGAGAAAAACGAAACCATTTCGGAGCCCTTGTCACAGCGAGAAAACGAAGTCCTGCAGCTGTTTTGCGCAGGTCTTTCGAATCAGGAAATGGCCGATAAACTGTTTATCAGTATCCGCACGGTTGAAACACACAAAACGCATATCATGCAGAAGCTCGGACTAAAAACAACGGTGGAACTGATTAAATATGCTATCCGGAATAAAATAATCGATATCTGAAATTTCAGGACTACGTGAATCACGTAAAGAAGATTCCGTAATGCACGCATACTTTTCCGTTGATCCGGTATTCTGCATTTGATGCGGGTTTTATTGCTTTGTTGCGAATTTAAAGCAACACCTATGAAGCAAAAAAACCGACTTGTAATTCTGTTGATTTTCGCAGCGTTGATGCCACTGTCAACCAATGCGCAGGATAGTTCAAAAGTTACTTTCAACAGCGGAGCAGATATCATGAGCCGCTATGTATGGCGCGGAACCGATTTCGGAGCATCGCCCAGCATTCAGCCAACCATCAGTCTGGCCGCATGTAATTTCACTTTCGGCGTTTGGGGAGCCTTTGCTACCAACAACTTTTCGCAGGCACAGGAAACCGATCTGTTTCTGACGTATACCTGGAATGATAAGGTGGATATTACCATCACCGATTATTTCTTTCCGAATGAAACACCGGGTGCGTTCAACAATTACTTTGAATACAATGATACGTTGACCGGACATATATTTGAAGGGACCATTAAATGGAAAGGCACCGAAGATCTTCCTTTGTCTCTGCTGGTGGCCACCAATGTGTATGGAGCCGATGCACGCCATGCCAACGGAAAATTGTTTTATTCCACTTATCTGGAACTCTGCTACAGTGGCACCTGCGGCAATACCAATTACGATTTGTTTGCAGGATTTACGCCCAACAAACCAAGCGATGACGACATGCAAGCCGGCATTACGCGCGGTTTTTATGGCAACACCATGGGATTTGTCAATACCGGAATCAAAGTGAAAAAAGACATCCGCATTACGGATCAATTCACCTTGCCGGTTTCAACTTCTTTCATTGTCAACCCCATGGCTGAAAATGTATTTCTGGTTTTCGGATTCACACTTTAATAAAATACAGGAGAATAAAAAATGATTGACACAGGTTCAACCGGCTTTATGTTGCTTGCAACAAGCCTTGTAATGCTTATGACTCCGGGTCTGGCATTTTTCTATGGTGGTTTGGCCACCAAGCGCAACATTCTGGGTATTATGATCCAGAGTTTTGTTTCACTCGGATGGACCACCGTATTGTGGGTGGCATTTGGCTATTCATTATGTTTCAGTGGTGGTGACGGTGGTATTTTCGGCAATTTCGACAAGGCTTTTCTGGCCGGTGTCGGCATGGATTCGATGTATACCAACGGACAAATTCCCGAGTTTGTTTTCATTGCCTACCAGATGATGTTT
>Ga0074193_1002838_pt1 | contig 14475 bp, 15 predicted proteins | sample EPASupsiteHSE605_FD_64523 | JGI IMG/M metagenome (GOLD analysis project Ga0074193, IMG submission 64523) | Bioremediated contaminated groundwater from EPA Superfund site, New Mexico - Sample HSE6-05 | ecosystem: Environmental > Aquatic > Deep subsurface > Groundwater > Contaminated ... | reverse complement strand
AGAAGTTTCCCAAAATCTTGAATCATCGGCACTGTGGATGTGAACAGGGAAACGAAACCAAGAATAGTCATAGTAATAGCTATGAGTACGGCAGGGCCTGTGAATTTTTTTGTTTGTATTATAGCTTTAGACTTGTTCCCTTCTTTATGCAGTTCCTCCTCCATCCTGTTATGAAACTGAATCGCGTAATCGATTCCAAGTCCTATCAATACAGGAAAAGCTGACATGGAAACCATAGAAAGAGGAATTCCCAGAAAACCCATCGCTCCAAAAGTGTATATGATACCAATAAGAACAATTGGCAAAGGCAACAATCTCCAGCGAACATGTCCGAAGACAAGGCCTAGTACAATTACCATAAAGAGAACAGCAAGTCCGAGTAGAGGTCCCATACTTGTAGTCATCTGAGTGTTCATTGCAATTTCGAAAGATGGATTACCTGTTACTCTTACAGTGTACGATGGTGGGAAATCTGAAAATTTGACAGCTTTTTCGGTTATATCCAAGATTTCCTTTTGCTTGTCTTTTGAAGTGGTTCCCAACATTTCCACAGCAATCAGCATATGTGTGTCATCTGGAACCATCTGCCCAAAGACTGCAGGATTTCCATCAATAATCTTTTCAACTTCTTCATCAGTTTCAGGTATCTGGGACCTGCCTGTCATTTTGTAGTTTATGGTTTTTGTGTAAGAAGCAGGATTTACGACTCTAACAATCCCGTCAACAGACTCGAGTTGCGTGGCAAGTCTATCCGTAGCTTTAAGTAACTTGGAAGATTTTACATCATTACCCTCTACCATGACCACTAAGGTCTCAGCCCCAAATTGATTTTTGTACAGGTGATCATAGGTCTGATACTGTTCCGTATCTTTTCCTACAAAAGTTTCAGTCCCTGATTTCATATAGATTTTCTGTGCACCCTGCGCTGACAACAAGATGAGAAGGAAAAAGATAAGAAGTATGGTCATGCGGTTGTTATGGATAAATATTCCAAGTTTTTCAAAAATATTAGATATAGCACATTCCCCTCATTACTTTTTTGAAGTCTAGTTGTTGAGTACGTAAAAATTTACTATGAGTCTTGTTTTCAAAGGCTCTGTGCTGATTCAAGTCCGTCGACACGCAATTTTGTTTAAAATTCTCACCGTTGCCTCAAGACTCTGTAAATATTCATATACATCGTTTTCATCTACAAGGTTGAGAAGCTCGTCGACGATTTCGTTAGAATAATTGTAACATTCCAATCCCTTATCTGTCAAGGAGACAAGCACCTTTCGTCTGTCTTCAGGATCAGTCCTTCTACTGACAATTCCCTTTTTTTCTAGATCATCAACCATCCGTGTAAGGCTGCTTTTACTCATACCGGTGTAATTTCCAATGGTTGATGGCATGACTTCACCTTCTGTGCCTATGATCTTGATCACCATAGGTTGATTCTTGCTCAGTTCCTTAAACTTACCAATAATTTTTTTATGAAATGCCTGTTCAAAAATCATATTATCAAGACCATCTCTTTCATTCATAAGAAGGATAGCCTTCTTCAAAACTGCCCCATCCATATTTTCTTATCACTACCTTTTTATACCAGAGTTTTTTCGAGTAAGCGCTTATTTCCCAGCTAACAAGCCAGAGGGAATAATTAAGTTTCAAGTTGATATTGAGCTTATAATTATGCAAATATCTACAGTTATAGTTGAACTATACAATATCCATAGTTTGATTACATATTATTGATATTACATATTGTTGATGTTACATATTGTTGATATTATATATTATTGATATTACATATTGTTGATATTACATATTGTTGATATTACATATTGTTGAAATTATTTATTATTGATAATGAATATAGTTTACATTACCAATTGTTGATAATATCAACAATTGGTATTTAAATTCTGCGGTTCAAACATATAAAAAATCCAAAAAAATCAATCTTTTTAAATTTTGTGAAGATTAAAGTTGAACATTAACATCTTTGAATCCAAAAAAGTTTTAACCAAAAACCTTGTAATACAATTTGATTTTACATAGAAAGTATTTTTGTATATGATAACTGTGAAGAAATAAAATTGTTATTGACAAATTTTATACCTAATTTACGATTCAATTCCGTATGTTCACTTTAAATGTTGGAAATTTCTGCAATTGTTATCTCAGTTTAATATAGTAAGTCCTAAATTAAATATCGTAAAATTAATTACCTATAATTATGAACAGTAGAAGTTACGACACTTCTGGTTTATCAAGCAGTAAGTTTTTCATTGCTTGAAACTAGTGTCAAGTCAATTATCAAAGATTCAATGAAACCTAATAATTGCACTCGATTTAATACGACATTTTGTGTTTGACTCGACACTAGAGTTAATTCTCAGTTCTCAGAGACCGACGATGTAATCTGGCTCGGCACCCCTTATCTGCATCCGCAGTTATACTTATGTATCTTGGAGGAAGCATGTTAAATCAAAATGAAATAAGAAAATTCAGGTTATTGGTGCTGGAAAGGACAATACTTATCAACAAATTGATTGAAAGAGATATCTCCGAAAAAATATCCAAAGCCAGATTGGAAGGACTTGAAAAGCTCGGCAAACAACAGCCCAATGTCATTCTGATAATTGGCACGATGGGGGAAATGATTCCTTCATATATAGGCCTGTGTCTGAATATAGATAGGAGTAGTCTCTCAAGAATGTTAGATTCCCTGGAAAAAAAGGGAATTGTCAGTAGAAGGACTGATCCGAAAGACCGAAGGAAAATCCTGATATCCTTAACTGAAAAAGGGAAAAGGTACTATGAAATTATTCAGGAGAAAATGGATGAGGTACAAGCTCATGTTATGTATTCTTTTAGCCAAGAGGATCTCAGAAAGTATGAAACCTGCGTAAAAACAGAGATAGGAATCTTGAAGAAAGTCGATTCCAACCTGAGTGAAGAAGATGAGTTATAGAGATAACTTAAAAATAAGGAATGCTTATAGGGGAAATGCTCGCAGAGACTTCAAGCATTCCTTATAAATCCCAAACTTTGTAATGAAAAAAATTCCAACAGATTTTAAACGTGCAGAAACATTTAATTTATATATACCCACCATCATTTGTCTGCCTTCTAACGAAAGTAGGCTCTGAACCTGCAATAGATAAAGAAAAAACAAAAAAAGTAAAAAGCCTCGGGCGGGATTTGAACCCGCGACCTCGTCCTTACCAAGGACGCGCTATACCCCTAAGCCACCAAGGCACTGATGCTCAAAGAGCATCTCCAAAATATCACAGCAGAGATATAAAGCTTTCGACTGAAAGCAGAAATAGGTGTGATTTTTCCTATGACTGCTGGAAAATTTACGAGTTTGTTTTAAATAAATTGGGAAAATTTGCTTCAAAAAAGTTATATTATTCCAATTTTACTGCTTAATTTGTCTTTCCCTGAAACCTCCTTTATAAATTCCAGCGCTCATCAATCGGGAAACGCTCGTTAATCCACATGAGGATGTGGTTGTTATGGACTATCTTATAGGAACGTGAAAGGACAGGTATGCCATTGAAGGTTGGTTCCCCTTCAAGAATCTCAAGTTCGCCCATGTCGCGTCTGGTTTCAAGGTTATGGCTGCGCAGGATCCGGCCAATCGGGATGTCAGCCCGCATGAGCTGTTCTCGCATTGTGTCAGGCATGCGTTCCAGAGGGGATAGAGACCTTGCGTGAACAAAGGTCGTGCCTCCTGCAGAGAGCCGGACTACTCTATCGTTTACTTTACTGCCTTCTTCCACATCAAGAAGAGAAGCAATCGTTTTGTCAGCCTTAACGGTGTACTGAGACTCGGTTATTACACTTACCGGCTTTCGGGTCATTATTTCCAGCAGAAAGGTCACTGAGCCGTCGGTTCCGCAGCAGACCCGTAGGCAGGTGGGAATCTCAAAGCTCTTCAGTTTTTCCAGAAAATCGCCACTCAAAAAAATACCTCAAGGTGGGGGTGTTAGGTAGAAAAAGTTCAAAATAAGATTAAGTCGTCAGGAGTTTTACTCCTCACTGACATCTTTTTTAGCATTTTTTACTCGTTCTTTTGCTGTGTATCCGGTAGCCTTATACAGGAAATCCCGGAAGGCTTTATTGGTCTGCATGACAGTTTGGTCATCAGTCACGGTTTTGTCAGAAACCGTGTCCACAGAAAGCATTTTATTCTCAATCCAGACTTTTATATTTGACATAGCTCCATAGGAGGTCTCAAGGGTTCCTTCGTTTCTAGAGATCTCTCCGGGGAAACATTCCGTCATTACAGAGTAAATCCTGTCAATATCAGGCTTAAAACCGCGCTTCAATTTATACTGCTGCATTGCTATCCTCTTATAAGAGATATTCATCTCAGATAAAGTTTGCTAGAATCGGTTTGCTTAGAACCCTTTACCTTGTATTTTCCTTACTTTCCACGATTTTAATTATATCTTAGTATACTTTTTTACATTCAGCACATTATTACATCCAGTTATCCAGCATATCATTACATTCAGTTATCTAGCACATTGTTACATCATTTTATTTCGTAATACCAAATGCATTATATCAAGTAAGGAAAGGATACGGTTTTTCTATAGGATATTCTAACTATTCAGTTCTGATCATATTTAACATTGGCCATTAATTTAACATGAAGTTAAGTAATTTCACAAATCAGTTCAGGATAAAGCCCCTGAACATGAATTCCTCTATTTTTCCTTATCATGTTCTTTTTTATTCATATTTAGCCTTCTTTGGCTAAGTTTATCTATGGTTTTTGTAATTTTATGTTGATTTTACTTTCAATAACTTACATCAGAATATAGAACCTTAACTTATTTTCTTGAGTTATATGACATAATTTTGTTTCAGCATAGCTTTGCAAATTAAATATTTTATTCAAAACAGATAATATTCGCAAGAATCAATCATAAATATGATTATATCTATCATAAGTTGATACGAAAAAGATATGATTAATTGCCTGATATATCTGAAGATTCAATTTGATTTACCTTATCCTTTACTTTAACAATGCGCAAACAAAAAACTTGTCCACTTGACTAAACCTGCTTCTTTTGGTTGAAGCTAACTTAAACTGACAGAGGCTACAAGTAGAAAAAACAAGAAGAAAAACAAGAAGAAAAAACAAGAAGAGAAGATAACAAAGAAAAATAAATAAGAAGGTGGCCCCAGGATGCATAAGACACTTAATCTGGAAGAGTTAATTGCTTCAAAGCAACTTGAAAAGGAAAAAGAGACAGAACGCGGGGATCTGAAAATTGAAGAACTGTACGACCTAATAATTCCCCCAGGTACGGTTGTATCTATTATTTACGATATTGTTGAAGAGTTCGGGCTTGAACCTGTTACCAGGAAGATATTCGTAGGCGTAGCAAACAGTGAAGAAAGAGAACTCCTGGTTCTCCGTGGCCCTCTGGAGAAAGTTCAGGCTGCTGAAAAATTCCTCTACGAAGAAATGGAAGCCTGGATAAAAAATCAGTAACTAATTAAACGCTCTCAATCGACTAGATTTTACAAATAATCCAGCAAGTTTTCTCAATCCGGTTAAGTCTCTTCTGGTCAGTACTTGAAGAAAAATAAAATTCCGGATTGAAAAAAATAATGAAAATTATTCTTTTTTGACGAAAATATAAAATGTAAACTTTAAAGGTATAAACTTTAAAAGAGAAATGACATCAAAAAGAGAATAAAGGAGGTAAAGGCATTAAAAAGGAAAGAAAATTAAAAGGAAAGAAAGTTAAAAGGAAAGAAAATTAAAAGGAAAGTAAGTAAAAAGGAAAGAAAATTAAAAGGAAAGAAAATTAAAAGGAAAGTAAGTAAAAAGGAAATAAGGGCAGGAAGGTTCCGATTATTCAGAACAGATACCTGTAATGCTTTCCTTTGATAAATCAAATACCGTAACTCTATCTGTTTTATCATAGATATCGAGTTTTGAGCCAGCCTCGATTTTTCCGATAATAGCCGCTGTAAGTCCGGCTTCTTCAAAAACCTTTCTGCATTCTTCGGCCGTTTCCGGATCTGCAGTAAACACATAACCTGTTCCGGGATGCACTTTTAGCCACTGTTCAAAATCCACATTGTCAGGTCTCGGGACTTTTTCGAGGTCTACGGCTGCACCAACTCTACTTGTTTCACAGAGCATGCCAAGCGTCCCTATAAGTCCTGGGTTGCTGATGTCTTTTCCTGCTGTAGCTAGTTTTCTTTTCGCAATTTCCTGGGTCACAAGATAGCTTTTCCTGATTACTGCAGGGTCTTTAAAAGAAGTCGTATCCCAGCTATAAGGAGAGTTTGGCCCTATTTTTCCGTCCATATCGTAAGCTGCAATGACCAGGTCTCCAGGACGGGCAGTATCGCTCCGGATTACGCAATCTTTCTTCACTATCCCGATAATAGCGACGGAAATGGAGTTATAATCGGTATCAGGATGGACGTGCCCGCCTACAACCGGAACTCCGAATTTCCTGACTCCTTCAGCCAGTCCTTCCATCAGTTCCTTACAGGCTTTCTCGGAATTTGAAGACGCAATATCTACCATAGCAAGAGGCTTTCCCCCCATTGCTGCGATGTCGTTTATATTAACAACTACAGCTCCATAGCCTGCCCACCAGGGACTTGCATCCAGTATCCTTCCCCAGATCCCATCTGCTGCAAAGAGGATAACATCATCTCCTCCTATATCTATAACTGCTGCATCGTCTCCAAAATCAACAATTGCGTTCTTGTACTCCGGACGAACGGCTTCGAAAACTGAAACGATGTCCTCAATCTGTTTTTTTCGGGTAACCCCTTCGAAGTTCTTTATCCCTTCTGCAAGTTTTTCTAGGTTCAATGTCAGGCTTCCTTTTGTTTTTAAAATTTATACAAATATTTCAGTATTATAGATACGAATATTAACAGTACAAGTGCAAGCAATCAGTAACATAAATACGAGTACTTCTAGTATAAACACAAATATTTCAGCAGTGTAAATACGAGTTAATCAATACTACAAATATGAAGCATGTAATAATACAGATAATATTACCAGTAAGCTATGAATGCAAATAATATAGATAACATTACCAGTATGCTATCAATAAACTTAAACAGATTACGAAACTTCTCTTATGAAAGAATCTTGAGATATTTTCGTGAGTACCTATTCTTTTATCCTTTATCTTTTTTGTTCTTTGTTTCATGGAGAAGAAGCGACAGCTTTTTATTAAGTAATTCAATCTTATTAAGGCCATATAAGTATGGATATATAAAAATTCCATACTATTAAAAAAGGAGTGAAAAAAAATGGTAGCAAAAGTAAACGCCGATACTTGTACAGGCTGTGGAACCTGTGTAGACGAATGCCCAGCAGCCGCAATTTCTCTCAACGACGATGATATTGCAGTTGTGGATGAAAGTGAATGCCTGGACTGCGGTGCATGCGAAGACGCCTGCCCGAACAATGCAATCACAATCGAGTAACTATTATAGATGCAATTTTAAGTATGTTTTAAAAATAGATCTGAAAAGCGGAGTACTCTTACTCCGGCTTTTCAGGCTTTGATCAAGAATTCTTTTTTCAGGTTTTTAAGCCGAACTCTTATTTGAACTCTTAATTAAAGTATTTTAAAGGTTTTTCCAATAAAAACTGAAAATTACTGATGTTATTGAAGAGGTAACTTATAGCTCTGGAACTCCTGCTCTTTTCAAGCTTTCTCCTTCCCATTTTCCTTAAGGACTTTTCTTGCTCTTTCGACATCCTCTTTTGTCTGCATTTTTATGAGCTTTCTGCGTTCTTCGCTCATCTGCGACATGTCCTGAGAAAGGAGACCGTATGCATCAGCTCTACACTGCCTGCAGTGGCGCATCTGCAAGACGTAAGGTTCACATGCCTGCTGAGCAGCTTTTCTTTCTTCTGCTGTAGGAGGCTCAATGCTTGCAAAAACTCCCTGATTAATAAGGGGCATGATATTCATTATATATACCCCGAGTTCGTTGAGTTTTCTGGCAATCTCAACAATGTGTTTATCATTAATGCCCGGGATGAGAACGGTATTTACCTTGACAACAATACCTGCATCAACAGCAGCTTTAACACCCTCAAGCTGGTTCTTTACCTGGATTCTTGAACCTTCGATTCCCCTGTAGACCTTTCCGTGATAAACTATATGGTCCACGATTTTTGCCTGGATTTCCGGGTCTATAGCATTTATTGTTACCGTTAACGTAGAAACTCCTACACGCAGAATGTCCTCCAGCTTTTCGGGAAGCAGGAGACCGTTTGTACTCATACAGAGAGTGAGTTCAGGAAACTCATTTTTGATCAATTCAAAAGTCTCAAAAGTCTCTTTATTAGCCAGTGGGTCACCCGGGCCTGCAATTCCTACAACCTTGATAAAAGGATAATCTGTCAGAACCTGCCTTGTCTTCTCAAGAGCTTCCTGTGGAGTAAGAACTTTACTCGTAACTCCTGGACGGCTCTCATTTACGCAGTCAAATTCCCGGACACAGAAATTACACTGGATATTACATGAAGGAGCCACAGCCAGGTGAATTCTCCCGTACTTGTGCTGGGCTTTCCGATCGTAGCAAGGGTGTTCGGCAATCTTTCTCAGGAGCCCTTCTTCAAATTCAGGGCTGTTTATATCATTTATAGGATTGTCTTCTGGCAAATATGTTCTCCTCCGTTCAGAATTTAGAAATACAGCAGAACCTCAGTGCAGGGGGATCTCAGGATGTCTAACCAATCTATGATACACCCCTTGATATACATTGTGAATTTAGCTGGAATCCAGAGAATTTATAGAAGCTCCTCCGAGTTCCTACAATTTTAAATTTGAATAGTATTAAAATCTCTTTAATTATATAAAAGTTCAGCACGATATAGTAAGCTTTAAATAAATTTATTTATTTTCGGTAAATTTTATTTCTTAAAAATCCGGAATAAAATGAAATTAGTTATTAAATGTTGTCAGGACAAACATTGTCAAACATTAAATGTTGTCAGGACAAACATTGTCAAACACTAAATGTTGTCAGGACAAACATTGTCAAACCTGATTATTCCGAAAAATTATCCATTTCGCACCATTTTCCTTCCCCTTCCCAGACCTTTACCTGTAGCGGAAAACCAAATCTTTCGAGGAGTCGGGAGTGAATGTGCTGGCATAGGTGCTCAGAACTTGGAAATTCGAGGATTTCATTTAACAGAGTATGATCATATTCTTCAAGGGTTTCTTTAATTCCCTTCTTCAGGTCGTAAAAATCGATAACCATTCCACTTTCCCTGACCTCCCCTTCTACAAGGACCTCAATTTTATACGTATGACCGTGTACTCTTCCGCATTTTCCGTGTCCAGGAAGGTAATGGGCACTATCAATATAGTCAATAACTCCCAATCTCATTTTTGTCATCTGGTACACTCCGTTTTCAATAAATGTTTTTTTCAATAATTTATTCACATTTCAATGTGTTTTTGTTCTCTTTAATTCCGGTTATAAACAACCCCACATCCTGTGAGTCTGAGGGATAACTCGTGTGTCTATAATCTCAAGCAGGCTTTTCTGAAGTTGCATAATACTCTGTACGGATGCCTGTATAGATCCAGAAGGTCGCAGATTCGTTACGTCGCGTCCAATAGGGGTTTCAGGCTGAAGTATCACACAGGATACGTAGGGAACTATAGCTTCTACAGCTGAAGTTACAGTTTCTAATTCCGTACTGTTATCTACAACAATCTTGCAAAAGCAATCTCTTGAATGGTTTTTTCTCAGAAGCCTGAAGCACTCTACTGTATTTTCCATATGGGCATCCCGGGCTTCAGACCCTATATCCCGGAGTGATGCGGGAAGTTTGAAATCTCCAGACACATAAGTAACCTTTTCAGTGAGCTTTCTGGCCTGCTCAGGTAAAGTCATATTGGATTCAAGATAAAGTGGCAAGGCCAGATTCAACGTTTCTATGAAATCTGCATGCAGGAGAGGTTCTCCTCCTGTCAGGGAGACTGAATGTAGCTTTTTGAAAGGATGCAGCATAGCTTCTAGCTGGCCGACACTTACAGGATTTTTGATCTTCTCAAAACTTCCACTCCCTTCCACCTGCTCATAATCACAGGTTCCGGGGTTTGCAAAGTCAGTATCACAGTAATTGCAATTGAGATTGCAGCCAGAAAAGCGGACAAAAGCCTGCCTTACTCCAACATATGGTCCCTCGCCCTGCACAGAACAGAAGACTTCCCTTATCGGAGCAGAAGTAAAGTCAGAAGCCGTCATTATATAACCCCCAGAGGCCTGGACTTTCTCAAATCCTTTTCTATATCCTCAAACTCACGGACATAGGCTTCTCCTACTGCCCGCATAAAGCTTGCAACCTGTTTGTCTTCTCCTATCCCTGCATCTTTCAGATTTCCGTATACATCGTGAGATATATTAATTCCAAAGTGGATTTTTTGGGAAACTGCAGAGGTACTGGCAATAGAGACTGTCAGTTTCTTACCGTTCAGGAAAAGGTCATCTCCTTCCCGGGTTGTGTGCACTCCGAGATCTGAAAGGTACTCTCTGACAAGAGCTGTGAAAAAACGCTGCCGTGCATATATAAGTTTCAGGTCTGTAGAGTCAAAATGTTCGATAATGAAACTTACCATATCTTCAGACCAGATCGATTCATTTGCCCGTCGGTCTTCCAGATCGATCATGTGCTCAATTTTTACGTCGCAGGCCCCTCTGAAAACTACAACCGAGTCTTCCTGAACTCCAAAACTATTGTAGGCCCAGAGAGAGGAAATCTGGCTTCCATCATAATCAAATTTCTCAGGTAAAACAATGCATTTCATAGAACTATCTCTGCAAGTTTTTCTGCAAGTTTTTCTGCAGGCTTCTTCTTAATTCTTTCTTAATGTACTTTGTCGGGCGACATCCCGTCTAATATTACTGATTCCGACATCCTGTCTAATATTACTGATTATTACTTATACTGATTCCAGGTGTCTCGGCTCAAATTCCAAGTCTCTCCAGAAGAGGATCTTTTACACCTGCATTTTTAAATGCACGTGCCCTGCGCACGCAGCTTTCGCATTCCCCGCAGGGAATATCTCCTCCATGATAGCAGCTCCAGCTATACTCAAGAGGAGCTTTTGCTTCCAGAGCTCTTCTGACGATTTCGGTTTTTCCAAGTTCAATTAGAGGAGCGAGTATCTTTACCCCATTCTGGGTGGAGTAGGAAAAAGCCCTGTCCATTGCCTGTACGTATGCAAGGGAATTGTCAGGGAAAGTGCCTGCCTCTTCTCCGTTAAAGCCCACTACAATGTAATCACATTTCCTGCTTTCGGCAAAGCTCCCTGAGATATTGAGCATCACCCCATTTCTATTAGGGACCCAGACAGCTTTTGCTGAAGCGGCTGTAATTTCTGCAGGAGCCGTTTCGCCAATGTCCTCAAACGATAAAGCTGGGACTTCAACATCCCTGTTAACGAGAGAGGTAGATGTTATTTCTGAAAGCCAGTCCAGTTTTATAACCCTGTGCTCAATTTCGAAGTATTCACATACCTTTCGTGAGTACTCAATTTCTCTCTCTCTGGCTCTCTGCCCATAATCAAAGGTAATAGCCATCTCAATGCCAAAATCTTCCGCTGCGATTGCGAGCGCCGCAACTGAATCAAGCCCGCTGCTCAGGAGGGTTATAGCTTTCATTTTCACTCACTACTTAACTTTGTTTTAACTCAAGATTCTAACTCTCTGATTAAACCTACTTTTTAAACTCAACAGGAAATTTAACTAATTATTGAAACTTAGAAGGAGATTTAATTGATCATTTTAAACTCAATAAGAAATTAAAGTCATCTTTTAAACTTAAGAGGGAATTTCTTGAGTTTGTGACTACAAGACTATCCGGGTTCATTGAATCAGGATTACCCATAATTATTCCTCCAGGGTTCCTACGATATTCCCCAGGGATTATTTCAATAATACCAGCAACTCGTATTTAAAAGTAGCTGTCCTCTTGATGAGATTTAGGGCTCAACCTATGGATTTGTACTGATTCAGACCCATTCCAGGTGCAAGTGGGAAAGTGTTTTGAGTGCAGGTGTAAAAGCAATTTCCGTTAAAGTTTAAGCTTAAGTTCCGAGCTCAACCTTAATAAAAATATTATTATAAAACATATTTTAAAATTTAAACTCTTGAATAAGGCTCCAAAAACCTGTTTTACCAAATTATTTTTAGCAAACCGCACTATATTGAATAAGGAAAGTTAATCGAAGAGGTGGGAATACTTGATTGGAATTATTTCGGACTCACACGATAACATAAACGCTATCCGGAAAGCGGTAGAGTTGTTCAATGGAAAAAATGTAAAAGCCGTGCTGCACGCTGGAGATCTCGTTTCTCCGTTTACTGCTAGAGCCTTTAAGGAACTGGAGTCAAAACTTTATTTTGTGTTCGGAAATAACGATGGCGATAAAGTAACACTTACTAAGCGGTTTGAAGAAATCGGAGCTACTTCTTGCGGGGATTTTGGAGATCTGACAATTGACGGACTGCATATTGCCCTTCTCCATGGGACAAATGAGACCCTTGTCAAAGCGCTTGCCAAATCAGGTGAGTTTGATGTGGTAGTCCGAGGCCATACCCATGAACCAGGTGTCAAAATCATTGAAGGAGTTCCTGTGATAAATCCAGGAGAAGCCTCAGGCGTGCTTTCAGAAAAGTCAACGGTTGCCATTCTTGAGATCTCAAACCTTAACATTGAAATAATGCAGCTTGAACTTAACTGATTTTGTTCCTCTCTTATTTTTTAGCATAATGAGTTTTATTGATATTGTTTGGCATTTTTTGGCGTTTTTTAGTATTTTTCAGGCAAACTGAACCCGATTCTCTGGAAATAATATCGAAAATTATATTAGCTTCCTTGTCTTTTCCATTTCAACAAGCTTTGAAGCAGCTTCTCATTAAAAATTGTAAGCTCATAAAGATTGTATCTAAAAATTAGATTTCTCATTGAAGGTTGTAATAGCCATGGAAGCAGCAGGAAAGGAACCTACAGACTCTTTACCAAGCAAGGCAAATGAAATGAAAAAAACTTCCGGAAAAAGGAAAAGTACTCTCATTTTTGCCTGCTCTGGCCTTTCTAACACAGGAAAACTTACAATGCAGGCAGCGTCAGCTCTTGCTTTCAGGAGGCCTGACCTGTACAGGGCTGCAGCTGCTCACAAAGGGGTTGATGCAGTTGAAGATGCCTTATCAGACGGGTTTAAGATTCTTGTCCTGGACGGCTGCTCGGACCGCTGCGCCACAAAAAAGCTCGAAGAAGGCAGGTTGAAAGCCGACGTATATATGATGGTCACTGAACTCGGGATTGAAAAAACAATGCCTTCGGATGTGAAGCCAGAATATGTAGAGAAAATTGTCAGAGCTATAAAAGAAGCCTGACTCCAACCTCCCAACATTACTTTTAACTCCTTGTTTAGAGTATTAGTATCCACGCCTGAGAATAGCTATAAGTTCATCAGCATGGGGCATTCTTTCTTTGATTTTTGCGCAGACCGAATTGATATCATAATCGAGGCGCAGGTACTTTACTTCTCCATTTTCGGTATCAAAAACTGCACAGCTTGCTCGGGGATCTCCGTCTCTAGGCTGTCCGACTGAACCCGGATTTATAATTGTCAGGTTTCCGAGCTTCCTGTTCATGGGGATATGAGAGTGCCCGACAACAAGAAATTCCGTTTCTACAGGCTCTGTTGCTTCATTTATCATATTTTGAATTTCGTTATCCGGAGTTTCAGGTTTTATGTATTCGAACATAGAGCGAGGGCTTGCATGAGTCAGGTAGAGACTTTTTCCATCAATTTCTTCTCTTATCAGAAGTGGCAATTTTTGAAGGTATTCTATTTCGGATCTGTTAAGGATTTTCCAGGTATATTCCCTGGTTGAAGTTGAGAGATGCTTATATTTGTACCCGCACTGGCAGTCCACCTTGAAAGCAACTGCATTATCGTGATTTCCTCTTATTACAGGAATTCCTTTCATACGCATAAGGTCAACACATTTGTCTGGATCAGGCCCATAGTCAACAATATCTCCGAGACAGATGACTCTATCATGAGAAATTTCCAGAACAGTCTCTAAAGCTTCATAATTTGCATGGATGTCGGCAATCAGCAGAATTCTCATACTTTTCCTTTTTCCCTTAGATTTTCGTACTTGTTTCCTTTGTTCCCGTAGATTCCATACATGTCTCTTTATTCCCTTAAATTTCTATACTTGTTTCCTTTATTCCATTGTTTACTTTTATCTCCCTTTGTTTTTATTTTCCTTTGTTTTTATTTTGCCTATTTTTCTCTTTAGACTCCTCACTTATCCCTCAAACATGTAATCCGCGTATGCCTATTCCCATTATTAGTAAAATGGTTTCCATAGGTGGATGATTCCAGCCATCAGGTAAAATCGTCTTTTTATCAATGGAAATCTCGACCTGACTTTCAC
>Ga0074193_1002836_pt1 | contig 14476 bp, 11 predicted proteins | sample EPASupsiteHSE605_FD_64523 | JGI IMG/M metagenome (GOLD analysis project Ga0074193, IMG submission 64523) | Bioremediated contaminated groundwater from EPA Superfund site, New Mexico - Sample HSE6-05 | ecosystem: Environmental > Aquatic > Deep subsurface > Groundwater > Contaminated ... | reverse complement strand
TTTTGATTCATCATTCAATAATTCAAGAAGATTCTTGTTTTTTCCAGAAAACCTGCATATGTGGTTGAATTTTTTTGATCCTTTCCTACTATCATAATCGCAAATGATTTCTCCTTTCATTTGAAAGCATTTAATCCTTCGATGAGTTTCTTTGGTTTTGTTACCATTTAAATCATATTCGGTATACTCGACATAATCTTTGTCCATTTCTCTCAGCTGAATTGTGTTTCCCATAAGTATTCCTTTCTTAAGAGGGTGTTTCATCAATGTTTCAATTATTTTCTATACTTTACTGGACATCTTGACTGACAACCAAATTTTATTTGTCAATATTTCATACCCTAAAAAAAACATGAATGAATCATCATAGTAATAGTAACTTATCATAAATTTGAGGGACAATTTTCACTTTTTGAGAGCTCTTATGAAAAAGTCTCAAATTCTCCTGGAGTACCGAAACTTCAAATAATAAAGGATATGACGTTACTTAAATAATCCCCGAGTGAAGGCAATCCAATTGATTTTTTCGTCTTTTTTTTTGATATTCTCAATATATGGTGGCAATCATTCCATTTTTATACATTTTTGCAACTTTCTAAAACCAATTAATCATTTCTAATAATTATTCGAGTTTATTGGTTTTTATGGAGTTTTAAATAAAAATTGATTAGTAAAATGTATTTTTATGACACTTTTACTAGAGAAATTAATACTTTTTAAAAGATTTGGAAATCATTGATAAAAGCATGAAATGAAATTATGAATTAAAATGGTAAATTTTATGTGATTTCCCTAGAATTTGATTAAGGGTGAATTAATTAGTGGGCAATCTGTAAAAAAATTTTATTAAAATAAATTTTACAATAATTTCATTGTTTTAACAACTAATTGGAGAAAATACACACATTTAAGGGAAAAAAAGTTGCCAAAAAAGATGATTTTAGGCACAAAAATCATTTATTGACATTAGTTGGCAAAAAAGAATCAAAAATCCGATAAATTTTTCATTTTTAATACCGTGAAGAAAATAGTCTTATTTTTCAAAAATTGAACTAGTGTGTCTATTGTAATCTAGTATTCAATTATTAACATGTCAATGTCATTACAATGCTCACAAAAACATTCAATTTTTCATGAGATCTTTTGACATTGACATGTCAATAATTGAATTCTAGATGACAATAGACACACTAGTTCAATTTTTTCAGATCAATTCCTCCAAAATTGATTTTTCCTTGTGGTTTCTCAGAGTCTCAACCCAAGAATGGGAGAAGAATGATGAGATGTATCTTTAAAAACTCTCATGGTGATCGATGCATCAAAGAGTTTAGAATGTCATCAGTTCCCATTATTCATGATCATAACTTTGGGGGACTTGAAAGAATTATTTGGTAGATCTTTTTTACGGAATTTCTTTCCAAAATGCTCTCAAAAATTAAATTGTTTATTTGGCGGGTAGTTTGTTGTTAATGGATGAGTTAACCATTATTACTGATTTAATTAAAGTAAAAAAGGAGTACCCATTTAAAAAAATTGAACTTTTACAATTTGATGGAAATTGTTTTGATTTATCCGGAATTATTAATCTTGTTAGAAAATTACCATCATATTTCGAGTTCTGTAACTCAAAACAATACAAAGATGGGAAAATATTAAAAATTGGATACCAAATTAACTTTAATAATCTCGAAATTATACAAAATAGAAGAATTGATTTTAATTCGTTTGATTTGCATGGAAATCCAGGTAATTTTTCACAGGGGAATGAAAGGAAACATGAGAAAAATGATTTGATTATGGAAATTGATCCTGGAAATAAAACATATATTGTGAAACTTAAACATTATTGCTTTAAAATACTTGGATGCACGCAGATCTTTGTGACTAAACCCTCATACAAAGACGATAGATTGAGGACCACGAAAAAAGGAAAGCTCAGGAATTATAAGTATTTTCATTTTACTTGTAGATCTAAAGAATCTGTTAACAATTTAACCAGTCCTCCAATTTGGGTTAAAGTATTTCGGATTATTAAGGATTTTCTTTCGAATTTCGAAATGAAAGAGATCATTGAGTATTTATCAAAGAATATTGAACAGCAAACTATGAAATCCCAGTTAAATCAATTTACATCATTTTATGAACTGAAAGAACATCTATTTGGAAATTCAAGAATTGGTGTTTCTTTGACAAAAAGTGTTGAAAAACAATGGAATATTATTATTGATGACAGAAAATATTATCTCTGCTATTATATTTGGGTTTCTCCCTTCAGCAAAAGTATAATTCAGTCTGGGCAAATAAAAGCAATTGAATGGGATTCGACTTTTAATTGTTGTGCTCCATATTGTTTATGCATTCCAAATGCAATTCAATCAAATACATCCCTCCCCCTTGGAATATCAATTGGGTATGGAGAAACTGCAGAGTTTTACATTGAAACATACAATGAAATTATAAAAAATACGGATTGTATACTCTCAAGTGTTCCAATTTTAGTTGATATGGGTATTTCTCTTCAGAGCTTTGCCAAAACGAAAAATCTTAAAGTTTACTATTGTCAAAGACATATTCATGAGTATTTTGGCTCTAATTCCACTATTGGCCCAATTATTCAAATCATCCTAAATATTGATAGTGTCAAACTGAGAGATATTGTTTTTCAAGAAATCGAGTTTTATCTGAAAACCATTTCTAGTCAGAATAAATCATATCATGACCTGATAAAAGCATTGTCAAGAATGGGGTTGAATTATTTTGATAACAGGATTACAATAGCTGACTCTTATAAATTCCAGTCATTTGTTAATGATGATAGGAAAACAGATGGTGTTCCAACGACAACAAATCACATCGAATCAATACATGGGCATTTAAATGAAGACACCAGCAGAAGAAAGTGTCTATTCACTGTTTTGAGAAAACTTACAAACTATTGTATAAAATGTGTGAAGAACTTTAACAAAAATGTAAAAAGAAACTATTTTCGAAGGATAAAGCGAGTATCAGATCTATATTCAATGTTTCCTTCGGATGTAATTGACCAAGAGATACTATCTTATAATACTAATACGAAAGGATGTTTGTGTGGAAAATCATATAATGTAAGCAGTCTATTTAAGTTTTCTATACCATGTATTCATCAAATAAGATTAGGTGTTACAGGATCATCGATAAATGATTTCACCCCAGCTTTCTTTGAATGTGAAAACATCAAATCTATGGAAATGGATATCATTGATGGTTGTTCATTTAACAAACCTGGAAGGAAGCCAAAAAAAGGAAATAAAGTTCATTCTTATTATCAATCCTCTTCATCAATCATGAATTTTATTGAAAAAACCATTGATGAGTTGACTCAATACACAGGAGTACAAAATAGAAATGACATCGCAAAAATTGTCATACAATCATACACATATCAAAATGACTGGAATCTTTCTTTGAGTTCAAGAATAAGAATCATGCTTCGATCTCTAATTTCGATTAATCAGGACATTTTGCATAAATAAAAACCTTTAATTAGTGATATGTTTCGGTAATAATGGTTAACTCATCCATTAACAACAAACTACCCGCCAAATAAACAATTTAATTTTTGAGAGCATTTTGGAAAGAAATTCCGTAAAAAAGATCTACCTTGTTTTTTCATTTCATTCAAAAAGTCAACTAATTTTACATGAAATTGTTAGTTTATTGAATGATAAATGCTATTTGTTAAAAAAAAATTTATAAATCAAACAAAAATTTATTTGCATAAGTTTCAAATAAGGTACAAATGCTCGGAGCTAGGAGCTCTGATGACACTTTTTTGCTCGAGCAATGCTCGAGCGTTTGTAAAGTTCCGAGCTCCGAGCATGCTCGAGCATTTTTGCCCAAGCCTATAATCGACACGAACAGATGATCCAGAAAAGAAACAGATTGTCCAGCCAAAATACACTTTGAAAGCTTGCTGGTGTTGGATTTCAAAGAATTTCCACACTTCCAACTTTATTCCCCAAATATATGGACATTTCATTTAGTAATAAAGTCAGCTTTTTTACTTTGTAATAATTATTACTATATATTTTCAATTTTGTTGGCCCATTTTTGGATTTATCTCAATGAATATGGGGAATTATTCAGAGCTTTCATCATCAATATATCCATCATCATCATTTATATTTTCGAACCAAAAAGGGGAATATTTATATTTCAATCAGATAGCATTCCATAGCTTGAATAAATTAAAAAAGGTTTTTGCCTCTTTCTCGTGTTTGGGTTCGTTTCAATTTCAAAAAAAATACATAATCATTTGAGGCATTACCATCAATGTTTAGTCTTATCACATTATGTTTGATCTCAACATAACAAGATAATACAGAACAATTAGGAAATAATTCTGTTCAACTTAACTTCAATTTCAAAAACCTGAGTTCAATCACCAATTAAAAAAATAAATGAATGAGGTATTTAATCATATTTTGACTTATTGTCCAATAAAACCTCGTTTTTTAGCAATATCCAATGGGGTTCTCCGATATTCATCTTGTGCATTCATATCAGCTTTTTGATTAACTAAATATTCAGCAATTTTAAGACGGCCAAAATCATAGGCTACATGAAGGGGGGTCATATTACAATAATCTTTTTCATTTATATTAGCTTTTTGACTAACAAAATATTCAACAATTCTTGGATAATCGTTTCTAACAGCTAAATGAAGAGGGGTCATTTTATATCTATCTTTTGCATTTATATCAGCTTTTTGATTAACTAGATATTCAACAACACTAAGATGACCATCTCTAGCAGCTAAATGAAGAGGAGTTTGATTAAATATTAAAACTCAACATTGGTATCTTTTGCATTTATATCAGCTTTTTGATTAATTAGATATTCAACAACACTAAGATGACCTTTTTGTAAAGCTAAATGAAGAGGAGTCTCATGAAATATTAAAACTCAACATCACTATTTTTTGCATTTATATCAGCTTTTTGATTCACTAGATATTCAACAACACTAAGATGACCATTATTAGCAGCTAAATGAAGAGGAGTCCCACATGAAAGCATTGCTCTTGCTTGAGCATTTATATCAGCTTCTTGATTAACCAGATATTTAACAACACTAAGATGACCATTAGCAGCAGCTCTATTAAGAGGAGTATAATTAAATCTAAAAACTCAACACTATTATCTTTTGCATTTATATCAGCTTTGTGATTAACTAGATATTCAACAACACTAAGATGACCATTATTAGCAGCATGATGAAGAGGAGTGCAACCATCTTCATTTTTTGCTTTTATATCAGCTTTGTGATTAATAAGAAATTCAACAATACTAAGATGACCATTATTAGCAGCATTATGAAGAGGAGTCCAATCATTTTTATCTATTGCATTTATATCAGCTTTGTGATTAACTAGATATTCAACAACACTAAGATGACCATTATTAGTAGCATGATGAAGAGGAGTGCAACCATCTTCATTTTTTACATTTATATCAGCTTTTTGATTAACAAGATATTCAACAACACTAAGACAACCATTAGCAGCAGCAGAATGAAGAGGAGTCAGATTATCTTTATTCTTGGAATTTAGATTAGCTCCATTTTCAATCATGAATACTAACAAAGGTAGGTGGAAAAACTCAGATGCTTGACAAACAAGTTTTGGTGTTAATGATTGTTGGCCTCGACATACATGGAAGAGATCAGAACAACCACCACAAACAACCATAGATAACACATCATCATTTATCTCAAATCCTTTCATTAACAAATGCTTAAAACACTTGATTGAGCCAAAAAATCCAGCAAAGGATAACAAATCAAGATATTGTGGCTTAAAACTCCACTCAAATGGGCTCCATTTAGCTTCTTGATTTAAATTATCAATATTTAATAAATCATTAATAACATCATACTTAAGACAATACTCAATACTAGATTTCAGATAACCATATTCGATCAATTGACCAATATATTCTTCATTCTCTAAGAATGATTCATCAATATCTTCAGGTTTGTCCTTTCTTTGGATAAAACTTGCAAAATCATCGATCTTTTTCCTAAAATAATAACTTAAAATGAAAGTGTTGGCAAATCTCAAAAATGGCTGGATTTCTTCGAAAATAAAAATTTGTTTCTCATATAATTTGTATAATAAAACTGGGCATTCATTAGATTTAGCTAATAGATTCCTCCGAAAATTACCATATTTGCATAACCCATCAGATATTTCGATTGCTTTTTTCAGTAGATGAGGCCGAATCTTTGGTAACATAATAATCCGATCGCAACAAAAATCAAAATCGTCAATACTTGAAGGATTGTTCTCTTTAGAAAAAAGTTCTTTCTCGAATGTAATCAACTTCTCCATTTGTAACATTTGTTCAAAAAGTCACTCTCAATGAAAACATGATTTTTATAAGAATCTATTCAATTCAATTGAGGGCAGTTTTATCTGCTACATTCTTTACAGGAAATGTAGCGAAATTTTTTTGAATAAGACTCCCACTTGGGAAATAATATTGAAAAACAGACCATTTGTGACCTATTGTATTGATGAGATCTAATACCTATGCAAAGTAGAAAAGGCCATGACCAAGCTGAATTTTCTACTCTTAATCCCAGCCCATTATTGAGCATAATCGACTCCAAACTTGTTGGTGATCCCCATACCTGGTAATATAATCATGATTTTATCCCCATGGATGCAGCCTATTTTTGAAACCCACATTAATGCTCCAATACTTGAGACCATATACCCAATGAATCACATGCTCAACCATCCCAAAAAGATTCATAATGACAGATTGGAGGTATCACAGGAATCGGATCAGAGCTGTTCTCCAACCAAGTAACTTCAAATGGTTTTAGCTTCTTCTGATATTAGCTATTCTCTTTCAATTTTTTCTCCTATTCGAAAAATCTATAATAAAGCAAAATATCATAGTAGTAAATTTAGTTACCGAATCAGTTGCAGCATCCACCGCCATTCTTCTTCTGATTGTTAGTAGCTGTAAGTTCAACACCCTTCCTATCCTTAGCGCTGCTTGGTTCGATTTTGTTCTCCATCACATGTTTGACCAAAAACATTGACGCTTCATCAACGTTAGTTCTTTGTCTTGCACTCGTTTCGAAGAATTTCAAGAAATTGTTCTCTGCACAAAACTGTTCCATTTCCTCTGGAGTTTTTGACCATTTGCCATCAGTGCAAAGGTCAATTTTGTTTCCTAATAATAGACATGGAATTGGCTTATCTTCTGCTGTAAAAACTTTGCTGTCAATATCCCGCTTCCATTCTTTAACCATATCAAGGCTCTGGAGACGGGTTACATCAAAAACGACAAAAGCCGCAACAGCTTCTTGATAGTAAACTCGCGTCATGTTACCATATCTTTCTTGTCCAGCAATATCCCATAGCTGTAAACTCACTGTAGTATTCGCATCCCACTCTAGTTCTTTGGTGGCAAAATCGACACCGATTGTGGTCTTATAAAACTCGGAAAAGTATCCCTGAACATACTGGCGAATTAATGAGGTTTTTCCAGTTCCCATTTCACCAACAACAAGGACTTTTAGAATTTTTTTAATTGGGCCCTGCTCCTCAAGAGAACCGATATCGACCATTCGAAAATGTGTTTTTTAAACAAACCGTCCGAACTCGAAAGAAAAAGTGGATTCTGGGGTCTCAATTTCAATCCTTCTTTCTGAAAAAGAATTGAAGAGTTCGCGCAGCTTTTAATCGTTTTTTTCCTAGTATTGAGACTTTTTTGCTCTTGATAGTACCAGATAGATGCAAGTTCCCGTACTTTTTGGAGTTTTCGAGATTGTTCTTGAGATCCTTTTTTTTGTGTTCCAGGTGCTTATATTCCGAGATAGTAAGCGGCTATTGGTTGTGGTTTGGATTTTGCTGTTTATTTGGAAGAATTGGGGGTTTTGGGCATCATTGGTGATGGACCCTGGTTTTATAACGAAAGGCGACAAGATAGGCGGGCAGGAGTTTGGTGATTTTGACGAAAAATTATTTTGCCAAGTTTGCTCTTTGAATCGACCTGCTCGATCTTATCATTGCAAGAAGTGCCAAAGGTGCGTCATGATAAGGGATCATCATTGCTATTTTATAGGAAACTGTGTGGGGTATCGAAATCAGCGAGCTTTCTTAGTTTTTTTGATATCATATATAATTCACTCGTTTATCTCTGTGTTTTTTACGTTTTTTAGCTTATATCGATTTCCAAAAACGCCAGCTAATATTGGGATATCATTTATTATGGTTTTTAATTTGATTGTACTTGATTTCTTTGTTTTCAACCAATTGATACCACAGCTTCGACATTTAATAAGGAATGAGACATCAATAGAGTTTTTGAAGGAAAGAAATAAATCTTTTGAAAATTCATCAACTATTGTATCATCCAGATATGACACTGGCTCAATAATGAAGAACCTCAGGCAAAGGTTAGGCTCAAATGCTTTTATGTGGATTTTTCCTCTTGCCAATGATGAATTATTGAATGATGTTGTACAAAATACCGACTTCATTCCTCTATCTGAAGGCGACATGAGTAATATGCGAACATCACCAACAGAACCACTTAGTGCTCTCAGAAAAAGATCATATCCACGAATTTAAAGATTTTAGAACATTAATGGGAAAATGAATAGAATTAGTAATATAACAATTGTCATTGTTATGAATGTTACTGGTTTAGCACATTGAAGAGTGTCGAAAAACTTATGTATTCGATGTTCTATCTCTGAATTATGAATCTTTGAAGCTGTTGGTGTAGGATCGAATCCTTTTTTATCATCAGCATTAACATTTGTTGTTTTAAATATATTCAACTGAACTCTAGACTTTTCTAAATGTCTGGGCGTTTTTTCTAGAAGAAGAGTTGCAACCATTTGAAGGATTTCTCTTTCTGATTCTCTAAATTTGCCAGGAAGGGTTTTGCTTTCGATAAACGATGAGCAATATGGTGATTTATAGCATAGAGAATGTATGATTATTGCTGAAGACTTCATTAGAGATTTGTCAATTGGTGGATCTCTTAAAATTATTGCTATTATTACTTCCATTTCTATATCCTCAAATTGGAAGTCATTTTTAATACATGATCTTATTAAAGATATTGCCTGTGGTCGATTCTGATTGCTTTGATATATCAGAGAAAAACACATAACAATAAAATCGGATATATTTTTCATTGACTGATGGTTTTGTGAAATTAATTCGTTAACCTGAATAGCGCAAGTGCTCGGATCAATTAAAGATGATCGAATGGGCTCTGAGAAATAATGATTAGCAATAGCTTCAACCTCGAATCTAGGAATAGTAATCGATCTATTAAGTTGCATTCTTCTTTTTTTGGATTGTTTTTCTTCTGGAGTTGGAAAAACAGAAAAAACATTCATTTATTATGATCGTCGAACAACAAATGCATTGCTTTGCCAACATAATCATTCAGATTTTCAATGCTACTAGCTCCCATAAACTCAGGATATGCATCTATTCGCTTTTTTGTTTCATTCACAATGGAATACATTGAAGAATCATTAATCAGCTCATTAATACACACAATAAAACTATTTGTATGCTTGGTTGGGGGTGAAAAATAGAGAGAGCAGATGTCATTATTAAGGGGTTTCGGTCGATAAATTGTCTTGACAATTTTCATTCCAATGTAAACGATCCCGTTTTCGTTTGAAGATAGAATCTTGGCGATGAATTCCATATAACTGTTAGTGTGAATAAATGTTATTAAGAACAGAGGAAGTTCTAGGGCATATTGGAAAAAACGAAGTATAAAACATCTTGATAAAAGTGATTCTTTCGAATTCTCAAAAAGCTCTACCAAATAATCAAAAATGGTAACAGGAACACACACTAAATCAGGATAATTATGGTTAATCAGAACTTGTACCATTTTTTTTAAAAACCTTATATAAAGCTCTATTGATTGGAATGTTTGGATACTAATTATTTGAAGTGTATATTCAATAATTTCATTCAATTTTCCTAATAAATCCTGTATGTGCTTTTGTTCTTCGAAAAGACTTTCTAAAATGTAGAGAATGGAGAAAGAAATTGGGGTATCAATTATCTTTTCAAAGCAAAAAGGATACAGTGATAAAACCATTGATCTAATGGTGATAATCGATTTTTCAATGATTTCCCCAAAGAAATTCATTGGAGAATGAGTTAAAATCATTGGTGAGATAACAGTTATATCCAAAATTTCTAAAAAGGGATCTAAAAGAGATTCTAAAACCCCATATTCCTCACAAAAAACTCTTAATAATTCAACTGAATAAAAAAAATGTAATGTATATTGGAAAAAACAACAACTGAGTAAATACTTTTTGGACATGTCTATATGCTTATCAATACACAAAAGAATCATTTGGGAATCAATATTGATTTTCAAAAACTTCATTGTTAATACTATCTCCAGGCTATTATCAATTCGCGATATAATTTGGTCCAATTCTTCATGCTGTATTTTCATAACCACATTTTCTAACCTAGAATTGCGAGAGTAATAAGCACTTGATATAAAAGAGGGTGTAAAACAATAAAAACTAAGTATATTAAATATTTCTTGTGGCAAAATAGAGTAATCTAAATTAAAAAAACTAATATAAGAAAATATGCATTCTCTTGTGGCAAATGGAGATACAGAAAACAAATAATTTATACTATCTAGTTCATGATTTCTCCCATTTAATAATGAATGGACTTGTCCAATGATTAAAGCATTTGTTAAGGTTGAAGACAGCTCGCATCTTGAATGGTTATTAATACAAAACTCAATGGTTGGACAAAAAACCTCAATTGATACAAGCATTTCTTGAATTTGCTGACATAAGCTATTTTGAGAAAACACAGACGGATGTTTTAAGGCAATGATAGATAAAACATAGTTAAGTTCAGATACAAGCTCGTGAGCATACAAGTCAAGATCCAAAGCACTATTCTCAATTACTAAAACCCTGGTACTTTTTGTAGAAAAAAGAGAGCACGCATATGATAACAAAGTCCATATAAATGAGCATTTGATGGGATAAAAACATTCAAGAATATGCTCTTTTGATTGCTTTGCAATAATAATTCCATTTAAGAAATTTTTGTTCTCACATTGAAGCCTAGACCGCAAAAAACACATAGAAATGGAATCTAAGATCGCTTTATCTGCTATTTTTGAGCTAATAATCTCTTCTAAAAACTCTGAATCAAATAAATCAAAAGAATGGTACATACATTCCATGATAAGCCGCTTAAAAACATCAATATATTCCTTTTCATAATCAATTAACTGGAGTGTGATTAATCTAAATGACTCTTTAGTCAGTAATAATAATTTAATCTCATCAATTCGGTCTTTTGTTCGATAATTTAATCTTTTCATTGCTAGAAACACATCATAAAACCGAGATCCTCTGATTTCACCAATGCTAACCCATGAGAAATTACTATCACTAAGACAAGGTTCAAAAAATCTGCAATTCTTTTTCATTTTGCTCTTGAAAAACTAGATATCTAAACAAATCAGTGTTTTTAATATTTCATTATTCTAATGACAAAAATTGTATTTTTGGGTGATTCTGGAACAGGGAAAACATGCTTGATTAAGAGAATGCTATACGATTCATTTGACAACGAATTGCCTACTAGTGTTGCTGCTATGAATACGATGAAATTTGAAGATGTTTTACAAAATATGCATGAAATTATTATTTGGGACACAGCAGGAAGTGAACAGTACCAATCATTGGCTCCAGTATTTTATCGTGGAAGTTATTTAGCAATTATTGTCTTTTCTTTTGATAATATTGAATCCTACAATAGAATTGGATTTTGGAAGGAGCAGTTCTTTTCATATGTGAGCGATAAAGAAAAGGTAATTATTGTTGGTAACAAAAGTGATCTCTCTGAAAGAAAAGTTGAAGAATTTGATAGCAATATTCTCATATGTGACAGGACTATTCAGTATATCGAGTGTAGTGCCAAGGAAGGGACCAATGCTGATACATTGAAAACACTTATTACTGATTATGTATTGGAAATAGAACCACGAATTAAGAAACTTAATCCATTGACACAACCGATCGTCAGAAATGATACAGAGCAATCAAAATGCTGCTAATAATAATGCTAATAAAACAACAAATTTTTAAATAAATAAAAACATATATAAAAAGAAAAGGAGTACAAATACAAAAACCCATATGAATACAATTCGTCTAGGAGCATTCCTCATGAGATATGGGAATAAGGATTTCTTTGTGTCTGCTCTATGATTATAATACATTCTGGTTGGTTGAATAATTTGGTAGTCTATTGCTTTGACTTGATTCATCACATAATAGTCCCACTCATGAGACCTTTTTACATAAGGATTGATTATTGATGATATTTCTTTAAGATGTCCCCAATACATTGCTTGTATCTGCTTCTTTCTTTTATATGTATTGATGATTATCTGACCTAAGGATGTCAACTCGACAATTTGTTCAATTACCTCACTTCTTTTTGCAGATGTTTTGATCAACAAAAGCAAAGAATTATGAATAAAAGAATTCAAAGGGTGATCAAAAAACTGAATGAGACAATTTGAAACAACCTTAAATAAATAGTCTTCATTAAAGGTGATTTTTGCTACTATGGAGATATATAATCCCATTAAAGAATTCTCAAATATCCCAAAAAAGCAACAACATAATAGGATTTGTGACAGACTATATTCAAATTCACAAATTGTGGAGCAAACAAATCCCCATGACTGATTCCCGTTTTGATTGATTGAGAATTCCAATAAAGAAATAATAAACCTAACCCCTAGACAATCCTTCCGATTAATCGCACATTGATACAATTGGTTCAAAAAATTACTGTTGTTAAAGGATAGAGCTAATATATCAGTAAAAATTTTATATGGCATTGCAATTCTTATTAGATTTAATGATTGTGTGCCTGATAATGAACCATCAACATACCTATTTATCAAATCAGATACAATGTTTGATTCTTCAATAATATTTTGAGTGGGTTCACTCAGAGAAGAAATCAGTCCAAATAAAAACTTAAATGCAGGATCATAATAAATAGCATGTGACATTGACTCAAAAAATACACTTTTTGGTATATGTTTAAAAAAGGCGAATTTTGTTCTGATAACAAAAAAAGTCAAGAAGTTAAAATATGATACCTGTGATCTGTAAGAATATTTAGGCATAAGATTAGGGTATGATACCATTATATTACAAAATACTTTAGATTTCATCAATCTCTTATTGAATTCTTTATCACCATTTTGGAGAATAGAATAACAAAAAAGAGTCAAACTCCTTTTGCACTCTACACATGTTTGAAATGCATACAATGTTATCAAATCAATATTATCAAATAAATAAGACACTACTACAAAAGACTTGGCGCGCCATGCAATTTCAAAATTCTTTGTCAAAACAAGAGTTTCAAATGTAACAGATTTATGAGAAATAATACCTTCAATAGTCTGAACAGCCTCTTCAACAGAGACTTTTGAGGTCATTTACATCAAATAAACATGTAAAAATTAGACCAAAGGGCAAATCTATTTTCTGTAATTTATTTCACAAAACTATATTTGTAAAATAACCGTATTAAAATTGAGCACAATGTTGATACTGCTCCATAAGATAACGATTGAGATGAATGATCTATGAACGAATGAGACACTTCAAGAGAACCTTGATTTACACAGAATAGAGTGTTTTGATTACTCTTGAATATGCAATACATCATCTTTCTTGATCCTGCTCCAGAGCCAGTTACAACTCCCAAAGATGGACTGTTGTTATGAACAATGTTAGCATATGACATTGATATTGTTCCTGAGGTAGAATAGAAGTATATGCAAACACAATCAGATACCTTGTTGTTTGAGAAAGTGCAGTGTGAGCTTGTGAAAGAGGATGGAGAATAGATCCAAATACCAGAACCATCTTTAGCATTGTTCATTGAACTGTTTGTGTTGTCAACACTCTGATTACCTGAGTCTAACCAAATAGAATTCCATCCAGATGATGTATGAGAGCAATTTGATACTGATAGATACTCCACTTGATTCATCTGAGAAGCTTGAAGACGAGCAAAATGAAACTGAGAAGAAGCAGAGCAACTATTCGCACATATCATTCTGAGATATGAATCAGAAGAGTAGAAGCATATTGCTCCTCCTTCTCCAGAACAAACACAGTTATAGAAGATTGAGTAATTGACATTCATTGAGAAAGAACTAGCAGAAACATATATTACGCCACCATCTCCAGAGTATGATGAAGATCTATTGAAGAAACAATTTGAAATATTGATATTTTTATCAACATAAGACCTTCCTTGATCTATACTTTCACTTTCACATCCCAAACCAACATTGCAAATAATCTCATTATCATTCAACCACAATACAAAATACAATATATTCTATCTTCTTCC
>Ga0074193_1002834_pt1 | contig 14490 bp, 17 predicted proteins | sample EPASupsiteHSE605_FD_64523 | JGI IMG/M metagenome (GOLD analysis project Ga0074193, IMG submission 64523) | Bioremediated contaminated groundwater from EPA Superfund site, New Mexico - Sample HSE6-05 | ecosystem: Environmental > Aquatic > Deep subsurface > Groundwater > Contaminated ... | reverse complement strand
GCCGGCAGGGGGTTTACCATTTAACTTCCTACGAAAGACTGAAATTCAAATTTACCACTTTCCTGTCCTTCAAAGCACGAAATCCTCGCCTGCGTGTAGCTGCAGTCGGTGACTGGTGGTATTGTTAGTCAGTTCAATTCTTCCATATCGGAATTTTTATGAAGCTATCGTTATGCCATTTTATTACCAGGGGGACACCTGCATCGTTTATAGTCTCATCAATTACGGCTTTACCTGAACCATAATTGATAATTTCAAAAGGATGTTTGTTGATGTTGAGCAAAATTACAAGACGACTGCCTTTGCCTATTTTTTTGCTTACAAATCTGGTATTGTCAAATGGAATATTTTCTTTTTTGTTGGCCTGCAATAGTTGTCGTTTTGAATTGTCCCTGGCATAGCTTGCCCGGCCAACATAGCGAGTAAGGAAAAAATATTTCCCATCAGGCATAAGTTCATATAATGCCAGAGAAACATCCATGTCCTTTTTGTTTATGGTTGCAAACAGATGACCTGTAAATGAGCCGTTTATGGAAAAAACATTGTCGAAAGGTTTTGAGGTAAATGTCAGGCCATTACTTACGTCCAATGAGTCAAAAATAATCTCGGGAGTGAAATAATTATTTTGGGTTTCCCTGTCCTTAAAGTCAACCATTTGTTTTTCAAATCTTTGCTTTTTAGGTTTCGGTGTGCTAAGGGCCTTCCTATCCAGGTAGAATATTAATGTATCATTGTTTATTGCTTGCATAGTTGGGGAATGTCGCCATTCATTGGTTCCCATAACCTGGTAATTCACTTTGTCTTTCAGTAATACGGGTTTTGATTTCCCTTTCAGAATGTAGCCGAACCATTGGTATGTCAGCTCCATCATACTGATGTTGGCAACACTGTCAATTTCATAGCCCATTAGATTTTTTGCAGGATTGCGCTGTCCGCCCCAATGGTCGTAAGGTCCGATTACAAGATAGTGGTTAGCATTATTGTTGTATTTGTTATGAAGTTTGAAGTACTGAATAGCCCCTATTTGCGAACCGTCGTAATAACCTGTTGTTGACAAGACAGGAATATTAATTTTCGCATATTCTCCGGGAGTTGGAACCAATGATTGCCAGTAATTGTCGTATGACGGATGAGATAGCCAATTTTGAAATATAGGGCTGCTATATCCTGCCAAACTATCCATATTTTTAAAGGCGATACCGTTTTCAAACCACTCAAAAGGCAAGCTTCTTCTTAAAGGGTCTTTTTTGTATATATTATCATGGGGCCAGTAGAACCCTAAATTCATCTGAACATTATTTTCCATAGGCACATCAAAACCCGGCATCACCGCAACTTGTGGCACGATGGTTTTAAGAGCAGGGTGTATGTTTTTTACAGATGACCATTGAGAAAAACCTGTATAACTTCCACCAAACATTCCAACATTCCCATTGCACCACGGTTGTTTACTTATCCAATCAATTATGTCGTAAATATCAGTCCGTTCATTTTCGTAGGGTGCATAATGGTTTATATCTGTCCTGATTCCCCTGGCGTATGCGACTACTCCCACATAATCTCTGTCTGCTGAACGCTTTGCAAAAATGTTATCTCCTTCGCCTTGATGATAAGTTGTATAAAAAAGAACTACTGGTAACGGTTGTGTATTGGTTTGTTTGCGAACTACGATTGCAAAAATGTCAAAACCACTTTTCGTTGGGATTAACACACTATCCTGAATGATATAAATACTATCATTTTGAGATTGTTGTTGAGCAAATGTTGTTGAGTAAATTATCAGAATAAAAACAGTCAGTAAAAATCTCATAATTTATTATATTTTGTTATTTGTTGTGTAGAAGTCATAAGTTGCTTTTGCAATATCCGCTATTATTTTCTCGTTTGTATCGAAATCTTCTTTTGACTCTGTCACAAAAACACTGATGATAAAGTGTGTGTAAGCTCCCCTTTTTTAGTACCGTTTAAAAGTAGACTATTTCATTCATTTTCAATAGTAAAACTCCCACCATTAGGGTTTTCATCTCTCAGCGGACTCCAAAAATCTTCGGATAAAAGTTCATCTTTACTTATCTCTATATTCTGGTCTAATGAAAGTTTCCCTTTGTCAATCTCTGACAAGACGGTTAATGCTATATGGAATTTAAATACGCTTTGCATTGGAAATCGCCTATCTCCGTGTATAGAAATAGTGTCTTTCCCATTATTCCCGATAATTGAAACCCCAACTACTGCTTGCTTGTCTGAAATGATTTGCTCAATTTGATTTAACAACAAATCTGTTTTTTCAATTGAAGTTTTGCAACTTGTTATCAGAAATAAAAGTAAAGTTGTCAATTGTAATGCTCTCGTCATATTTATTTGCTTTTCAATTATGTAAGATGTCCTTAAAAATTGCCAAGCCGATGTTAGCGGTTCGGGTTTCTTTTTCTCTATTGATTTTATCCCATTTTCAATTATTAGAAACTTTGTTGAGGTAAGACATTTTTGTCGCCTTTAAGAAAGTTCGATATTGTTGTTGTATATTCTTCAGGCTTGTCCCACCAAATAATATGACCTGCATTTTCAATAAATTTATACTCACCTTTCAGCAAGTCCACGTACTCAAAAGCGGTTGAGTATTCACCTTGGTCATATTGCCCTTGCAAAACAAGAGTTGGTATTTTTAGCAATTTTAATTTATCTCTAATATCAGCAAGGTCCCCATAGTAGTTGCTAAAACCGTGAGAATAACCACCTGCACCACCTTCTTCAGGTTTTATATTTTTAGGGTCAGCCACCATTCCTTTTGTGAATTTAGATGCCATTGTGTTAGTATAATCGTCAAATTCTCTGTCCCTTGCCCATTTAAAATTAAATGCCATTGCACAGACCATAGACATTACAATTCTTGGTTGTAAAAAATCTTTTTCTGTTTGTTCAAATACTTCAATTGGCGTTTTGAATTGATAATTTAATGGTGTTGGGTAAAGTTTATTCATATCTGTCATCGCTCCATCTGCATTTGTCTTGTACGGCTGTAAATCACCAGGTGATGAAAGAATCAATTTCTTTACTTTATCAGTATGGTTGGCTGCAAAATGAGTTGCCAAAATTCCACCAAAGGAATGTCCTATTAAAATGACTTTCTCTGTATTTATTTTAGTGTTAATGATTTCGTTTAAATCTTCCAAATGTTTTTCAAAGGAATAATCTTTTGGTTTGGGAAGTCGGTCAGACAAGCCTGAACCTATTTGGTCATATAAATAAACATCATATCCTTTTTGGGCTACTTCTTTCATTTGATGGATAATAGCAGAATGAATGTATCCACCTGGACCACCGTGTAAAAAAATTATTGCAGGGTGTGTATTTGTTGTGTCTCCTTCAATTTTAGTGTACGCAATTTTGTATCCGTCCTGCATAACCCAATACTTCGTATCAGGTCTTGGCTGAATGGGGTTAATGGTCTGCTTAATTGGGATTAAACTCCAAATAATCAAAATCAAAATCAATATTCCTATGGTTCGGAATGTCCATTTCAAAATTCGTCTGATAAGGGATTTCTTATTTTTTACTGTCTTCATAATATTTGTATCCTTAGGTTACTTATTTTTAAATATACTACTTGATTTCTTTTGGACAATGGTTGCAGATATGTCTATTCCGCTTCTTGTGGGAATTGATATACTATCCCGAATAACATAACTGCTGTCTGAAAAAGCATTTTTTTGAGCCAGAGATGCAGTTGTTACTATCAGGAAAATACCTGGAGTTGCTATTAAATAATTCATTATTAAATCCTTTAGTATCTGGTGTTTGTGTTAATCTTATACTCATCAATTTACTCCAACAATTCCATTGACTTCATTAATGGTGTCCATTCTTTTCCGTTGAAGATGAGTTGAAACCATTTTTTATTTTTGTTTTCATATTTGATGTTGAAGAAAAGCCAAATAGCAATAACAGTAAATGGCGCATTAGCTTGTGTTATGCGGTCGCCCTTTTATTTCACCCGTTTCATCGGGAAAGTCTGCTTGCGTTCCTGTCCATTTTTAATTCCCGAAATTTCAGCTACCAGGGAGTCAGCACTAATTTGAATGTAGGAAATGATTTGAGGAAAATCGTGTTTGGGGTTTTCAAACGTTAGCTGTGTTTCTGAAATTGTTTTAGTAGAAAAGCGAACAGGCAAGCCGTCATTCTGGTTTTTAACGGTTGGAATATAAAACAGTCCGTCTTGTTCTTGTACCAATCGTATGTTTTCAAAAACAATCGTGTCTTGCTCTTTTACAATATAGCTTTTTCCCGAAAATTCATTGTCGGTCGTTTTGCTCCACGTTTCATAAATGTTTCCTCTTGAGGTTTTATTTTCCCAAGTTCCGATAAGCCATTCGGCTTTTTCGATGTCGTTAGTTTGCTTTATTGTCCAAGCACAAAGAACCATAAAGCCAACAAGTGCGATAAAAAAGTTTGTTCTTGTTTTCATAGTCTTAGCTGGTTGAGTGAACTGCTATTTTGTTTCCTTCGGTGTCGATAAACATTCCGAAATATCCCATTTCAGGGCTGATTTGTGTTTTCGGAACAATTACGTTTCCGTTGCTGTTTTCTACTCTGTCCAATACGTTTTGCACGTCCTTGCCACCATTCAGATAGGCAACCACTCCGTTTGTCGAAGGCTTGTAATCTTCGCCTTGAACGATTGCCCCCGAAATATTTTTTCAGTCCGTTGGGAAGAACCCCATTTTTGTACCGAACATTTTGGTTTCTTTAATTTCCAAACCGAGAATGGCTTTATAGAAAGTTACTGCTCTGCTGAAATCCGTTGCAGGAATTTCAAACCAATTGATTACATTTTCCATTGTCAAATTATTTTACGTTAGGTTGCAAAGTTACAATGCCTTTGAAACCCAAAATTGTAAAAATGCGACAAGATTAATCCGTCCCATAAAAAAGCGAGGACATTTTTATGTTGTTCCCGTAAAATTCTTTGGGTGTAAATCCTGTTAGTTCCTTGAAGTCCTTAATGAAATGGGCTTGGTCATAATATTCGTTTTCGTATGCCAAGGCGGTAAGGCTGGCAAACTGTTTATTCAACAACATTTTGAGCGTGGCTTGCAACCGAATGGTTTTAGAAAGTTGTTTCGGGCTTAAACCAATGGCTGATGAAAATTTACGTTCCAATTGCCTTCGGTTGATGTTCGTTCGCTTGGAAAGTTCATCAACAGAAAGTTGTCCGTTAGCAGTCAAAATAGTTTCAACGGTTGACTTTACAATGCGGTCAACGGTTTCGATGTCCGTTAGTCGGTTTAATAAGAATGTTTCAATGTGCTTTATTCTTTCCGAGGTTGAGTTAGAAGTTAAAATTTTTTGTTCGATGTTCAGCCCGTCTAATTCAAACAGTTTTTCTAACGATACGGCTGTGTTTTCCATTTCCCTTATCGGAATGGTAGCAAAAGGCAAAAATCCGTTAGGGTGAAAGCGAACGGAGAAAATACCTGTTTCGCCTGTTGGTTTTATTTCAAGCGGTCGGGTCAGTTGTCCAATGACAAAACATCTAGGTTGGATGATACTGTTTCCGTTTTCTAAATATTGTCTATACATGTCCCCATAGTGAAAAATCATTTCCATACAGCCGTCCGGCACAATGGTTTGTTTTTCGGGTGTTTCGTCTATCACATTTTCCAATGTCCAATAACATTGGACAAGTGTTGTCAGGTGGTGGCACGGTTCAAATGTGTGGTAATTCATCAGACTTTCTTTTTTGACGGAAGTTTGCCTTAGGGTGTCGCATAGCGCTGTTCGAGGTGCTGGCATTTATCCTTCATAATCTTCTACTTGTTCTAATAATTCCATAGATTTCATCAAGGGTGTCCATTCTTTTCCATTGAAGATGAGTTGAAACCATTTCTTATTTCTATTTTCAAATTTAATGTTGAAGAAAAGCCAAATAGCAGTAAAAGTAAATGCAATTGTAAAAAATATTGGCACTACCCATTGCAAAATACCCCGCTCAGTTAGCATAGTTTCGTTCCACCAAAAAGTTGTCCAAACCGGGAGTTGTAAAACCATAATTCTAGCCGCCCAAAGGGTTGAAATTTTAAGTTGTACCAATTTCTTTTGTGTTTGCAGAATTGGGTCGTAAATTTCTACCTGGTATATTTGGGTCAGTTGATAGATGTAAATAGTCAATGCGATTGCAGTAAGCAAGACTTGTACACTAGCCGAAAGGAGAAAAAACTTATTGGCTTCTGAAAATGCATTTACATAAATTGGGCTCAAAGCAACAATTCCAATTACAACCCATAAAATACCTGCCAACAGCGTGAAAATCTTAATTGGCTTCATTGAACCTAAAATGCCATGAACCTTAACTTGGGTTATATCGTCTGTATTTTTTTTGTTTATGACAATGCTCCCTTCCAATTTATCGTTGGTGGTTTGCCAAAGTTTTTTTAATTCCAACTCGTTCATTTCTTTAAGATATTAATTGTGAAAATCGTGCTTTTAATTTGCCTTTGATTCGCCCTATTTTCGTTCCTACATTGCTTACCGACATTCCTAATATCTCAGCAATTTCTGTATGGCTTTTGTCTTCCAAATACAGTATCATCAACGCTTTGTCTATCTCTTTTAGTTCGCTGATAAATTGTTCCAATAAATTTAACTGCCGTTCATTTTCCGATTGATCTCCGGCTGGAGTTTCTACCATTTGCTCATTTAGCCCGGTATATTTCTTTGCTCTTGTTGAACTTTTTCGATAAAATGAGATAGCTACATTTAGTGAAATACGATATAGCCAGGTTGAAATTTTATACTGGTTGTTGTATTTGTGAATAGACAGCCATATCTGAATCATCATTTCCTGTATAAGGTCTTGTCTGTCATCTACGTCTGGGCAGTATGCACGTCCAACCTTGAACAAAATACCTTTGTGCTGTTCAATAATATCTTCAAAAAATCGCTGTTGGTCTTGTTTGTCCATTATAGTTTTGAAAACCAATTTTTGACAAAAGAAAACGATTGTGCATCATGTCTTACACCATTGTGAGAAGCCTTATCACTTATCTGAAATTCACCATTACAGTTTTTCAAAATGGCTTCTTTTGTAGCTTCAGACGAAAAAGCTTCGTCTTGGCTACCCATTAATACAAGCATTGGCTTGTTTACTGCTTTCAATCCTGCCACATAATCATCTGGTGTCATACTTTTATTTGCACGATGGCTATATTTTCTCAAAGTGTCTTTGTTGCCACCGAAATACAAATCCAACATACTTTGAGCAGAAACAGAAGTACTTCCTAAAAAAAGGAAAGTCAGAAAAGCATAAATTTTAAAATCTTTCATTTTGTGGTTTTTTAGTAAAACTTGCTTATCCAATTATTCGCAAGTCCTTTCAAAAAATCACAGTTGACAGAAATCTTTTTTTAATGCTTACCACCTGTTTATGCACGCTCTGCCAAAAATTACCGCCAACGTTCCCGCATTGGCGTTGTGGAGGAATTGACCCACCGTCTGCCCGGCCTTGCGGCAAACCTTTTGCTGGTGGCAGTAGGTTAGGACTACCACTCATTATAGCACGCCAGCCCCCACATTGCGGAAATTCTTTGTTAGTGGTTCGTTGTTTTTGTCTTGTCAGGTTGAGTTACCCCAAAAATCTCATATCTTCTGCTGTTAGCGAAATGTCAACCGCTTTTACGTTTTCGTCAAAATGTTTAAGTTGTGAAGTGCCGGGAATTGGCAACAATAATTCGTTGTGATGTAACAACCAAGCCAAATTTATTTGTGCAGATGTCGCGTTGTATTTATCGGCAATGACTGAAATTTTATCGTCATTTTTTGGCAAAGAGTTTTGCAATGACCAAAAAGGTATCATTGGAATTTCGTTTTTGATACACAACGGCATTGCTTCTGCCAAACCTCTGTATTCTTGTCCGTGAACCTTAAAAGTAGTTCGCTGCCCGTAGCCAAAAGCATTTTCTACACTTGCAATGTGTCCTATTTTTAAAGCTACACTTAATTCGCCAGGACTTACATTGCTTAAACCAACGTGCAAAATTTTTCCTTCGCTTTGCATTTCAAACATTGCTTCCAACTGCTTTTCAAAAGGTGTTTCAGTATTGGGCATAATTCTCAGATGTACCAATGCAATTTGTTCAAGTTTCAACGTTTTTAAATTCCGTTCAATACTCGTTCTTAAATTTTCAGGTGTGTTGAATGGTCGCCAACCTTTGTCTGCACTTCTTGCAGAGCCAATTTTGGTGCAGATTACCAAATCGCTTGAATAAGGAAACAATGCTTCCGCAATTAGTCGGTTTGTTACGTCGTCTCCGTAAAAATCTGCTGTGTCAATGAAATTGACGCCTTTGATTGTAGTACTTTTGAGAATTTGTAAGGCTTCTGTTCTGTTTTGTGGTTCTCCCCAAACACTGTTACCTGTTAACCGAATCGTTCCATATCCAAACCGATTAAAGATTAATGGGTTATTGGTCATTGCTCCGATTGTAATTGTTCTTTTGATTTGCATTTCTTTACTTTTTGGATAATGCAAAAGTCGTCAGATTTAAAAAATCAGAGTTGGACAATTCACTTTATTTACCTGACAAATCTTGAATGTCCGCTAAATAGTCGGAAACATTTTTCCCTGTGGTCTTTTTGAAAAGCCGTGAAAAATAATCGGGATCGTTAAAGCCAAGTTCATAAGCAAGCTCTTTAATTGAAGATTTGGAATAATACAATTTTCGTTGTGCTTCTAACATCAAACGATTTGTGATAAATTCTTTTGGCGAAGCGCCCGAAAATTCTTTAACAATGTTGTACAGGTTGTTAGTTGTTACTGCAAGATTGTCGGCAATAGCGCTTACGGAATGTTGCTCCGTTAAATTCGTTTCAACGGCAATTTTAAATTCAATGAATTTAGAAAGTTTGCTTGATTGTGAATGTTCTTTCGAAACACTTTTAAAATAAGCTGTATTGAACTCTGTCAAAAGCGAATTGAGATGAGCCAAAATAATGTCGGCATCTTTTTCCTTGCTGTCTGAATGTAGAATATTGGCAAGGATTTTAAACAACATTTTTACACGTTCTTTTTGTTCGCTGTCAAACGAAATGATTTGTGAGTTTAACGGATTGAGCAAAAAAGAAAATTGTTTGGGCAACAACGACAAACAATTTTGGTCAATAATGAGTTTGACATATTCAATGCCTTTTTTCTGAGCCGATGCTGTGTGAATTTGGTTAGGGAAAACAAAAAACAACTGTCCACTTGTAATTGTTACATCATTCAAATCAACTTTGTGCGTTAATGAGCCGTTGTCCAAAAAAGCAAAAAAATAAATGGACTTTCTGTGAGGTTGAAGCAATTTTTCCAGAACCTCGGTGGGCAAGTCGTCAGCGTTAGAACTTACTCTAATGGCAAGTTTATCGTGTTGCTTTACCTGTTCAAGTAGTCCTTTTGTGTCTTGCATTTTGTCTGCTCTATGTTGTTGGTGTCTCGCTCTACAATGACCGCTAACGGTTAAAAGAAAAATTATACATTTAAAGCGAACTCAAAGTGGAGAGCCTTCAACCTATCTATTAGCTATGCGTTACAGTCTTTTCAGTTTTATCTAAGATCATAATCACTACTAACACACAGATGAGCAAGAAGTTATATTCTATTCCGTTTCTTCCGCCACCTACAACAAACCAGCCCTCCTTGAGATGAACGAGGATTATGCCCATAATTAAAATTAGGATATTTAAAATACAGGTTAAATTAATTTGCCTTTTTATGAGTAATAAGATTGCTCCAACTAAGTGAATTAATTTTACACTCCAGGCAATTGGCACACCAAGAGGAGCGAAACCTATTTGATTTAAAAAGAGGTTTCCAAAATCGTTTATTCCATTGTTAAACATGCCCAGAACACTATGCGTAACAAAAATAATAGCAATTGCTAAGCGAAGAATAAAGGAACTTAAAGATTGATTTGTCATAGTTGTTTTTTTTAATTTATACTATTTTAAAGCTGTTTGCGTTAATTAGCGCAAATTGCTAATAACTCTTCCGATAAAATGCGGTATAAGGTTTTGAACTTTAGAAATTTTTGAAAAATCATTTTTTCCATTTCAGAATTGGCAACTATAAGTATTGAATCTTCTACGCAGGTCACAAAATAATCCTTGTCTGAATATTGCCCTTTTCAGAAGTAGTGTCCCCTTTTTGTAATGTTTGAATATGTCTAAATCAACAATTGCTTTCTTTTCCTCAGCAGATAGTGAAATATACTTAGCAAGGTAGCCAGAAAGAATATTTTCCATTTTATTGTGTCTTTTATTCAATGTTTGCAGTGTGTTGCGTATTATTATTTCTTTTGCCCAATTGCGCAAAATTTTTTGTTATACAAGCGTTCTCTACTGCTCTATCCAAATTCGGAACAGAGCTGTGTTAGTTTGGCTCGTTGTAAGGTATTTTTCGCATCCCTTTAGTTTTACAGCCAAAGAGTTTTTGGTGCAATATTCTATTTTTTCGATGTGTTGTTTATTAATCAGTTCGCTTCGGTTAAGCCTGAAAAAATCTAATGGATTAAGTTGTTCTTCTATTTCTTTTAAAGTGGATTCGGTTAGTAAATGCTTTTTATCTGTGGTGTCGTAAGCGAAAACCACGCCCTCGCCAGCCCCAAAATAGCTAATGTTCTCAACATCCAGGAAATAAATGACCCGATGATTATTAACAGTAAATCTCTTTTTGAATGATTTTTTTACGAAGTTTTGCTCAAGAATTTTTGAAAGATTGTTTAGTAGTCTATTGTCATCCTGTGGCGAATTTTTGAACAACAGAAATTTATCCCAGGCTTTTTGAAAGCGGTTTTGGGAAAAGGGTTTCAGCAGATAATCTATACCGTTGCTTTCAAAGGCGTCCATCCAAAACTGGTCATAAGCGGTAGTGAAGATAATTGGGCAGGAAATTGAAACCTGACTGTAAATCTCAAATGAATTACCATCTAACAGTTCAATGTCTGAAAATATTAAATCCACTGAATTATTTTTTAGAAAAGAAATGCCCTTTGCCACTGTGTCAATTTCTGCTATAATTTCAGTTTGGGTATTCAGTTCTACGAGAAACCTCTTCAGTTTTTTTCTTGCTGGAATTTCGTCCTCTAAAATAAGTATTTTTACCATATGTCTTTTGTATGAATAATGGGAATTATTACCGTAAAAACATTGCTCGATTGCTGTATTTCAATAGGCTTTTCAGTTAATAATTTATATTGTTCCTTTACATTGTTCAATGCCCGACCGTATGTTGTTTTGAAGTTTCGTTTCAGATTAATATTGTTTGTAATGCGGATATTTTCAGTAACATTTATTGTTATGTAAACAGGATTTTCAGCAGTTCCCAGGTTGTGCTGGAAGGCATTCTCAATGAGCAACTGCAGTGTTAGCGGTACAATATATCCATTACTTTTTTTGTTCTCAATAGTCATTTGATAAGCGGTTCCGTATTTATGTTGGATGAGCCTGAAATACTGTTCTGCAAAATCCAGTTCCTCATCCAGGCTAATGATTTTTTTTTCTGATACCTGCAAAACATAGCGGTAAATCTCAGCAAATTCATTTAGAAAAACAGATGCTTTATGTTTATCTTCTTCAATCAATTGGTCTAAAATATTCAGATTATTGAATAAAAAATGCGGATTTAGCTGTGCTTTCAGGCGATAAATTTTACTTTCGGAAAGTGCCTGATGATAGTTTGCTAATTGCTTTTGATGACTTTTACTTTTGTTGTAATAATAATAGGCAAGAAAAAAGCTACCATAAATAAACCCGTTTAAAAAATCAGAAAACATGGTAAAGAAAAAGGTTTCCCGGTTGAAATTCCGCTCGATACTATCAAATACCAGAGAGATAAGCAATCCGCTAAACTTCATTGCAAGTAGATACGTGATAAGTGATGAGCCGAAGATCTTCAGTATTTCTTTGGTGCTGAATACATCAGATTTCTGCCATTTTTTAATATAAAAAAAAATGATTACAAAGAGAACTCCTGCCTGAAATAACGAAAACAAAATTACTTCGGGTGTGAATGTGTAGGCTGTGATTTCCTCCCAGGCAGTTATTCGTATATAGATTGACTGTAAATACGTAAACAGCATAATGAACAGCAGGAAGTATCGGTTACGGTATATTTTAGTAAACCATTTCTTCATTACTAATTTGTGGAATTAATGAATAAAATTGACCTGTATTTCTACAAGCCAATTTTTTGAATAGTATATTGTGTTATTTTTTCTTTTCGGGTAATGATGCAATGATACTCCCTTTATCATCAAAAAAGTCTAGTTTGGCTGTATTCTCTTTGTCCACATAAAACATAGCCCTGGGCATACCCTTGTTATCAAAAAGAAACAGACCATTGTTTTCACTTCTTGATTTTCCGAGCATTACACGTGGTGCACCACCAATCAATCCCTGTGTTTCATACGCTTTGTACTTTTCTTGCGCCGCTTTAGGATTTTTTTTACCAAGCTCATCCAGCTCTTTCATAATCTCTGCTGTTCTAATCTGAGATTCGTTAGTCGGTCGGTCGTTGAACATTAAACCACTGCTTACAATTCTTTTGTTTCCCTCCTGGTAATCTTGTGTAAGTAATTGCATCACCTGATCGCCATCGTATTGGTCGTAGGTTAACGAAAGTCCTGCACTATGTCCGGTTTTGGCTTTGAGTCCGTCATAAATAAGCCCCCCACACTCTATCCCATCTTCATTAAAAAATAGCATTCCCGATCTCTTTTTTCGCCCTTCATTGGTTGGTCTGCCGTTAATTTTATCATTTCCGTTAGGGAAACCCTGCTCATTAGTTATCACCATTTTCACGGTACCGTTTTTTTCTACAATATTGATTCGTTCTACATCAATCTCACTGAATTTTTGATTACCGCTCTTTTTGAATGACGAAGTGGCAATAAAAACAACTCCAATTGCAGTAGCAACTGCAAACGTTCTTAAAAAAACTAGTTCTTTGTTCATTGGGCGCATGTTTTTGTTTGTTAAACATTTAGTTATGTTGCTAAACTACAGCAAGGAGGTTTTCTGTGGAACAACAAAACAATGAGTGCAGGAAAAAATCAAATGAACCAAGGAAAATGTGAGTTTAGGTTTGAAGGCTCCCCAGAGCTGGTGTTATAAACATTAAAGAGAAGGTTTTCATTAGCGTCTATCGCTGCCCAACCTTTGAAGTTTTTCATTCCGAACACTTCAAAATAGCCATACTGGTCATTATTGAAAGACACATAATATTTTGTCGTGTCCAACTCGCGTATGAGCTTTCCATGTTCGTCTATCAAAGAATAAATGTCTCGTCATGTATCGGTTTCCGTCATTACGACTTTGAACTTCTTTTGCCCATAAATGCAGCAACCAAATAGTAGGAGAAGTAAGGTTAATGTAAAGTGTCGCATGTTCATCGTCTTTGTTTTACTGCCAACAGCCGGGTGGGGAATAGAATTCCTGCAGCCCGATTGGCCACTATAGATTATTTTGTTAAAGTCAATTCACTGAAGCCGGGTCAGAATTCCCAATGATCATGCAGCAGTCCTTTCGTCCAACTTGCGCAAAGTCGATGTTATGTGCGGGCAATGTTTAATCAAATATTAGTTTGAGATTTTTTAAAAGTATATTTTGTTGGCTGTCAATTTGTTTCTTGTACTCTTTGCTTTTTTTCCCTTCAAGTAGTTTATCAATCAATTTCTCTTGATATGACTTTTGAAGTTCTTCTTTTTCCTTTTTAATGGTATTGAAATACTTTATCATTCGAGGTGTTGCTACAAAATAGAAGATGTCAGATGAAGGCCTATACCCTCTTAGAAATTTATATACTATCTTATCGCTTTCAAGGTCTTTTAAAATTTCATACAACTGTTTGTCCTTCGGAGAGTTTGCAACTTGAATTTTATAAATATTTCCCTCTAATTGCTCACCATATCTGTAATAAGCTCCTAACAAGAAAGAATATCTCTTTTCATCAGTATCTAGTTTTTCGTCAATAAAATTACCTTCTTTATTGAAATATTTACTGTGCAATTGACTAGCAAGTTTAGAAGAAAAGATCTCGGAATATCTTGACTCGGCAATTTTTAATTCAGGTTGAATGAGATAATGATTATTTATAAAATTTGAAATATAGCCTGCTAAAGGTTCTTCGTACGGATAATATCTATCAATTTGATTTTCCCTGTCAATGTATTGAAATCTACCCATATAATCTGAAAATGTGCCTAAAAGGAAAAAATCAGAGTTTATTTTTATTTCAAAATTGCTGGAGTCTTTAGGTTGCCCAAAACTTGATTGTCCAAGTGAGTGGTCGCTAAAAAAACATATGAGAATAAGTGCTAAAATACCCGATTTTTTCATTTTCTTGTTGATTTAATGAGTGTCGTTACTAGCTTACGCACAACGCCAGAGCTTTGGAAGGTTGGCATTCGTGATTCTGTCGCTGGCTTGGCTCTCTACTAACCCGATTAGCTGAAGGCC
>Ga0074193_1002833_pt1 | contig 14496 bp, 13 predicted proteins | sample EPASupsiteHSE605_FD_64523 | JGI IMG/M metagenome (GOLD analysis project Ga0074193, IMG submission 64523) | Bioremediated contaminated groundwater from EPA Superfund site, New Mexico - Sample HSE6-05 | ecosystem: Environmental > Aquatic > Deep subsurface > Groundwater > Contaminated ... | reverse complement strand
CCCCACGCGCTGCGTCGCGGACGCCGACCCGGCAGAGGGCGCCCGGGACGGCCGGCAGGCCGCACCGCATTCCGCTCCCCTCGAAGGCCGGCCCGCCGGCAGCGGAGGTCGCGGAGAGGGCGTGCCCGTCCCAGAGCGCGATCTCGGAGTTGGTCCCGAAGTCGATGAGGAGGGCCGGATCCGCACGCTCCGTCATCCCGGTCGCCAGCACGCCGGCGAGGAGGTCCGAACCGACGAACCCGGCGAGAGGCGGCCGGACCCGGACCGCGGCCGACGGGACACCCCAGGCGGCTGCGAGGCGGTCCGTGGCGAGGGGGAGGCAGTCGACCGTCTTCGTCCAGGTCTCGGGCCGGACGAGAAGCGTGTGGTTCCTCATCGAGAGCAGTGCGAGCATCGCCGTATTTCCCACGAGAGAGAGACGGGCCACCCGGGAGAGGTCGACTCCGTCCCGGGAGGCGATCTCGGCGAACCCGTCACCGATGGCCCGGACAGCCATGTCGGATAGGAGGGCCGCGACCTCCCCGGAGCCAGCCGCTGCCACGAGCCGCGTCATCACGTCGGCGCCGAGGGCTGCCTGGGGGTTCGTCCCGCACCGGCCGGAGAGCCTTCTCCCCGAATCGAGGTCCAGGAGCGAGATGCTAATCTGCGTGGTGCCGAGGTCGATGGCCGCGCCGTATGCACCGGGACACTCCTGCCGGGAGCGGGCCGCCGCTCCCGGCACCGTGCTCCCTCCGTCGTCCCGAGGGAGGCACCTCCACGCGGGGCGCGGTACGGGCGCGACGACCTCGATCGCGAGGTCGCTCTCCGGCCTGAGATAGCAGGCGAGCCGGACCCCCGCCTCACTCCGGTCACCGCCGAGCAGAAAGGCCTCCTGCGGCGACGGCGGGGGGACGGGGCCGGACACCACCTGGACACGGCAGAGGCCGCACGACCCGTTGCCGTTGCAGCCGGTCCGGAGCGGGACCGCGGCCCTCTCGAGGACCTCGCGCAGGGACTGCCCGGGGCGGCAGACGAGCTCCGCCGTCCGGCTGCCTGCACGAACCCTGATCTTCGGCACGGTTCACACGCTTCCGCGCACCGCACCGACCATGGCGGCGACGTTCTCTTCCTTTGCTTCGAGAGGGATCTCGCAGCCCGAGGAGAGAATAAACCTTCCACGGCCCGAGAACGCATCGATCAGGGCACCCGCTTCGCGTGCGATCGCCTCCGGCGATGCCGTGACGAACGAGAGGGACTTTATGTTCCCGTCGAGGCAGGTCTCGGGGAGGGCACGCATCGCCTCGTCCGCGTCGACCGGGTAGTCGAAGTTCGCGATCTCCACACCCGCCTCCGGGAAGAGGGGGAGGATCGGGGCCACAGGCCCCACGATGTGAAGCCAGCTCGCGGCCGAACCGCCTGTCCTGAGCGCGGAGAAGAGGTCCCGGAGCCGGGGGAGTTCGACCTCCCGGAAGTACCGCGGCGGGACGACCGCCGGGGAGGAGGCAGGATCGAAGACCACCGGGAGATGAACGCCCGCATCCAGCTGGGCCCTGCCGAACGCGATCGCGACGCTCGTCGCGAAGTCGAGGACCGCTTCGAACCGTTCGGGGTCGTCGACAGCGAGATACAGGGCCTTCTCCATCCCGAGCATCTGGGCGGCGATGGTGAGGGGGCCGAGCACGCACCCGACCACGAGCGTCTCGTCACCCACCTCCTCCCGCAGGATCCGTGCCGCCCGGAGCAGTTCGGGCATCCGGCCGTCCCGCTCGGGGTCGGGCTGTCGGAGCCGGCCCAGGTGCCGGGCGTCCTGGAGAGCGTACGAGGCGACGACCGGGTACCGACCTTCATGCCAGGCGAGCGTGGAGCCGACGGCCTCGGTCTCCACGGACGCGTCCATGAGGGCGAAGACGGCGTCGTACTCGTAGCGTTCGAGGGCCGCGATCTGACACCGGGCAAAGATCTTCCCGTCCCGCAGGTACAGAGCGAGACTTTCGCCGCCCACGCCCGCCGCATGGCCGAAGACCTGTGCGATCACCGGCACCCGGTCGGGGGTCCCTCCCCCGAGGGTCGTGACGACACGCTCGATACTGTTCATGGGTCCGCCCCCCGGTCCGCATCGAGCCAGTGCGCCGCGTCGAACGCCGAGTCGCAGACGTAGTCCACGTCGAGGTCCGCAGGTACGGCCTGCTTCAGCGCGGCCCCGCCCGCGACGACACGGACCCCATCGAGCCCGCGGGCTGCCAGGCTGCCGCGGATCTGCCGCACCACCGGGATCACGGAGGTGATCAGACCGCTGACGCAGACGGCACGGGCCCCTTCCTCGCGGGCCGCTTCGACGATGGTCGCAACGGGGCAGTCGCGGCCGCAGTCGACGACACGGTACCCGTTCGCCGTGAGGATGAACCTGAGGATATTCTTCCCCAGGTCGTGTACATCGCCCTCCGGCGTCGCAATCACCACGGTGCCCCCGGTCGCCGGGGGATTGGTCCCCGGCGGGTACAGGCGCTTCATCACGTCCATGACTGCCCGGCCGGCGACCATGATCTCGAGCAGGTTGAACTCCTCGAGCGTGCACTTCGAGTCGAGGCCCTTCATCGCGACCTCGAGCCCGCCGGAGACGAGCTCCTCCTTTCGGTAGCCGGCCCCGACGAGCCTCTCCGCTTCGGCCACCGCTCCCGTGCGGTCGCCCTCCATCAACAGCTGCACCAGCAGGTCCATTGGTCGCCCGTCCATCTGTTACACCTGTAGTCCGGGTTTAGTCTGTTCGCACCTGTCGGGCGAGGCCCCCGACATATATTGAAATGGAATTCTCGTGCAGGGAAGATAATCGCTTCTGTCGCGACACGCGACGGTCGAGCGAAGAAGGTGGTCGATCGCCTGCACGCGGCAATCGGGTGCTCCGGCCGATATCGATGGAGGGGAACCCCGTTCCGATCCCGGTCTGCTCCATCACGGTAACGGGAGTGATGACGGCGACGTGAATCCTCTTCTGGAGGGTGCCCTGGCCTCCGCAGCCCGGTCGCGACTGTCTATTCCCGCCCCGACAGAAGATCCGCACCGATTCCTGCCGGACCCATGCGAGGGCGCTCGTGTCGATGTACATCCGGAGATCGGGTACCTGCGCATAGGACATTCCGATCTCCATCCGGCCTCGGACGGGCTATCGGGGCGGACCGGACCTGCTGGCGGACCGGAACATGGGAGTGATCTTTGCCGCCTCCGTGCCACCCACGGTCCAGTCGTACCGGGCGCGGATCGTCGGCGGGAGGTCGACCTCGGTGATTGGCGCGAAGCCGAAGCTGGCATAGAACGGCTCGAGCCCCGTGACGGCGTACATGTACAGGTCCTCGTCGCGACAGGCCTCCACGAGCCCGGCCATGACGCGACGTGCGTACCCCCTCCCCCGGTATGGGACGGGTGTGTAGACTGCGTCGACCTCGCAGCCATCCGGGTGGCGCCGGCACATGGCGAGCGCGCTGAGTGTCCAATCCACGAAGAGTGCGAAGACCCGGTCGATGGTCGGATCGCCCCAGGTCCCGTAGTAGTCGCGCCAGACCTCGGTGGCGGAGGGAAACTCGACCGACTCGAGCTCGCGGACCGAGAGCACGGGAGCCGGGACTCGAACCGGGCAGGGTTCCACGAAGGCCACATCCCCCCCCGCCGTGACCTGGGGGGATGCCCGCGGCTGCGTTCTCACCGACGGCTCCACTTCTAACGCGGTCCCGATCGTCCCGGCGGTGCCGGGCTCGTGGGTGAGCCCGGTCACGGGGAGCCCCGTGGTCGCGTACTGCTCGAGCAGGTCGGTTTTCGTGTCGAAGTGCTCCGCATGCTCTATCATGTATGCGCCGCTAGGGTATGGTTCCGCCGTTGCCGGCGACCGGACCTGCGTGTCCAGAACCAGTGAGAGACGGGAAGGGCGATCGGAAGACCGGGTAGTCCATCTCCCGGCAGATCGCTTCAGTGGTCGTCTCTCCCCCCATGTCGGGGCATTGGCACCGCCGTCCCCGATCCGCACCGCGAAACGGGCACCACGGCGAGACTGTCTTCCGGATCGGAGATGCGGGGACGAGCTTCGTCCGATCTGTCCACTCGCTCGATCTTAACAGCCACCGCTGCCAGCGATCAAAAAAAGGACCATGTGATCGTTCCTGGGGATTACCCGCAGCAGGTCCCGTCGTCCCCGCCGCAGCTGCATTCCGTGTCCATGTCCTTGCCCCGCAGGGCCGCAGAGATCATCGCCCAGGCACAGCCGACACCGCTCTGGACCGTGATCGCCTCCACCGGGCAGTTGCGGGCGCATGCGCCGCACTCCATGCAGGCCGACGGCCGCGCGAGCTCGACACGGCCTGGCCCCTCGGCAAAGACCGCGTGCGGGCAGACCTGCGTGCAGCGTCCGCAATCGACGCACCGCCCGGCATCGTATCGCAGGCTCGTCTCGGAGTAGCTGTCGAACATCAGAGCACCCCCGCGAGTCGACCCGCTCCGAGCGCGAGTCCCGCGAGCGCTCCCGTCACGGCCATGACAGCCATGACCGGAACATAGCGGAAGATCTCTTTCCTGACGCCGGTCCTCGACGTGAACGTCGAGCTCCCGGTGAAGTTCAGGGCAAGGTACGAGACCACGGCCGGAACGAGCAGCAACGCCGCCACGGCCGCGAGCACGGCCGCCCACCCCGGCAGCCCGGGGGTCGCCGCGAACGAGAATGCAAACGGCAGCGCCACGACCAGGCCCAGGAGCAGCCCTTTCGTCGAGAAGTCACGCGTCGGGATGAACGGCAGGAGGACCGGGAAGAGCACGGTCCCTGCAAGGACCGCCGATACCGCTGCAAGGGCGGCGATCGGTCCCGCGAGGAACCAGAGGACGATCGCGGCGAGAAACATCGGGAGGGCCGCGACCAGCTCGACAGGCGCCAGGACCAGCCGATCCGCGATCGGGAACTCCACCCGGCGCATCGCCGGCGTCGCCGTGCGGGTTCTCAGGTACTCGGGAAGGTCGCGGGCACGGACCGGGCCATACTCGACCGCGAACCCCGACCGCCGCGCGACCTCGAGAGATGAGATCCCCGGGGCCCCTAACTGGGGCACGATGATCGACCGGTGCCGCACGACCGAGGCGAGCCCCGCCGACTCGATCCTTCGCACCAGTTCATCGGTCCCGAACGTCCCCTTGCCCGCCGCGCACCAGACGTTGATCCCCTTCGTGTCCAGCACCAGGATCCAGGCGTCGATCCCCGCAAGCGCAGACCGGACTGCGTCGAAGCTGAGCGTATAATTCGCCGATGCAAAGACCGGGGACTCGGCCGTCGGACTGCCGAGGCGATAGAGGCCGGGGCGTACCCGGTGATCGCTCCGTCGCCACTTCCACCGGGCGAGAGCGTGATCGAGCCGGTTTGCGAATGTGATCGTACTGGTCGCCGTCTCGATCTCCTCGGTTCGAGGAGCGCCGGTCGAACAGCCGCAGGACGAAACCAGGGGTTCTGTGGTGCGAGGGCAACATGCACTCGCCGATTGCTCGGGTTCCATGGTCACGTCCTCACGGGGTCTCCCGCAACAGCGGCCCGAGAACGTCACCGACCATGCCGCTCAGGTTCTCGACCTTCATCAACGCCAGACAGCAGATGCTGCCGTCACGCTCCCAGCCGATCAACGCGAGCTTGTCGCCGGCAGAGATGCCGGCCTTCAGGCGCACATCCTTCGGCAGGACCATCTGACCGCGGTCGTCCACAGTCAACACCGCTTCTATCCGGCAGGCGTGGGCCGGGCCGCACGCGCATGACGGATCGCTCGGTGGCTGCGTTCCATCTCCGGTCATGTTCCGGGGCATTCAGAATCCTCGATACCAGTATAGCGTTCCCACCGTATTTGAATTTTTCTGATTAATCTGAATAATCATAATTTTATGAACATTTAGACCAACCCGCAGCCTGACAGCCTGCACCTCACCGCCGCGCAGCAGGGCTCCGGATGACAACCGGGACCGATGCCGCAGCAGCTCTTCCGAAGATACGGAGGACGCAGGTCGATACAGGAACCGGGGGACTCAGCTCGAGGGGATCCGACGGTGCTCCCATGTGACCTCCGCTGCTTTCCCGAGGGTCACGGCCACGGGACAGAGCACGGTCATGGCCTCGTTGATCGCGGCCTCCAGCGCCGCATCGTCCAGAGCGGACGCGATCGAGAAGGTCACGTGGATCTTCTCATATACCGACGGCACGCCAGCGCATCGGGTTCCGGCAACCTCCGTCCGCAGGGCTCCGGGAGCGGCGCCGTTCCGCTGCAGCTGCGCGACGACCGCGAGGTTCGCGCACCCGCCGAGCGCAGCCATGAGAGCGTCGAGGGCCGAGCTCCCCCCGGTCCCCTCCTCAAGGACGAAAGTCCCGCCCCGGGCGTTCTCTGCACGGAACCGCCGGGCGCCCTCCCATGCGACGGTCACGACGTCCGGCGGCAGGGATGCCGAGCCCTGAGCCGCGCCGGCACCGCACGGGCTCGAGCCGCAGACTACCGGCGGCGCGCTGCAGCTGCAGCCGATATCGGTCGCATCGCAGGCGGCGGACGGAGCGGACGTCGGCATCCCCTTCGCGAGGTCGCTTGCCACCCGTTCGGCGACCTGGTACGCGTAGACCGTGAACATCTCGTCCGGCACCTCGTCGATCCCGAACGGGAGGTCGAGATTGTAGATCAGATCCGCCCGCACGATCTCCGGCTCCAGCTCGGGCAGAACGCCAGTCAGCATCCGCGACGAACAGTCGATGAAGCAGCCCTCGATCGCGATCACCCTGTCGGCCCGACGGACCAGGTTCCGCTGGCCCGTATCCTTCGTGAACGCTCCGCCCAGGCAGATCCGCACCGTCTCTTCGGGGGCGAGCCGGTGGGCGACCAGGTTCGCCGCACGCCGTGCGATCTCGCCCCGGGCGCAGGCCCCCTCGCAGGCCACCACCGCGACCTTGGCCGGTGCCGTCGAGTTCCGCTCCGCATAGTCTTCGCAGGCCGGGCACTTCCCGACCACCTTCTCGATCCTGACGGTTTCGCAGTCCATGAGTTTCTCCTCTGCATGAAACGTAGATACCGGACCGATATCATGCCCGGAGCCGGATATTGAATTACCTTGAAGTCCCGCACGGGGGTTTATCCCGGCCTCGCAGACAGCCCGGGACGATAATGGCTATTGCCCGGGCCCGCTCACCATTCTTCATGGCAACCGCCCGCTGCTGCCCCGCAGACTGTGCTCTCCGGGCCGACTGGGAAGACGAGCTGGCCGAAGAGGCGGCCTCGCTCGCGACCGAGCGGGTCGGAGAACTCGTCCGGTACATGCAGCTGCTCAGCCACCCGGTACGGCTCCGGATCCTCCTGCTGCTCCTCAAACGCGATCACTGCGTCTGCGAGTTCATCTATATGTTCGCCGAGCCGCAGAGCCTCATTTCGTATAACCTGGGTGTGCTCAAGAAGAGCGGCCTTGTCGACTCGTACTACCGTTCGAAGCATAAAATCTACAGGATCACCACGGAGACAGAGCCGATCGTCCGGAAGATCTGTGCCGCCATTCCCGATTGAGCGGTGGGCTCATATGAGGGATGTCCGTCCCCTGATGACGGCCACGATATCGGGGTCATAGCGCGAGCCGACGACGCGATTATCCACGACACAGCACTCGCCCTCCGTGGGGGATCTGAACGATGGCGGAGCAGACCCCGAGACGCACCCTCGTCGACGGGTGTGCCGACGTGGACATAATCACGATCGCCGTCTCCGCCCGCCGCTACGGCACCGCGACGAGCCGACCCATCGACTGGCCTCGCTCTTCGGTCGTGAGCGCCGGTGACCACTCGACCATTCGCATCGTGTGATACGACGACCGGACCACGGCCTGGACCTCGTCGAGGTTTTCGCAGCTCACCGCTTCGGAGAGCGCCGAGCGGAGCCGCGGCACCCGGTACAGCACCTTTGGAAGGCGTGATGGTGGTAGAGCGCGTGGAACATCGCGATCTTCGGTACCTCGAGGAGCGCGACTGTCCACTACCCCGGCGCGGTCAGCAGCTTCAGCCGCCCACGCTCGAAGGTCGCACCACGCCGGCACCAGAGCCGCATCAGTCCATCCCCCGGCGAGTTCGATCCGCACCGTGATCCCCGGGCCTCGACGGCAGTGATCGGCCGGGCCGTGGCCGCGGGTCGTCGACATTCGGCGCCCGGCGAGAGCGCCGTTACCAGGCGAGCACTCCCGGCAGGTTGTCGGTCATCACCGGCATCCGGTCGGTGCGAAATGTCCCGTCCGACCACCGTGCAGGTACCGGGAGGAGGCGGGGGGTGCGTCCATAGGATTCGGACATGATCGTCATCGAGAGAGACCACAGTGATGGCGACGGGTGCCGAGATCATCGGTGACCGACATTTTTTCAGCCGACCATGCGGGGAGAAATGATCGGGTTGAACGGAGGACTCGAGTGTCAGTCGATTCAGGGGGAAGCAATGAGCGCAGCAAGAAGGCCGAGAAATATCGACGCGAGGGAATGGGCCACTACGGGCCACAACGGAGGCCGGGCCTCAGGAATAAATCAGTGACCACCGACCAGAACGAGCGATGTGATTGTGCTCCACCTGCGAGCCTGGACGATCGCATAGACAATGATTCCCCCCACGAGGGTGATGAATCCGTCGAAAGTCCCTCTCCGGCAGAGACCGAGCCGCCGGTTAAGGGAGTAGGGGCGATCGAGGCAGCCGTTGTGTATCCACCGGTACTATCGGGTTCGTCCGAGTCGATCATCGGAGAGGTATTTGACCGATTCACGATTGTGCTTCACCGTGCGCCGGGTGTGCCCACCCTTCTCGCTGCCCACAAGCCCCAGCTTCCGTGGCCCGACAACGTCGAAATCCGGTCGATCCGGTTGTCGACGATGCGACCGACCCCTGTTCGGCTCGTGGAAATCTGGCTCTCCCCCGTTAAAATAGCAAAGGATACCGATCCTCAGGAAAAGAGGGGATTATTTCAGCGCGGCGATGCCAGCAAAGTCGATGACGTCCACGAGGATGTCGAGATCGGCCTCGCTCCCGGCCAAGACCTGGACCCAGACCATGAACCGGTCCCCGACACGGATCATCATGCTGTGCTCGTGCGTATTCTTGTCCTCAATCCGCCAGGCGGGCCGGCCCCTGACCGTGACCTGCTTCATCGAGATATCGGCCGTGTCTTTGTCCGCGAAGGTCTGCCACTGTTGCTCGAGAGGGCTTCGTGTGGCGACGCCGTTGTCGACGATCGTCACGCCGGCCCGTGCGTCGCCACTGCCTGCTCTGTTGTATCTCCCGACCACCCACGTGTAGTCGTACCCCTCATCGTCTTTTGTGGTCACGCCCTCCGCGTCGCCGTCGAGGGTCCAAGCGCCGGCCGAACGGGGGATGAACGGTGTGAGCTGCTGGTATGCAACCGGACCCGGCGTCGGCACGGTCGAACCGAGCATCGTGGCGAGGATGTTCGAATTGCTCGTCGCGGCGACGCCGAAGGTCGGTGAGGAGCGGAGGCCCGCAAAGAAGTTCAGGGCCTGGGTCGCCTCGCTCCGGAAGGTCGCCTGGTCGCCATTCGCGCTCGCCTGGTACGCGAGTGCCGTGTGCTGCCATCCCCGGGCGTAGGACGCAAACTCACCCACGTACACAGCCTTGCCGTTCAGGACCGGGACGATCGCGGCGGTGTATGCGGTCCCGTCGCCGAACGATGTCCCGGCATAGGAGACATCCTCGAGTCCACTTCTGGCCTGACCGAAGTATACCTGCGAGTACTGGAGCATCTCGCCGACCGACCGGAACGAGGCCGCGGCACCGGAGTAGTTCCCGACGTTCATCCGGGTTCTGCCCTCGCTGTACAGGTCTGCACCATCGTACATGCCGAGGCCTGCCCACGAGAGATCCATGTACGCCCGCGAGACCGACTGCATGAGTGCGAGGTTCGCCTCGTTCGACGGGTCGTCAGTCTGGCTGGCGATGTTCATGCAGAGCGTGAACTCCCAGTTCGCCTCGAGGAGGTACTGCCGGATCTCCCCGATCTCGCTCGCGCTCCAGGCCCTGCTCCAGGCTGCGTTCCCGGCCGAGTAGTGGGCGTAGGCCTGGGCAGCGGTCGCACCGCCGACAGACGTCGTTGCGATCGGGGTCGGCGGAAGGGTATCGGGCTTCACGGTGCTCGGGTAACGGACCGGGACCGGGTTGCCGGTCCGGGCCGAGATCTTCTCCCCCGACGCAGCGAAGAGCGTGGCTTCGTCTCCCTCGTTGTTCCAGACGTCCGAGCTGCTTCCCCAGTAGAGGTCGGTCGCGGTGTCGGTGCCGGGCCCGGTATGGACGCGCACGGATCCCGGGCCCGGGAGCGTTAACGGCGGAAAGACGAACCGGTGAAGGTATCCTTCGTCGTAGATCCACCATCCCGTGAGATCAACGGGCGCTGTACCGGTGTTCGTCACGGTGAGGGTCTCGGTATCGAGGTCGAGGTCGGTGATCTGGATCGGGCCGACACCTGCTCCGCTGGTGAGGAGGACCAGAGACGCGAGCCCGCAGATGAGCAGTGTCCAACGCAGTACCATGATGGGCAATCGGTTGCCGAATGCTTATCACTGCTGATCTGTTCCGCCCGATCTCGCGTTCTTCCTCATCTCACCGGGGATCATTCTCGGAATTGATTTGCCGTCATCAGAGTCCCACTGATTCATCGCCTGCAGGTCGTTTTTACAGGAGCATCCCGTAGGAACCGGTTGTCCTGCACCGACCAACCCCTTTTTCGGAGAAGGAGGAGAACGATCCCGGGCACGGATAGCGACGAATAATCCCAAAAGGCCTTTTCAATGCGAAGATATCTGTTCATCACCCTCCCCATCTGCGGGATCCTGATCGCCGACTGGACCTCGCTTTCGACTGACGTGACCCTGACCTGCATTCCCGGCGACTCGACTCCGGCCGGCGTCGGCACCCTGCGGGTATCGGCCCTCGACGTTGGCCAGGGCGACTCCATCCTGATTCCGGTCGACGGCCGGCAGGACCCTGCTCGTCGATAATGGCAACAGCGACACGGGTCCGACGAGCGTCGCGGCCCTCCGAGCGCGAGCGATCACCTCGCTCGACGCAGGCCCCCCGAGTCACACGCATGCGGACCACAAGAACGGATAGGCGACGGCCCGCTCACGGTTCCCTGTCGCTCAGTTCTACGACTCGGGCTACCCGTCGACCTTGGGGGCAGGCTGCCGACGACGATCGATGAGAAGAACAAACCCTATAGCGCCCTTCGACCGGCTGAACGATTGACCTGGACCCGGCGATCCGTATCGACGTGCTCGATCCGGATTGGAGGAACACGGGCGAGACCCACGACAGTGTGTTCGTCATGAGGGTCAGTTACGGCTCGGTCTCGTTCCTGCTCGCGGGGGAGATGGCCGGGGACCTCGAGACCCAGACTCCTTCGTCGCCCGGGCCGACGACCGTACTAGAAGTCGGTCACCACGGGAGCTGCACATCGACATTGCCCGTTTGCCTTAACGAGATACGGCCGGAGGTCCGATCATCCCGGTCTCTGCGCCGGCACCTCCTGCGGCCGTCCGACGACCCAGGTGTTGGGCCGGCTCGAGGCTCTCCGAGCGATACTGTCGATGGTCTGCACCGTGACAGCAATGCGACGGCCGAGCTCGGGTACGCCTTCCACGTCAGGCCATCGCCATATGAATCATTAATAGCCGACGGCCGCTATCCTTTAACGTTAGGGAATATCATGACAAAGACAAACATCCCCGCGAAGGGCGCCATCGTCCAGCGGGACATGGAGACATTCGGGATCCACCCCCACATTCCAGGCGGCTTCGCCGACCCGGCCCTGCTGAGGAAGATCGCCGACGTCGCCGAGAAGTACGGCGCGAAGTACGTGAAGCTCACGGGCGCCCAGCGGATCATGATCATCGGCATACGCGAGGAGGACCTCGACGCGGCCTGGAACGAGTTCGACGACACGGCCAAGGCCATCGGTCTGACCGTCCGAAGCATCCAGATGTGCCCGGGCACGAGGGCCTGCAAACGCGCCAAACAGGACAGCCCGGGGCTCGGGTTCACCCTTGATCGGGAGTTCTACGGCACACCGGCACCGGCCAAGTTCAAGATGGGCATCTCGGGATGCTCCAACTGCTGCGCCGATTCGTGGATGAAGGACCTCGGGTTTTACGGCACGGATGACGGGTTCACGGCCGTCGTCGGCGGCAAGGGCGGCGGGACGCCGAAGCCGGGTCGAGAGCTCGTCACCGGCCTGACCCCGGAGCAGGCCGTGGCGCTGGCCCAGAAAGTCGTCGCGTTCTACCGGGAGAACGGTCAGGCCCCCGAGCGCCTCGGTGGGACCATCGACCGGGTCGGATTCGACGTCTTCGAGCGGGCCGTACGCTAGGGTTGCGAGAGACCCGGTTTCAACTCCTTCCACCCACCTTTCTTCGGTTCACGCGCAAGCCTCCCATGCTCCATGTCGCGGCCTCCAGCCCGAGCGCCGGAGTCTCGCTCGCGCCTCAAGACCCGTTGGTCGGCTCGGACTCCGCAGAAACCAGCACGATGTCTCTGTCCCCGGCCAAAAAGAGAGGTGTGACCTCACGCCGGAACGAGCCGGGCCAGGTCCTCGTCGACCGTGGTGTTCGGCGCGATGTTGAAGTTCTCGACCAGCACCTTCAGCACGTTCGGCGAGACGAAGCCCGGGAGCTTCGGGCCGAGCGTGATGTTCTTGACCCCGAGGCTGAGGAGCGCGAGCAGGACGAGCACGGCCTTCTGCTCGTACCATGCGATGTTGAACGAGAGCGGCAGGTCGTTGATGCCGACACCGAACGCGTCGGCGAGCGCCTGGGCGATGACCACGAGCGAGTAGCAGTCGTTGCACTGGCCCGCGTCGACGACGCGCGGAATTCCCCCGATCGTGCCGAGGTCGAGGGCGTTGTACCGGTACTTCGCGCAGCCGGCCGTGAGGATCACCGTGTTCGCGGGCAGGGCCTTCGCGAACTCCGTGTAGTACTCGCGCTCCCGCTGCCGGCCGTCGCAGCCGGCCATCACCACGAACCGGTTGATGTCGCCCTTCTTCACGGCCTCTACGATCGTCCCGGCGAGCTCGAGCACCGCCTTGTGGGCGCAGCCCGTGATCAGGTCCCGCCCGCTGCCGGGGAGCGGTGACGGGGGAAGCGACGACTGCGCGGCCCTGATGATCGGAGTGAAGTCCTTGGTCCCGTCGGGGCCGGCGGGGATATGAGGAACGCCGGGCCAGCCGACGGGGCCGGTGGTATAGAGCCGGCCGATGTACGACTCCTTCGGCGGGACGATGCAGTTCGTCGTGAAGAGGACCGGGCCGTTGAAGGGCTCAAACTCCTCCCTCTGGTGGTGCCACGAGCTCCCGTAGTTCCCGACGAGGTGGGGATACTTCTTGAACGCCGGGTAGGCGTGCGCGGGCAGCATCTCGCCGTGGGTGTAGATCTCGATCCCGGCGTCCTTCGACTGCTCGAGGAGCTCTGCGAGGTCTTTGAGGTCGTGGCCCGTGATCAGGATCCCGGGGCGGTCTCCGACCGTGGTCTTCACCGACGTGATCACCGGGTCCCCGTAGGTCGCGGTGTTGGCCCGGTCGAGCAGGGCGAGCGTCGTCACCCCGACCCTGCCGCACTCGAGCACGAGCGCGACCATCTCGTCGACGGAGAGGTCCTTCGTGGTAGAGGCGAGCCCCTTCTCCAGGAACGCCTCGACGGCGGCGTCCGTGTACCCGAGCACGGCCGCGTGGTGGTAGTACGCGCCGATGCCCTTCATGCCGTAGATCAGCATCTCGCGCAGCGAGCGGACGTCCTCGTTCTCGGTCGAGAGGACGCCGACCTCCTTTGCCTTCGCGTCGATCTCGGCGTCGGAGGCCGGCGTCCACGTGGCCGCGTCGGGCTCGTTCGGGCCGGCCGTGGGCAGGGCGTCGCGGACCGCGACGGCCTTCCGGATCAGCTCCCGGATGCGGGCGGGGTCGAAGTTGACGTTGGTGAGCGTCGCGAAGAGCGCGTCGGCGAGGAAGTGCCGCGCCTCGTTGCTCCCAGCCTCTCCTCGCTCGCGTGCCGCGAGATCGCGCACCGCGATACCTCGACAGAGGTAGAGCAGGACGTCCATCACGCCGCAGAGTTCTTCGTCCTTGCTGCAGACGCCGCGGACGGTGCACCCGGTGCCCCTCGCGGTCTCTTCACACTGGAAACAGAACATGGTGTGGTACTCCCTGTATAATCTCTATACAAAGTATCAATTCTATACCAAAGTATAAGTAAGCGTGAGTTTCACCCTGGTAACCATGCAGGAGGCGTGCACAGTCAATCAGACGGTCCGGTACCTCGCCCGAAAATGGACCCTGCTGATCATCCTCGAGCTCTACAAGGGGCCCGGGTACACCCGCCGGTTCTCCGAGCTCAAGGACGCCCTCGGCGGGATCACGCAGAAGGTGCTGACCGAGCGGCTGCGCGAGCTCGAGGCCGAGGGGATCGTCGTCCGGCACGTCGACGCGGCGAGCTTCCCCGTACGG
>Ga0074193_1002831_pt1 | contig 14508 bp, 13 predicted proteins | sample EPASupsiteHSE605_FD_64523 | JGI IMG/M metagenome (GOLD analysis project Ga0074193, IMG submission 64523) | Bioremediated contaminated groundwater from EPA Superfund site, New Mexico - Sample HSE6-05 | ecosystem: Environmental > Aquatic > Deep subsurface > Groundwater > Contaminated ... | reverse complement strand
CAAAATCCATACTTGATGGCGATGATACCGGCAAGAAATTCACCTTCTACGACGCCATGGCACTTGGTTTCTTCTTCGGAAAAACCCGCCAGTACAACCTGGAGTTCAAAATCGCCCACTTCTCCAACGGCAACATCTTTCCGCAGAACGGAGGTGTCAAAATACCACTTTCGCTTAATATAGGATATGCGTTCTAGTAGACTCTCTCTGCGTTTTCCTTAACCCTGAATTCTACTATCCTTTCAATAAGACTAAACGGAATTGGCTTAATTAAAGGAAATTGGACCGACCCCTTCCCTTGTTTGTATTTTGGTAGTTCGTCAGAATTTGATGTCTTCAATTTTTATTGCCACGCTCCCTTTAAGGTTTACTTGAATACGTACCGCACCGGGAACCATATTCACATCGGTGACAGATATATATCCCAGGTTTCCCCTTAGTTTGACCCCATCGTAAATCTGATAATCTTCTAACATTCTGTTTGCCTCGGCACGTGCACTATCAAGATCTGCTGTAAGTGGATAGGAGAGGTATGGCATTATCTTCTTAAGTATCATCCCATGAAGTAACCAGCTGGCCGACTTTACAAGAGAGTTGCGAGTCTTTACATCAAATTCCGGCTCAACAACCTCAAGGGCATCTTTTTCCAGATTATAGGCCAGTTTGCCGGTAAAGTACACTCTTCCCTTTAGTGATCCCGAAACATCTGCCACAAAGACAGCCCTTCCCGCACTGCTATATAGCGACAACTGATCTATTATCACCGTTTTCTTACCCTCGGTAAAACTTTTACCGGTAAGCTGTTTTTTAGCCATCTCCGATATTTTGTCGAATGTAACATCTGCAGCAATATTAAGATTGAACTGCTGCGGTTGTCTGGCAATATTTCTGAACTGAGGAAGTTCCGCTTTATTGCCGGTAATCACAGGTTGCGCACCGGTAATGGATTCCAGCTGTGAGTAAAACGACATGGAGAGGATCAGACGATTGCCTCTGGATACAAATGGTGATACCAGAATGTCTTTTGGAGTTATTCTAAGCCATACATTATTCTCCTCGTTCATCAGGATTGGCTTTTGAACCTCTTCCCACATCTGCAAAACATATTTTTTTAGATCGACGGTCTCCGAAAGAGTCTTGTCTATCTGTTCATTTATAGTTTTGTCAAACCGCGACAGAGCCAGATCTGCTATTGGAGTAAAAGGGATATTAACTCCTATAATGCTTATTTTTGGTTTTTCAATCCACTCATATCCGGAAGATACCGTTTTGGAAACAAGCTTCCAGTTTTTGTCGATACTTATTGTTGTCCGGTAAATGAGGGCAATGGTGCCGGTTGCTTCATACTGGTCGGAAAGGACAATGCCCAGCTTCTCCATCTTCCACCCAAAGCGCGACCATACCTTAAGCGGTACGCGATAGACTATCTCGTTGTTGTTTACAAACAGTGCAAAATTCTGAGCCTTCCAGATCTTGATTGTCAGATCCCTGTCAGAGACGTTGTTCCCTTCATATAAAAGACCTGTCATCTTTTTGTTGACGGCAGCCTCCAGCTTCTTTACATCAAGTTCCAGTTCCAGTGGGAGCTCAGATATTGCAGGAGCAAGCTCCGAGGGCAGATAAGATTCTGCCGGTCCATCAATTTTTGCTGTCTTGCAGGATACAATCAGAAAATTGAAAAAGAGAGCCAAAAATAATAACCTTTTCACTATACGGTCATTATCTCTTTCTCTTTAAATGCAAGAGCCTCATCTACCTTTTTATTGTAGTGTTCAGTCTCCTTCTGGAGAGTATTTTCACCATCCTTAACCACGTCTTCAGGAAGACCGTCCTTCTGATATTTTTTCAAAAGTTCCACTCCATCTCTGCGTGCATTGCGAATACTTATTTTTGCGTTTTCGCCGGATGCCTTCACTCTTTTTACCAGGTCCCTTCTTCTGTCTTCTGTAAGAGGTGGAACATTTATTCTTATATGTTCACCATTGTTCTGCGGTGTGAATCCGATATTGGCAGCCATGATGGCCTTCTCAATTGCCGGAATCATCTTCTTGTCCCAAGGTTGAATCAGCATTGTCTTTGCATCGGGAGCAGTAACACTGGCTATCTGAGGAACAGGAGTCGGGTTCCCATAATAGTCCACCATAACATTATTGAAGACGGCTGTATTTGCTTTGCCGGCCCTAAAGGTTTTAAGTTCCTCATCAAGATGCAGAAGCGCTTTATGCATCTTGTCTTTTTCTGAGGCAACAACCTCGACTTGTTTACTTATATCCATAATATTTAGATTTGTAAATTAATTTATCCTTTCGAAGCGACAACTGTCCCTATTTGCTCACCTTTTACCAGGCGCAACAGGTTTCCGGGGATGTTCATGTCAAAAACTACAATAGGCACACCGTTCTCTTTGCACAGAGAAAAAGCGGTCTGGTCCATAATCCTGAGATTGTCAGCTATAGCCTTGTCGTAGCTAAGTGTTGTATACTTTACGGCTTTTGGGTCCTTTTCCGGGTCAGCTGTATAGACCCCGTCTACCCTTGTTCCCTTTAAAAGTGCATCTGCCCCTATTTCCGAAGCTCTCAATGCCGATGCCGAATCCGTTGTAAAGAAAGGGTTTCCGGTGCCTCCGGCAATTATTGCCACACCCCCACCCTGCATGAATCTGACAGCTTTATCTCTCTCGTAGTATCTTGCATAAGGTTCTGCCGGGGTAGAGGTAAAAACCTCTGCGTCAATGCCAGTTGATTTTATGGCCATAGACAATCCAATGCTGTTGATTATTGTTGCCAGCATCCCCATCTGATCTCCCTTGACTCTGTCGAAACCTTTCCCCACACCTGAGAGGCCCCTGAAAATATTGCCTCCCCCTATGACTACAGCAACCTCAACGCCTGCCGACACAATCTCAAAAATATCTCTGGAGTATTGAGAAAGCATACTTTCATCGATACCCTTACCCTCTTTGCCACCAATGCTCTCGCCACTAAGTTTTAGAAGAACTCTCTTGTATTTCATTAATTATTAGATATTAAACAGCAACCATGGCCTTTATTAATCAAACAAAAATAGCTAAATATTATGAAAATACCAAGCAAGAGATTATCTTTGCACCCTCTCAAAAATCGATAATAAAAACAATCTGTCATGGGAAATATATTTACATCATCTATCGGAAAAAAACTCATTATGAGTATTACCGGCCTCTTTCTGATTCTCTTTCTGCTGATCCACCTGTTTGCAAATTCAGCATACATTCTAGGTCCTGAGGCTTTCGATACTATTATAATGATAATGGGTTCTCCTGTGGTAGTTGTAATGGTGCCTGTTTTAGCTGCCGGTTTTGTTATCCACATTATATATGCGGGGTTCCTCACAATTACTAACCTAAAGGCAAGAGGAAAAGAGAGGTACGCTGTTTCACACACTGGTAAGACCGACTCTTGGGCATCAAAGAATATGTTTGTTCTTGGTATAATAGTTCTTGGGTTTCTCGGTTTTCACCTTACCCACTTCTGGGCAAAGATGCAGCTTCTGGATTTTACAGGAAGTGAAGCAGAGGATGTGAATATGCTTATGAATCTCACCTTTGGCAACATCTGGATAGTTGTAGCGTATGCCGTATGGTTCGGAGCCCTCTGGTTCCACCTTACTCACGGCTTCTGGAGTGCTTTCCAGACAATTGGTCTGAACAATTCAAAATGGCTGGCTAGATGGAAATTTGTTGCTTATGCCTATGCGACATTCATTTTCCTTGGCTTTTTGACAATTGCAATCACTGCATACCTCAGGGCCAATGGCTTGATAGCTTTCTAGAGGATTATATAAAAAGATCTCTTATAATCCCGTCGGAGAGGAACAGTTTCTCCTGCGGGATTTTTATTTTGCCGTCTGAAAGAACAAGGTTACCCGATTTTAGCAGCGGGGCCGATTGTCTTTCAAACAAACCAAATATACTTTCTCCAAATTTTTCTCTGAGTTGTTCCGGATTGAGACCATCCCGCTTTCTTAGTGACAACATTATTGCCTCATTGAATTTGTCTTTTATGCTGAGCTTCTCTTGCCTTGAGCAACTCTTGCCCATACCTGTCTGCAGGATGTACTGGTTAAGGTTTGAACAGTTCCAGAATCTGTTATCTCCGTTGAAAGAGTGAGCAGCCGGTCCCAATCCAAGGTAGGGTGTAAGGTTCCAGTAGGCGCTGTTATGTATAGACTCCTTGCCCGGGAGGGAGAAGTTGGATATCTCATACTGAACATATCCGGCATTTTCAAGACTCTTCTGCAGCAGTTGATACTCTTTGTATGACATTTCGTCGGAAGTGGCATTGTAACAACCTTTTTCGTAGAGTGACCCCAACTTTGACTTTGGTTCTATGCTCAACTGATAAGACGATATATGTTCCGGCCGCAGCTCCAGAATCTTATGAAGATTGGAGTTCCATCTCTCCATTGTAAGCTGTTCATACCCAAATATGAGGTCGAGGCTTATATTATCAAAACCGGCGGCCCTGGCATTATAAAATGCATCAATGGCCTGTTTTGAGCTGTGCCTTCTGTTCATCCATATGAGATCTTCATCGAAGAATGACTGGATTCCCATGCTGAGCCGGTTTATACCACTCTTTTTTATTGCGGCAAGGTAATCGGGAGTAATGTCATCGGGGTTGACCTCCATTGTAAACTCCTCAATATCCTTAAGTGAAATTTCAAAAACTTCGCAAATTGTGCCGACTATTTTTGAAAGCTGTATATCAGATAAAAGGGATGGGGTTCCCCCTCCAATGTATATTGTTGTTACAGGTACTCCGTTTTCTCTGAAAAAATCCTTCTTTAGCCCTATCTCACTCCGCAGTGCTTCCACATAACTATCCATCCTGCTCGTTTGCTTAGTAGAGTAGAAATCACAGTAGATACAGAACTGCGAACAAAATGGGATATGGATATATAAACCTGCCAACAGACTGGTTTTAAATTATCTCAAAAGCAGGTCGGTCGATCCTAGCTTACCCTCTTCTGTATAGACATCCACGTTATACACCCCTTTTACAAAAGGGCGGTTGTTTGTGAAGAAAATGCACAGTTCCAGTTCACTCCCCTGATAGTCTACCTCTCTTACAGCCGAATATATCATCTGCTCACCGGCAACATTAAAGATCTGCTGTTGTGCCCCTGTCATGAGGATCCCATCGGGTCCCTTAACCCTTATGTATACCCTCCTTGGCCCTTTTGCTGCCAATGTGTTCTCTACAAGGTTAAGACAAGTTTTAAGCTTAACGGCTCTGCTGCTTCTGTCTGTATCTTTGTTCGAACTTGTAATTGCCACAAGGCTTATCCCTCTCCCCTTAAGAATGGCTCCTATCTGTACCTGTTTTGCATACTCGTCTGTGGTAGATTGCAACTCCTTGTATTTCTGTTGTGTCTCTTTAACTTCGTCCCTTGCAACAGCGGCATCCTTACGCAATGAGATGTTGAGGGTGTTAAGTGAATCAATCTGTACAATATAACCCCTCATAATTGACCTGAGTGTCCCCAGTTCCTGCTCATACTGACGAAGACGCGACCTGTTTGTTGCCTCTGTGCTTTTAACTCTCTCAATCAGCTGGTCTACCTTTTCACGTTCCCTTGTAAGCTGAACGTTGAGGCTATCATTATTTGAAGAGAGACCTTCATAGTCGGTCTTTAGCTGTACCATCTGAACTGTCAGCATATCTTTTTCCTCCGAAAGATTCCCTATCAGCTTGTTCCTGTCAATCCATATCCAGGCAAGAACTGCAGCCAGTATAACTGCAACAACGGCCATTCCAATAACAAGGTTTCTTAATTGTTTCTCTTTTTCCATACTTCTGATAATTTTTGATAAAAGCAATATAGTACAAAAATAGGAATTTTACTTAGCTTTGTGTGCTAAAACATTTTTATCATGAAGGATTTTAACATAAAAAAGTATCTTATAAGAGTAGTTAAGTATGCAATTTACCTGGCTATAATCTTTTTCCTCCTAATAGCAATAATGTCCGTAACGTCCAACCAGGGACTTAAGTACGAAAATCTCTTCCGCGCGGGAACCGGTGGACAGATGTTAATATTCTTTGCTGTTTTCTCTTTTATATATCCTTTATTCGGATTTGTAAAGAAAAAAGTTTACCTCAACCACAATTTCACAGAGGATAAGGAGAAGATCAAAGAGGTGATTATCAACAGTCGTTACGTATTGGTTGCAGAAGATGCCACAACAATCACCTTCAGACATAGCTCTAAATTCATACGGGCCATGAGAATGTATGAAGATGCTATTATCCTTGATTTTTCAGACAACCCTATAATACTGGACGGGCAGAGAAAAGATGTATACAGGCTTAGCCGTTCAATTGAATATGCATTAAGAGACACCTCGGCTGAGTAAAGCAAAAGGTTAAAAACTATCCTTTTCCGGCTCTGTCAGTTTATTGTGGCTACTTAGCTTAAAGGTCAGGTATGTTATTGGGATTCCCATAGAGAGATAATTCTCTTCATAGTGGGTTTTAATGGAGAGTAGTTCGTCCGCTCTTCCGCTCCCATAGATATCTTTATTTTCCTCTATGATTTCCAGATGGTTAAGCTTAGCCATTGCAACAGTGTAATTATGCAAATAGATACTATCTGTCTTAAGATGTATGATGCCGTCGGCCACTAAAAACTTCCTGTACCTCTCCAGAAACAACGTTCCGGTCAGTCTTTTATTGTCTCTGTTTATCTGTGGGTCAGCAAAAGTTATCCATATCTCCGATACCTCTCCGGGTCCAAAAAGCCACTCGATAAATTCTATCCTGCACCTTACAAAGGCAACATTGGTAAGAGATTCTTCTGTTGCACTCTTTGCGCCCCTCCACAATCGTGCCCCTTTTATATCAATCCCTATAAAGTTAATATCGGGATACTTCCTTCCCATCTCAACTGTATACTCTCCTCTTCCGCAACCAAGCTCAAGAACAATCGGATTATCATTCTTAAAAACTTCTGAATGCCATTTTCCTTTGAGTTTATAGTCTTTTCTGAACACCTCTTCGAATTCGGGCTGAAAGAGACACCTGAAGCTCTCGTTCTCTGCAAATCTTTTTAGTTTGTCTTTTCCCATGTGTCTATCTGGCCTTAATTGATATTTGCAAGTCTTTTATTTTTTTCAGTGTCTCACTATCAGACAGGTGCTTTACAGTAAACATCCACTTGCCGCTTGCAGGAAATTTTACCCTGTCTCTGTAGAGCCATCTCAAATCTCTCCACACACCACTTCTAACCTCCTGTATATAACTATATTTAACATCTTTCACCAGTGGAAACGATATTGTATCCCTAAACATATCTCCTCCCGGAGATGAGATAGTAAGAACCATGGGAATAGACACCTCATTAAAGTGGTCCGGTAATCTTACATTTAAGTAGATGCTGTATTCCGACAAAGAATCTGTGATCTCAACAGGAAAATATAAGTAAGATCTGCTCTTATTTTCACAAGAGAACAGAAAAAAAAGTGACGCAAGAAGCAAAATGTTATTTTTGATTGTCATGGCCCCCTCTAGGAGATTTTTTGTGCCTTTTCCTGTTTTGCTGACCCGACCTTGATGTTTCGTCAAATCTTGATATGCTCCCTTCACCAACGGCACTCTTGTATTCTGCCACCTTCTCTTCAGTAGGGTTCAGGTTTGCTACCTTAACACCTCTCTTATTAAGCTTGATAACCTCCTTTACTCTCTCTGCTGTAAGAGGAAACATATTGGCCATACTGTTCTGTTCGTAGGAGAACCACATTACTCCTTTAAGAGTGTCGGTTTTGACAAGATATGCAAAACCGTCTTCTGTCTCCAGAGGGGACCTCACAAACGGAATGTTGGCATGGGCATCAATATATACAGCAGCTTCATAGTTAATGCAGCATTTGAGTTTACTACACTGCCCGGCTAGTTTTTGCGGATTAAGTGAGAGATCCTGACTTCTGGCAGCCTGAGTTGTAATTGATTGAAAATCCGACATATATCTCGCACAACACAGTTCTTGTCCACATACTCCTATACCCCCAATAAGTCCGGCCTCCTGTCTTGCACCAATCTGACGCATCTCTATACGTATCTTGAACTCTTCTGCAAAGAGCCTGATTAGTTGCCTGAAGTCGACACGTTCGTCTGCAATATAGTAGAATATGGCTTTTGTTCCGTCACCTTGATATTCCACATCACCAATCTTCATGTTAAGGTTTAGAGAAGCAGCAATCTGTCTCGAACGGATCATTGTTTTGTGCTCTTTTGCGATTGCCTCCTGCCATCTCTCAATGTCAAGTGTTTTTGCTTTTCTGTATATCTTTTTGAATTCAACTGTTTTAATATCTACATTGTTTCTTTTGAGTTGATGTAGTATTACAGGTCCCGACAGGGTTATGATACCTACGTCGTGTCCATTAGACGCCTCAACCGTAACAATATCTCCAACAGCAAGAGATTGCCCCGAAGTATTGAGAAAACAGGATTTTCGTGTATTCTTGAACCTTACTTCAAAAAGTTCTTTTGTAATCTCTTCCGGAATACCTTGTAACCAATCGAAAATACTTAGTTTGCAACAGCCTGTTTTGAAGTTTATCCGTAATTCACCCTCATTGGTCCGTTCAGCAGAACAGCCCCGGGAACAATCATATATTATATTTTGTTTATCCATAATTTTTCACAAAGATAGAAAAAAGCGATTACTAAGGTCGGAGAAAATATATTTGGAATTTACATTGCGGTCTATGTCTGCAAGTGCTCCGTTTATTGCATCATAACCTTTTGAGTAAAAGGAGGGTTTTATTTTTTTTGCCCACATAGATACTACATCTCTCTGTGAGTCGGGAGTATTAGATATCTCCTCAATTCCCATGCTCATGATATATACTCTTCTTATAAACTCCAGGGCATAAAAGCAAAACTGTTTCTGCCTCTCTCTGCCGGAAATTGCAAGATCTTCCCAGACAGATATCACACTTACCATATCCTTGGATACACACCCCTCAAGGAGCCTGAGGAAAAGCTCCTGACTGCTGCTCACCTCTATTGATTCTTTTATTATCTCCCGCGCCTTGCTTATGCTGCCACCGGCAATCTTTGCCCAGAATATTCCGTCTGCCTCACTTATAGAAAAATCGCGCGAAAGTGTGTTCCCAAGCTCTTCTATCTCGAGGGGATTGACTCTTATAATCTGGCATCTCGATATAATTGTAGGCAGAATTTTTTCAGGAGATTTGCTCACTAGAAAAATATATGTACCTGCTGGAGGCTCTTCTATAAGTTTTAACAGTTTGTTTGCAGCTTCCTGATTCATCCTCTCCGGCAGCCATACTATCATATACTTATCTCCCCCTTCGAAAGATCTGAGACTTAGCTTCTTGAGAATAAGGGCCGCCTCATTCACCCCAATAAGTCCAAGCTTGTTCTCTACTCCAATTTTATCGTACCACTCTTGTTCTGTAAGATTTGGATTTTCTATAACTGATGTTCTCCAGACATCTATAAAGTGATCGCTCACCGGCTTCTTGTCTGATGCTATCTTTTTTGTGTTATTTACCGGCATTGCAAAATGAAGGTCGGGGTGTATAAGTTTCTGAAACTTATTACAGGTGGGACAGGTACCGCACGAATCATGTCCATCTCTGTTGGGGCAGGAGTTATATTGAGCAAAAGCAATTGCAAGAGGGAGCGCCCCATATCCCTGATCTTCGCAAAACATGATTGCATGGCTCACCCTACCCTCACCGGATAGATTGATGAGCTGAGACTTAAGTTTATGTTGACCGACTATTGAGGAAAATTTCATTTATATACTCCCAATTTTAACCAAAGATAACCATTTCACAGTTTTTACAATCAAACCCCAGACGATATCTCTTCCCGTTGTTTTCCAGAAACAGAGGCTCGTTTATCTGCTTTACCGACCCCTCTTTGGGACAAATCCCCATTTCAAACTTTATACAATATTTGCATCTCATTAACTCTGCTTCAGAAGGAGGCGATAATTCGAATGCATCTCCCACATTCTCAGCTCCAGAATCCAGATATAACTCTTTTGCAAGGGTATTGGCTATATTTGTCTTATAATCTAGCCTATAACCCTCATGCATTTTATTTTCCCGGCCATTAATCCCCTTATCATTTTCAATACCCTTCTCTCGCTCCCGCTTATGTAGCCTTCTTTGCTTCTCTCTCTCGACATTAAGTTTTTCTGCAAGTGACCTTCTTACTTCATTAAGTGAGGAAACTGGGAAAAACAGTATTTTGTCAGCATCTATTCCTGAGACTGTAAACTTATATATATCAGAGGTCTTGTTCAGTTGGTTAATAATGTTTTGTCTGGCAAGATCTTCATTTTTTGCCACTTCGTAATCTCCTTCAACCACATATTCTGCATTACACCCATCTTCGCTTTGAGCCCTCACAACGGTTCCATCTTCCAGTGAGATAAATTTCACATCTACTCCTATCAGCCTTTTAGGCATGTTTTGCTCTAGCTCCTTTTCAAAACCATGATTGAAATTCCGATAGATCTGAGAACCTACAGCAATTATAAGTGGTTCGTTAGCCGATACCAGATTATCCTTAACACTACTCGCCCTTGCTCCTACAACCTTTCCTTTTGGTGTTATGAAACAGAGTCCGTCTCCATTCTGAATTTTATTGTCTGATTCATACCTGAATGTAAGATTGCCACTTTTGTCACCTACTATTTTATCCACTTTCCCTATATACTCTCCTACCGACCTGGCACTTTCTCCACTCTGCCAATTGCCCCTTTTTCCCGATATGAAAAGATCAGTATAACCTCTGTTGAACGTCATTTCCGGCCTTGGTGTGAACCCACCGTATAACTTTCCACTGGAAGATGCAGTAAATCCCTCTTCGGACGACATGAATCTGTCAATAAGCGTCCTGTAATATTTTACAACGTTCTTGATATAGGATATGTTCTTAAGCCTCCCCTCTATCTTGAATGATGATATTCCGGCTTTGGCCAGTTCTTCAATATGGTCCCCCATATTTAAATCCTTAAGCGACAAAAGAGCCTTATCCCTTACCAGGACATTTCCCGAATTGTCCACAAGGTTGTAGAGCGACCGGCAAGCCTGAACACAAACCCCTCTGTTGGCGCTTCTTTCTGTTGCCCTTGCACTTAAATAACATTGACCGCTATAGGAAACACATAGGGCCCCATGAATAAAAGACTCAAGTTCTATTGAAGTACAGCTTCTTATCTCCTCAATCTGAGCTAATGACAACTCCCTGGCAAGTATAAGGCGCTTAAATCCGAGAGACTCCAGAAACATAGCTTGCTTTACACTCCTAATGTTTGTCTGTGTGGATGCAAAAAGAGGAATGGGTGGCAATCCTGCCTTAAGAAGCCCCAGATCCTGAATAATCAGCGCATCACATCCCGCTTCGTAAGCCTGTTTCGACAGTCTGACCGCCTCTTCAAGCTCACTTTGGAAAAGTATTGTATTAAGGGTCATGTAAACCTTTGCACCAAACCTGTGAGCATAAGAAGCAAGTGCCTCAATCTCTGAAATTGGGTTACCGGCAGCCTCTCTTGCTCCGAATGATGGTCCTGCAATATAGAGAGCATCGGCACCGCAATTTATAGCTGCAGTGCCGATGTCTCTGTTTTTTGCCGGTGCTAAAAGTTCTAATTCTCTTAATTGCACTTAAGTTCAGTTTTCACCTTATATTCTGCTATTGCCTTGAAGGTAGGATCTGATAAAAGTTGTTTGTAATATCCGCATGCCTTGCCCGGGTTCTTTTTGCCTTCGAAAGCTACAGCAAGATTGTATATTGTACTGTTCTTGTCTTTGGCATTAGGATCTTCTGCAAGATAGCTCTCCAGAGCAGCAATTGCTTCGTCAAATTTCTTTAGTTGAACACTTGAAAGACCAACCAGTTTGTTTGCCTGTCCCGACACTACATACTGATTTGATTTCTTAGCATTCTCATAAACACCTGCCCAGTTTTTGGTTTTAATGGCCGCGGCAGACCTCTTAAGGTAAACAACAGATAATTGTTTGCTTGCATCTTCTTTGTCTCCCAGTTGAATTGCCTTTTCAAAAGCAGCAATTGCGCCCTCTTCGTTATTCAGGCGTGCTTCACACATTCCTATCCTAAGATAGGCTGTTGCATTTTCCGGGTCGCGCGCTATAAGCTTTTTGTAAACAGTAATTGCTTCTGCAAATTTACCCTCATTAAGGCAAGATGTGGCGTCTGCCATAAGAACCTGTGGAATAAGTTCTGTTGCCTCTTTTTCTACATCGGCCATAGAGTTTGCCTTTGCTGTCTCAGCAGCTTTTTTAAGCTGTATCAAAGCGTTGTCAATATCTTTGCTGTTTGCAAGTTCTTTACCATATCTAAGATAAATCTTAGGAAGAATGTCTTTGCACTCCTTAGAAAGTGTTGCACCTTCTTCTCCCAATGTTTCAAGCATTTTAAGCGCTTTATTAAAGGAATCGATTGCACCCGGATAGTTGTTTGTATTAAGTGCTGCGGCACCTGCATTATAAAGTTCTGTAGCAGCAGCAAGGTCCTGTCCATATACAGATCCAAAAGAGAATAGGGATAGCATACAAATAGCTAAAAATGTCTTGAGATGTTTCATTGCAATAATTTTTTATAAAAATAGGTAATTATATTGTCTTAAGGTAAACGCAAATTTAATAAAAAGCAAAACACGATGCAAAATATTCCCTATATTTGTTCCCATTATCAAAAAATCAATCAATTAGTATGAAAAGACTATTTTTATTAGTGGCATCTATTGCTCTTTTTGCAACTGCAAATGCGCAGGTACCACCCACTCTACCACTGGACCCAAAAGTACGAACCGGAAAACTGGACAACGGACTCACATATTATGTTGTGAAAAATGCTGAGCCTAAAGGACAGGCAGAATTTTACATTGCCCAGAAAGTTGGTGCAATATTAGAAGAAGAAAACCAGAGAGGCCTTGCTCACTTTCTTGAGCACATGGCATTTAATGGCTCTAAAAATTTTCCCGGGAACGGGATCATCTCTTACCTGGAAAAAATAGGGGTCAAATTTGGTGTAAACCTTAATGCCTCTACAGGTGTGGACCAGACAATCTACAATATTTCCAGCGTCCCAGTAAAAAGGCAGGGAATAATTGACTCTTGTCTGCTTGTTCTTTATGACTGGTCTTGTGCCATAAGTCTAAAAGAGGAAGACATTGAAAAAGAGAGGGGTGTTATACGCGAGGAGCTTCGTACTAGAAGCAACGCTCAAATGAGAATGATCGAGACTATTTTACCGGAAATCATGCCTGACAGTAAATATGCTCACAGGTTACCGGGTGGTCTGGTTAAAGTTATCGATAGTTTTACCCCTAAAGAGTTACGTGATTTTTATCAGAAATGGTATCGTCCAGATTTGCAGGGCATTATCGTTGTTGGAGATATTGATCCTGTTGCTATTGAAAATCAGATCAAGTCTCTCTTCAGTTCAATTCCAAAGAAAAAAGATGCTGCAGAAAGAGTTGAGTTTCCTGTTCCTGACACAAAGGAGGCATTGATCTCAGTTGCAAGCGATCCTGAGGCTACATCAACAGATATTATGCTGATGTTCAAACAAGATGTTCTTCCTAAGGAGTTCAGACCTACAGCTGCATCCCTTGCAGTGGATTACATGAATAATATGGTTACTGGTATGCTAAATGCCCGTTTGCAGGAGGCTGCTCAGAAGGCAAATCCACCTTATACATTTGCCAGTTCATCATATGGTGATTATATCGTATCAAACACAAAGGCTGCATTTGATATCTCCGCCGGAGCAAAAGATGGAGAAATTGACAAGGCACTCAGAGCGATTGTAAACGAATCTGAAAGGGTAAGAAAATTTGGATTCACCGCATCTGAATATGAGAGAGCAAGAGCCAACTTTACAAGCAGAATGGAACAAATCTACAAGGAGAGAGAGAAACAGAAAAATCAATTCTATGTAGAACAAATACTTAACAACTTCACTACAGGCAATGCAATGCCGGGAATAGAGATGGAGTACACCATGATGATGCAGATTGCCCCTTCCATTACTATTGAACAGATTAACATGTATGCCAAGTCTCTTCCTAAGAATGAGAATCTTGCCATTGCCATAATGATGCCTAAAAAAGAGGGTATTAAAGTACCTTCTAAAGAGGACGTCCTGAATATATATAACAATGCTCTAAAAGACAGCGTTGAAGCTTATAAGGAGACTGTGTCAAATGAACCTCTTGTTCCTGTAGCTCCTGTAGCAGGTAAAGTAGTTAATGAGGTAAACGATCCTATGAGCGGTGCTATTGTATGGACATTGTCGAATGGTGCCACTGTAGTTGTAAAGAAAACCGACTTCAAGGAAGATCAGATTATGTTTTCTGCAAGTAGTCGTGGTGGGTTCTCTCTTTTTGACAAATCTGACATTGTGCTTACAAAGGTTATTGGAAACATGATCTCATTAGGTGGCGTTGGCAAATTCAGTC
>Ga0074193_1002830_pt1 | contig 14512 bp, 21 predicted proteins | sample EPASupsiteHSE605_FD_64523 | JGI IMG/M metagenome (GOLD analysis project Ga0074193, IMG submission 64523) | Bioremediated contaminated groundwater from EPA Superfund site, New Mexico - Sample HSE6-05 | ecosystem: Environmental > Aquatic > Deep subsurface > Groundwater > Contaminated ... | reverse complement strand
CTGTATATGGGCCCGCAGATCGGGGTTGTAATAAGCCCAATACCGGATATTAAAATCGGCCTGGGGGATAGAATTATTCTAAATAAAGGGCAGATTATATTTGCGGCTCATGTAATGGCTAATTATGAGATAGGCGATGAAGTAATCCTTATACCATCCACCGATGCTCAAACCTATTTTGTAATAGATAAGGCGGTGAGGCCATAATGTTTCCGGACATAGCACAACTGGAATTTAAGCAATCGGATCCCGCACAACCCATTGACCTGGGTAAGTCCTTTAAGTTCGATTTTACCGCGGGGGACTTTATTTTATCAGATGGGAAACTGGTAGCCATTAAGGATATCGAGGCCATTAAGGTATGGGTACATAAAATACTAATGACAGAGAAGTTTAAGTTTCAAATTTATAAGCGTACCGATGGAGATGAATACGGGGTTACTTTAGAGGACTTAATAGGTACCATACTCCCACGATCATTTGTAGAGGCGGAACTTAAACGAGAGATAAAAGAGGCAGTAACAAGGCACCCAAGAATCGCTAGTATCTCCAACCTGACGATCGAGAGGGACGGCAATTTGTTGAAAATATCTTTCAAAATAAACCTGACCGATGGACAAGGCTTTGGGCAGGAGGTGGCTATAAGTGGGTAATACCCAGGATGAAATTAGGAATAGATTACTAGCAGCGATCCCGGAAAGTTTTGATAAAACTGAGGGGTCGTTTTTTTATGATGCAATAATGCCAGCTGCTATTGAACTTGCCTTGGCATATGCCCAGGCTGATAAAAATCTGCAGCTAGGCTTTGCTCAGACCACTAATGGTGAGTATCTTGATTGCCGGGCAGATGAGCATGGATTAACCCGAAGGACTGCTGTTAAGGCCACCGGCCAGGTTACCATCACCGGAACTAATGGAACGGTGGTACTGCAAGGCTCGTTGTTTGCTACCGGGGCAGGGGTTCAGTTTCAGACAGTTGCCCAGGTATCTATTGATATTACCGGCCAAGTTATTGCGAACGTGGAAGCAGTAATAGCAGGATCAGCTGGGAATGTCCCTGTAGGGGCAATAAACATATTGCCAGTTATGATCACGGGAGTAAGCGGAGTTATGAATGCCCAGGCAACAACAGGGGGAGTAGATATTGAAACTGATGATGACCTGTTAACCAGATTGTTGGATAAAGTCAGGCTGCCAGCCACTAGCGGTAATGCAAATCATTATAAACAGTGGGCAATGGAAGTGCCTGGGGTGGGTAATGCTAAAGTATTTCCACTCTGGAATGGAAACGGTACGGTAAAGGTAGTGGTTATTGCTTCAAACACGCTGCCTGCTGGACCGGATCTAATAGAAGATGTTATGACCCATATTGAAACCATGCGTCCTATCGGCGCTTTGGTTACAGTGGAACCTGCTCAAGCAATTCAAGTTAATATAACAGCATCAGTTACCATCGCAACGGGCAGTGTTCTAGGTAATGTACAAGCAGCATTTGTGGAATCTCTTACACAATATTATGAAAGTATCGCTTTTGTGGAGCCTTACATAAGTTATGCCCGAATAGGTGCACTCCTCCTTTCAACTCTAGGGGTAACGGATTATCATGATCTTCTTGTAAACGGTGGAACAGTTAACGTCGACCTAGGAGAGGAGGGGGTGCCAGTTTCCGGCTTAATAACCCTAGGAGTTTAGGAGGTGGTTTAGGTGCAGTTTATAACAAAAATAAATAAAAGCGGCAATCCCACCGTTATTGCCGATGAGGCTATGAGTATTACCAATGGAATGAGTGAAAAGTACCTGGATCACGATAATGTAAAACACAATACATTGGAAGTATGGTCCGAACCTGGGAAAAATGGAACTCGTATCATGAACTATGTATTAACTAATCCCGAGGCCACTCCTTGGAAATCCTTGCTCCGAGTGTACAGCGAGGTCAATCCAGTATATATCACCTATGAGAGCTACGGGGACCAAGTAGAGGCTGAGGATATTAACAATTTACAACAAGTAATTAATGAGGTGTCTGCAAAGGTAGGCACCTTTATTTTTACCCAAATTGCTCCGGCAGCTACTTGGCCCATCAGTCATATGTTGGGGAAACGTCCCTCAGTAACTGTTGTAGACAGTGGAGGTACCGTGGTGGTGGGTGATGTTGCCTATGTTTCTGATGATGATATAGTAGTCCGGTTTCAGGCTCCTTTTGCCGGAACCGCCTATATCAATTGAAGGGAGGATAACAGGTGAAATATCTAACCAATATTGATCTAAATAAAAATGAGATTCAGAATGCCAGGTTGCAGAATCTGGCCAGTGCCCCAGCCAGTCCCGTGGAGGGGCAAGTATATCATAATACTACTGATCATAAGACCTACATGTATAATGGCAGCGCCTGGGTAGACCTTACGAACGCAGATAAGGTAGATAAAGTAAATGCTGCTATGACAACATCTGCTAAGGTTACATCGCCTGTGACTAAGGGAGCAGGTTCTGCTAGCACAGATGTATTTCGAGTAGAGAGCTCATCCCAGGAAGATCTGCTGGCAGTAAAACAAAATGGCGACACCGTTATTGGCGGCAAGCTTACCATCAACGGCAGCGGAATATCCACCGGAGCTGCTACAGACCTAACACTATCAGGGAATCTGACTGTAAACGGCAATACCACACTTGGGGATGATGCCAGTCAAGACACAACCACTATAAAAGGTGTAACCAAAGTAGTCTCCAAAGCTACCAAAGCAGCCGGTTCATCTTCAGTGGATGTATTCCGAGTAGAAAGCTCTGACGCACAACCGCTCCTGCAGGTAAGGGAGAATGGGGATACAGTCATTGGGGGAATTCTCACGGTAAACGGAACCGGTACCTCTACCTTTGCCGGGGATGTTTCTATAGGCGGGCATCTTACTGTAGCTGAAGGAGCCACCGCCAACGCCAGCCTGAGCGGTACTGATCTTACCCTATCAGGTAATTTGGTGGTGCAGGGTAATAGTAACTTGGGTAATGAAAGCAGCGATTCAGCACAAGTTCAAGGTGTTTTAGATCTGTCACATGCTAACTTTGCAGGGATAAAATTTGACGGTAGCGCAAACCGCGTTACCTCTGCAGAAGTAGGTTATCTTGACGGGGTTACCAGTGCTATTCAGACCCAGATCAATGCTAAGGTCAACACCAGTGACCTCGATACAGCCAACACAGCTAATAAAGTTGTAAAAAGAGATGCGTTAGGCAATTTCGCAGCCGGAACGATCACAGCCAGCAAAGTAACAGGGTTGAGTACGCCTACGGCAGATACTGAAGCTGCAAACAAAGCGTATGTTGATGCAATTAAAATGGGCTTTGATTACAAGGATTCGGTTCGAGTCGCCAGTACAGCTAATATCGTACTAGCAACCGGTGGACTCTTAACTATTGATGGTGTAACTCTGGTTGCTGGCAATAGAGTATTGGTAAAGAATCAAACAACCCCCTCAGAGAACGGTATCTATGTGGCCGCTTCCGGAGCATGGACCAGGGCAGCCGATGCTGACTCGAGTTCTGAAGTGACATCTGGTATGTATGTATTTATTTCAGAAGGTACAGTTCAGGGGAAAACAGCTTGGGTTCTTACAACGTCAGACACTATTACATTAGGTACCACTGCTCTGATATTCAGTCAGTTCAGTGGCGCTGGTACGTATACAGCTGGAAACGGACTATCTTTAACGGGCAATCAATTCAGCATCACTTCACATGCAGGTGCCGCTGGTAGCGTTGGTTCTGTGGTTGCAGGAGCTGGTACATTGGGCGTCAGTTTAGGTACCACCTCTACCACAGCAGCAGCAGGAAACCATAACCACGATTCAGTTTACTTTACAGAAATAGAATTGGGAGCTACAACCGATAGTGCATCCGGCGCTGATAAGATTGGATCTACTGCAATCGCTGGCGTAACCGGTACAACCGTGCAGGCTCAACTAGAATCGATAAAGACGTTGGTTGATGGCAAAGAGCCAACTATCACCACTTTGCCTGTCGCTAAAGGCGGTACCGGTGCGACCACGGCTTCAGCAGCAAGGGCTAATCTGGGAGCAACTACAAAATATGCAGCTAATGTCGGAGATGGTACTGCAACCTCCATAACCGTAACGCATAATCTTGGTAGTATGGACGTAGTTGTTTCACTTCGGGAAGTTGCCAGCCCCTACAATGGGGTAATGTGTGATTGGCAAGTGGTAGACAACAACAGTATCAAGTTGCTCTTTGCAACGGCTCCAGCGTCTGGAGCATACAGAGTAGTTGTTATTGGCTAATTAGGAGGAAGGCTATGAAGACTTTAGGCAGTTTCCAAGTTCCAGTATTAGCTTCAGCGCCAGCTTTACCTGTTGCAGGACAAATATATTTTAATAGTACAAGTAATAAGCTTTTAGGGTGGAATGGGACTGCGTGGGTGTCTTTAGAATCTGATGGCGGTAATTCAGATACCGTAGATGGTATGCATGCATCCGATTTTATGACTAAAGGCCCGGTTACATGGAATCAGTTAAAGGGGGTGTAGGTCGTGTTGCTTGGTGAAAGCCAATATGGTTATTCAATATATGGACAGATTATTGAAGACCCTACCCCCCAGGATCTGACTCCTAATCTAATGGCTTTGATGCCTATGTACTACAGAAACAGTAGTGTAATGAAAACCCTTTTGGAATCAATTGCAGGGGAGATCGGCCAGCTTAACTGGGCCATCCAGGATGTTCTGAGACAATTTTATGTGGATACTGCCACATGGGGACTAGACTTGTGGGAGCAGGAAATAGGTATTGAAACCGACCTACTTAAAAACTACCTAAATCGTCGAGAGGTAATCAAGGCCAGGCTGCGGGGTTACGGTACTACAACAGTGGAAATGATTAAAAACGCTGCTGCAGCATATTCTGGTGGCGAGGTTTCGATAATTGAATACCCTGCGGAATACCGCTTTGTAGTAAAGTTTGTAGGCATTCGGGGTATTCCTCCCAACATGCAGGACCTTACAAGAACATTAGAAATGATAAAGCCGGCTCACCTGGCTTTTTCTTATGCTTATACCTATTTAGTGTGGCAGGAAGCATGTTCCTATACATGGGGCCAGGCGGCAAGTAAGAGCTGGAACGAACTTCGCAATTCGCCACAAGTTTAGAGAGAGGTGATTATTTATGCAGAACACTACAAACTACGGTTTGCGTAAGCCGGATGGAATAGATACGGTAGATATTGGGGACTTCAACTACAATGCTGATCAGATTGACAGTGCCTTAACTCCAACAGCGGATCCAACTCAAGCTCCTACGGGAAATGCAGGTAAATTAGTGCAATGGGTAGGATGGATAGCTAATCGTATAAAGGCCATCACTGGTAAGCCCAACTGGTATGATGCTCCTGATACTACATTAGCCGTAGCTAAAACTCATATAGATGCTACAGCTCCCCATACCGGACATGAAACGCCTAGCGGTGCTCAGGCTAAAGCAGATGTAGCAGCTGCATCTGGTATTGCTGCTGCAAGTACAGTCCAGGGTAATCTTGCTAGTCATGTGGCCGACAATGCAAAGCACGGGGTAATGCATGATCCTACACTAAACGTAAATTATGTGTTTAAGGTAGATAACGGTCTGCTGTATATCGAGGAGGTGGCTTAGTGACTATTGGAGAAAAGCTATACGTAGCGGATAAATCAACGCTTGATGCCACAAAAACAGCGCTGGACGGTTTGACGAGCTATCTACAGAATCTTTTTAATACACAGGTAACAGGCACCGCGAAGGAAGCTATTGAGGCGGGGGATTTAGTATGTGTGGAGGCGGACGGCGGTATAACCCTAGCCGAAAGGTACAAGGAGATTTCACCGGCTAACTTAGAGGTATGCCAGAACAACGACATAGCCGGGGCCTCCTTCGCTGAATTAACCCCAACGACAGCCTTAGTGGTTTATAGCGACGCTGGGGATGTAAGCCACCTTAAAGCGGCGGTAGTGACAATTAACGACTTAACCGTAACGAAAGGAACCGTATACGAGGTTGCGGCGGAAGCCTCTTACCGAGTGTCCGCCTGTAAGATAGCCGACAATAAGGTATTAATAGGGTGGGGCAATTCAGCCAGTTATAAAGCCGTCGTGGCGACCGTCTCAGGAGATACCATTAGTTTTGGAACACCTGTAACGGTGTTTGCCGCTCTGCCGTCGGGTGCCAAAGTAGATGTGCTTGATACGGATAAAGGTTTAATAGTTTACAGTCAAACCACAAGTATGTATGGGAGAGCCTTTACTGTATCGGGTACCGATATAACATTAGGAACACAATTATCACTAGGTACTATGGACAACACCCAGAACGCCTTGCAATTAACGATACTGTCCCCTGCCAGAGCCTTAATAAGCTACCCATACAGTAGCAACCGTTATGTAAATACGGTAAACATCTCAGGGACGACATTAACTATAGGTACGACGTCCGCACCGCTTACCGGTAATTATGGGTGGACAGTAGTGCGATTGACAGATGACACGGCCTTACTTATTGTCGGATACAATCTTTGCTGGATAACCACTAATGGGACAAACCTTTTAAAAGGGCAGCTTATCGCATGGGCGGGAAGCGCGCCTAGTTTTTTAATGGCTGTGGTATTAGGTACAGGAAAGGTACTTATTAACTATGGCGACACCTCTATAATGTATTGCAAGATAATAAAATTAGAGGGAAATGCTTACACCTTAATAGAGGCCGAAATGGCATACCCTGTTAGTCCATATGTGTATAGCGGAGGGTGGAACCTCGCTAAAATTGCATTATTAAAACAAGGGCGCGCCCTTAGTTTGGCTAACCCGTCACAAAACCCGAATTATAGAGCGCACCTAACCGTGCTATCTTATTCGGAGTGGCAGGGAATAGCACAAGGCTCCGCCGCTGTAGGGGAAAACGTAGCCGTGTTACAGGGAGGAGACGCGGCCGTCTATACCAATCTAGTACCAGGGCGTATGTATTATCAAAACAAAAAAACACCGGCCGAATTTGGACCTAAAAAAGTGGGCGTAGCTTTAAACGCGACAACGCTTAAAATTACCAACCCCGTATGGGACAGATAAAGAACGGAGGGAGATTCGATGAACATTATTGTAAATTCCCAGAACGTGGTGGTCGACGCAGTCCGGATCGGCACGGTAACTCGCAACGAGGCCGGGCAGTTGGCAAGAGCAGATCTGGTATACGGAGACATCACCCTGCAGGCACACGAGATTGCAGACGAACTTCTGCCGACGGATTATAAGCCGGGCAAATACCTATACCAAGACGATGTTTTTATTTTAAATAGTCTTTACGAACCACCTATAATGTCCCAGGCAGACGCTGTTCTGCTGACGCAACGCGTATCAGACTTAGAACTGTTGGTACTGCAATTAGGGGGTGTGATTTAATGGTGAACGCATTACTGCTGGAGATACTTTCAAAAAAGATTGCTGAGGGACTAATTACAATAGATCAGGTGAAGCTGCAGGAATACAAAGATGCTTTAGTTACACTGTAGCCTAATTATAACAGGATTAATCCAAGTGCTTGGAATTTAAAGCCGCTCACTAACTCAGGTGGGTGGCTTTATTATTGGGGAGAGGGGAGATGGGAGTGGAGAATGAAATCATCAAACTTGCCGCTAACCAGGGAATATGGGCGGTGCTTTTCGTAGCACTGCTTTTTTATGTCTTGAGGAACGGTGAGAAACGGGAGGTACGCCTGGTAGAAGAGAGAAAAGCAAGTGAAGTAAAGTCAATGGAGCGTGAGGACAGACTGATGACCCATTTAAGCGAAGTGTCGGTGCTGGGTAAAGATATGGCTGTGGTTAAGGGAGATGTTAATGAGATCAAAGGGAATATTGAATTTCTCAAAGGAAAGGTAGGCAGTTAATTATGGACTTTAAATTTGGCGCAATCCAAAGCCCGGCTGACCACCGGGATTTTTTGTATAGGGCGATATTCGCTACAGAAAAGTTACCCCGCAAGTACAGCCGCCGGTCTGAAATGGGGCCAGTTCGTGATCAGGGTGCCTACGGATCCTGTGTGGCGTTTGCTTCTGCTGGAGTAAAGGACAACCAGGAGCGCAGGGAAACCGGAACCAATATAGTAACCAGCCCATTATACATTTATAAGCGGTGCAAGGAGCAGGATGGTATACCAAACCAAGAGGGTACTTATCCAAGGGTGGCAATGAAGGTTTTAACTGACTTAGGCGTTTGCCTCGAAGACATATGGCCTTACTCCAAGATGTCCTGGCCCACAATGCCTACTGCACCCGCCAATGCTGATGAATATGCAGCTGCTTACAAAATCAGGGCTTATGCTCGTATCGGTACAGTGGATGAAGTAAAGCAAGCCATTGTCAAAGATGGGCCAGTACTGGCTGGAATATTGGTCTGTGAAAGCTTTGTGAATTCCAAAGGTGGGCTTATCCCTCTTCCTGGGGAAAATGGCAGGGATAATATTCTGGGTGGTCATGCGGTCTGCGTCACCGGTTATGACGATGATATGAAAAACGGATCGCACACTGGCTACTTCGAAGTAAGAAACTCCTGGGGTGAATCATGGGGTGATGCTGGGTACGGCTACATTCCCTATGACTTCTTTAATGGTAGATTCCTCGATTCTGGGCAGCCTTACTGGTTCGAATCATGGTCGAGTGTTGATATAGTTATTCCACCTTCGGCCTGTAAGGAAGGCTATTTATGGCTAAATAAAACCGTGGCCTTGCTTGATGGTGTTGAGGTTCAACTGGACTGTGAGCCATTGATTGATACTGCTAAGAATCGCGTATTGGTTCCCCTGCGGTTTATGGCTGAGCACATGGGGTATAAGGTTGAGTGGAATAGTGGGCTGAAACAGGTCCGCTTCTGGAAATAAGGGGGACTATTATGGAGAGAAAATATATAGTTCTGCACCACTCGGCTAGCCCCGATGGAAGAATATTAAAGGACTTTGATGCTATCAAAGCTGAACATCTTCGGAGGGGCTATAGAGATATTGGTTATCATTGGGTTATTGAGTTGGTTAACGGTGTATTTGTGGCTACTCCCGGTAGAGCCGAATGGGAAGATGGCGCACACTGTCCGGGGAGGAACCAGGACAGTATCGGGATATGCTGCGTGGGTAACTTCCAAAAAGATATCCCAAGTGAGCAATTATATAGGTTTGTAGCGGCTAAGTGCCGGGATATTATGACTAGGCACCCAATAAAGGAAATCGGTGGGCACCGTGATTACTTCGCTACAGTCTGCCCAGGTACCAATTTTAATGTTGATCACATAAGGCAATTAGTAAAAGGGGGGAGTCCTATGGATATTGATGAGGCGTTAATTGTACTGCAAAGTAAGGGTATTATAAGCAAGCCTGACTACTGGAAAATGGCATCACAATGCGTAAAATATCTGGACAACTTAATTATCAGCGTTGCAAATCATATTGTATAAAGAAGAGGGGGGACTTAATATGACAGACAGTCTATATAGCTGGCAAGCCATGGCAACCCTATCCGGGGCAGCAATGTTGACGTTTCTTATTACCCTTTACACTGCCCGGCTTGTGGACCGCTGGTGGAGATGGGGTACGGATTTATACGCTGCTGGTTGGGGATTTATTATACTGACATTAACAAATCTAGCTACAGGGGGTAACCCGTTAGATTGGCGGACATACGGCCTGGCCTTTTTCAACTCTTTCCTAGTTGCAGCTGCTGCAGGAAAGCTAAGAGATAAGTCGGTTACGGAACTGGAGCGACGTAATGGTGTGTTGGCTGTTATAGATAAAAAATGAGTTAGGAACAAGGGCAAACATTATAACGAATTTGGCCAAAAGGCGAGGCGTTAAATAAATAAAAAATAACATATTCTAATCTTTAAAAGCATATATTTTCTTGTCCGGCTGAATTACAGGTTGTCGCCCGTCCAGCTCTGCTGGCAAAGTTGTTGCCCCAAGGCTCATGAGAGGCGCAAGGGAGTAGCGTACTGAGCTGAGCTATGCTTAACTCAGTGGCAGGCCTGTATTTTTAGCTGGATAGCCAATATATTCATATAAGCAGTATAGAGCCGGGGGAGACCCTGGCCTTTTTTGGTTTTCTGGACATCAATTTATCAAGGATGCTAAAATTATAATACCGGAACATAAGTTTGGGTGGTTGCATGAGTAAGCTAGTTAAAAAATCAATACGATGCCTTACTAATATTGAAGGAATTCCAACCTGGGCAGAATATCAGGGTCCAATGACGAAAGTTATTGGCATTATGGAATTATGGGCTGACACAGGACAATGGTGGAAAGGTGAAAGCGAGAAGATGTTTTACCGGATCCAACTTGAACAGGGGCAGATCATGGAGATATATAAGGATCTGACCACAGGTGAATGGTGGCTTTATAAGATTTATGATTGATTGGATTTAAATAGAATTTAGGGCTATCTTTAGTATAATTTAGAGAAAAACATTGTTATTAGACATAATAATTGTTATGATTATTGAAAAATATGGCAAAAATAAAACAAAGATGTCGAAATTTTAATAGAGGGATAAAAGTATTTTTATGGAATTATATAGAAAAACGTACCAATTGAAGGCGGTGATCCAAGGTGATCTCACAACAAGAAAAGGATGCTGATGGAGCTAATATTAATGTTATAGATAATATTGAAGACTATTCAGAGGTTGATACATTCCGAATAGGTTACTCCGATGATTCATTCTTTTTTGATTTCGGATGTGGAAAACCGTTAGATAGCAATAATATAGAGGTTAATGTTCTATCTAAAATTGTAATTTCTGAATCTAAAATGCTCGGATTTTTAGTATCTGCTTTGCAATCTATAATCAAGTATGAACAGGATCATGGGAAAACAATAATACCAAAAAAAGAGTAAATAGAAGAACCGTATACCTAAAAGGGGGTTTAATTGTGTTCTGTTTAGGGGAAAATGCCCATATAGATGGTAGCAATAATAAGTTACCCAGAGGGCAGTCGAGCTTTACAAGCTTCAAATTTGCTCAGTGGGCTCTGACTGAAACAGAAGAAATGGCAACTAAAAACGATCTTAATTCGCTAATTAGGCAACTTCTTGATTGTGTTGAAGATCTCCCAATTGCTTCTACACATAAGAAAAAAACGGCTCGTATAGTTGTTGATTGGTCTCAAAGCATTTCTTCCCCTTCTGTTAACAGAGGTGAGAGTATGACCCCTACTAACGGAATAGATTGGTTGATCCAAACGATATTAGGTGATATACGAACTGAAAAACTATATAAATCTTCAGACGATAAACAGATAATAGTATTTGTTAAAGAATCGAACGGTGATATTCAATACGAATACTCTAGCTATTTAGTGGATTCCATAAATAAAAACGGCTATTTCACTTGTGACGTGATAGTTATGGGACTAGATGACGCTGCACTTTTTGAACACTGTGGCAATGATTTTATTGAAGTATCCTCTGGGAGGAAATAGTAATGCCAACTCAGCAAAAACATGAAGAGCAGGTTATGAGAAATAAACAAATTCTTGCACTTGATGACTTTGATTCTTCCTCAACACAATTTGGAGATTGGGTCGTTACAATTGCTTTTTATACTGCAGTTCACCTAATTGAGAGGGAATTAGCTAAAATACCATACGACTCAAAACATCACGACGATAGAGAAGCGTCAATGTGGGCTTGTGGCGGCAAGCTTAAAAAAATATTTCATGACTATAAGACATTAAAGGCCGCAAGTTTAAGGACTAGGTACCATTGCTGTTTATTTTCAGCTCAAGATACTAAAATATACTTAAATTGCTTAGACACTATTGAAAATACCCTAGGCAAGGTTAGTTAATACGAATTAATATTAAAAGGGGCCAACGCCCCTTTTTTGCTTTTCTGGCAGGAATAACCAATTGCGATGTAGTATTGGTTTATATAGAACAAAGGAGATGGTGGTCTTTTAAATGAGTAAGCTATGGCAACTGTTAAACAGAGAGCTTTCGATATGCTCTACCATTTCTATTATCCTGACCGCTATCATATTGTATTGGATGTTCAACCGGTATGCACTGCAATTTTATGCAGTTCTGTTTGCATTACTAACCGCCTCTGTAGGCATGTTAATATACTTATTATTCAGTTGGCAGTACCTAAATAAAAATAAACGATGGAGAGTGCTAAGCAGTATCGTAGCTTGGCTGGCGATAGCCTATACGGTGGTCCATACAAACGGTTTAACTATCACGTCTCTCTTCTGGTGGCAAGGATGACACGTGAAGAATTAGAGCAGGCGATCGAGGATACGAAACGGGAGATCTACCAGGTTAAAGAGCAGTTGGATCAAACTAATGATCCCCGGGGAGAAAAAAAGCTGCTAGCTAGGCTTAAGGAGCTGCAGTATTTGCAGTTATGGTATATTGACCTGCTTGAATTAATAGATAGTGGACCATAATTTTTTTCCACAGCACTTACCAAATACTTTGCCACTTTTACAAGGACATTTTTCCCAATAATCTAAATCTGGAAAGTAATGGACAATTCTTCTGGCTTTGTCTTCTTTATCATATTTGGCAATACATGAATCAATTGATTTTTTTAGTTTAACATCAAGGAATAAATTTAGCTTCCAACCCTTAATTAGTGAATCAATAATAAAACTATCAGCAAAGGATAAACCAGCAGCAACGGCTGCATATTTTATGCCTAATGCAGTTGGGATAATCCATCTTATAGTCTTTTGTAGAATTGATTTATTCGAAGAGCCGACGTTCAACGCTTTCAAGATATCTTCTTTATTGTAATCGGAACTGTTATACCATATTCTAAAAAGCTTTCCGCTCATACTATTTCGTAGTTTCAATATATCATCAAAAGTAATAATTTTTTTTAAATATAATTCAATTAGATCGGGTATTTCTTTTAATTCTAATACTTCTGAAAAAGCACTATTAGATAAGTTAATATGTTGCTTTTTTGTTGATGGATTTAATTTAGTTTCCAATATATGGTTTGCTTCCATATCAACTGAAATATTTGTTGCATCAATATTCTTGCTATAAATCAATGCTTTATTAGCGTGCATGGTTCTAATTATTTTAATTACATCGAGTGTTAAAATATTCTCCCTATTATTTGAATTAATATTATAGTGATTTTTATAATTAAGATTATTTAAGTCATAATCAATTTCTTGTAGAATTTGTTCATTAACTTGGATATTATTAATTTTAATAGAGTTTGATTCTATTTCATACAATATTTTGTTTTTTCTATTTTTTTGGCTTCCAATTGTATTCTCTAAAATCCTTTCAAATCTATCTGAATTAGCCATGTTAAATATATTTACATCAAAGCGATTATCTTTTTGAACAAGGCCAATAAATAAATCATTATCATCCACTATTTCTAGAATATGCATATCTAATAATTTTAAAAAATCTTCAATTCCAAAATAATCAATTAAATAGAGACTATCCAAGCGTGTTAAACTAATTTTATCATGTATTAGTATTGATGTTATTATGTTTCTAGATATATCTTTGTTATTTTTTATTAATGAATCTTTATGTACAAAACCCTTAATAATGGTCTCTTTGTTGGTTTTTACTTCCTGAAATTCTTCTGGAAAACTATTGAAAAATATTTTTGTCTGATTTCCTACCTTCATTAAAAATCCTCCAATTATAACTAAAATACTTTGCCCTTATGGCTTATACACTCCGAGCATTGCCCATGAGGGGTACAAAGTTGGATTATTTTCGGCGATACAAGTCGCGGACTATCAAAGATAACCTCCGGAGCGGCATTAACCAAATAAAGTCCATAAAGGCTCGTCTGCAACTTAATTAATAAGAGGGCCAAACAATTTCTCGTCCAAAACAATAACCTTCCGGTGAATGTAAGCAATATATTTTCCCTTCTCTGCATCCCCGAGGTAATCGTGACTAATCCCCAATTGTTCACCAAATTGCTTTTGAGTCCATCCTTGGCACCAACGGTAATAAACCAGCTTTTCTCCCAGGGAGGCATTAACCGGGAGTGGATCCAACAGGTACTCCATGGATGTACATATAACATCGGCTACCTTTTTAAGTTTACCAGGCTCAGTAGGCCGGCGCTTATCGTTTTCCCAGCCACTTACGGTATGTGGGTCAATGTTTGCCCTAGCAGCCACTTCTTGTACTTGCAGTCCTTTTATGCATCTTGCTTTACGCAACCGCTGCCCAAGTGTATCCTCTGGACTATTATCTTCTATATTAATAGTCATGCTAAAACTACGTTCTTGTACTTCGGGAATGAGAGGGCAAGGATTCATGCTTGCAATCAAAGCAAAATCTGCCGGATAGGTATAGGTTGAGTGGGCTCGGGCAATGGTTACCAATTTATCTTCCAGGGGTTGACGCAGACCTTCTAATAAATCCCGGTTAAATTCAGGCAGCTCGTCCAGAAACAAGACTCCGTTTTGAGCAAGACTAATTTCACCGGGCCTGGGGATACGTCCCCCGCCG
>Ga0074193_1002829_pt1 | contig 14513 bp, 15 predicted proteins | sample EPASupsiteHSE605_FD_64523 | JGI IMG/M metagenome (GOLD analysis project Ga0074193, IMG submission 64523) | Bioremediated contaminated groundwater from EPA Superfund site, New Mexico - Sample HSE6-05 | ecosystem: Environmental > Aquatic > Deep subsurface > Groundwater > Contaminated ... | reverse complement strand
GCTCTCGACCAGACGGGCCGCGTCCGGCACGGCGGCCATCGTGCGCGGGTCGCGTCCCGCAGCGGTGTAGACATCGAGGCAGGGGACGGTGGGCGGCTCGGAGAGGCCGGCGTTGACGAAGATCGGGACGAGGCCGGCCAGCTCGGTCGCCGCCCGGGTGATCGAGGCCGGCGTCGGGCAGCCCGTGGGGGTGTCCGGCCGGGCGGGCCGGCTCGTGATGGCTCCGTGGGTGACCAGCTCCGCATCGAGGATCGGGGTCAGGAGCGTCTTCTCGGGGGAGGGGCCCGCGCCCGAGATCCCGGGCACGGTCGAGATGACGGTATTCGAGAGGACCGCGGCAAAGAGCGGGCGTGAACAGGGGATCGCCGGCATCTCCGAGAGGAACGGCATGGGATCTCTATTTTTCCGCTGCCGCGTTAAACGATCCGGTACCATGTTCGAGATCGAGGAACGGCTGGCCCGGAGAGGGATCACTCGGGAAGCGCTCGTGGAGGCCGGCATGGCGCTCTACGTCCCGCACGGCCTCGGAGCGGATGCGGCCGCGGCCCGACTCGATGCACTGCTCGCACGCCATCTTCGCGACCCGAACGTCGCAGCCCTGCTGGTCGGAGCGCTCCTCCTCGAGGAGGAACTCGTGGAGCGGCGGAGGGACTCCGAGCTCGAGAGCGACCCTGTCTATCTCCTCGCGGACGAGATCATCGGGATGGCGATCGCCGAGGTGATCGCCGGGACGTACGCGCGCTTCGAGTTCACGCGGTACGACCAGAAGAAGCCCGGGCTGCTCGCGACCCTCGGGCCCTTCCTCGACGATGCGGCCGCCGGCCTGATCGCCGGCTGTACCTCGCGCCTCTATAGCGAGCAGGTCGAGGGATGATCCGGTCGGTCCTCGCCCTTCTTCAGTTCTGTACGGTCCTGCCGCTCGGCCGGCCCGCAGACTTCGATGAGTTCGCCCGTCGCTCGTACCTGTACCCGATCTCCGGTTACGTGACCGGCGGCCTGGCCGGGCTCCTCGCGGCCGCGATCCCCAGTCCCTCGATCGGGGCCGCGGCCGGGCTCGGCACGGTCCTGCTCGTGACGGGCGCGCACCACCTAGACGGCCTCCTCGACCTCGGGGACGGTCTGATGGCCCACGGCGGGCGCGAGGCAAGGGTCCGCGCCCTGCTCGATCGTCAGGTCGGAGCGGGCGCGCTCGCACTCGGCATGACCACCCTCCTGCTCGCCTTTTCAGGCCTCCAGTCGGCTGTCTCCCTCTTCGCGGCGCTGGTCGCGGCCGAGGTGCTCGGCCGGTTCGCCATGGCCGTGCTGACTGCCGTCGGTCGGCCGTTCCGGGAGGGGATCCACAGTTACCTCCACGAGAGGGCCCGCCCCTGGTTCGTGCTTCCCGCAGCCCTCCTCTGCCTGCCCCTCGTCCTGCTGCCGCTCAGTCCGTCGCAGCTCCTCGCAGGAGCCGCCGGCGCGATCCTTGTCGCCCTCGTGATGCTCGCTCTCGGCCGGCGCCTCTTCGGGGGGCTCAACGGCGACCTGGTCGGCGCCTCCCACGAGCTCTGTCGTGCGGTCGTTCTCTGTGTCCTGGTACTGGCTGCGTGAGCCGTTCGAACCGATGCGAATAGTTTTGTAGCGAGCCGCCTCACCAGATCCACCATGCAGCCGATGGATAGGACCGTCCAGGCGCGGGGCGGCGTCATCACGCAGTCGGACCCCGACCGGGTCACGATCAGAACCCGCCTGCCCGCCGGCGTCCTCAGCCTCGACCAGCTCCGCGGCATCGGAGAGATCGCCGAGCGCTACGGCGCCGACCAGGTCCATCTCACCACGCGCCAGACCATCGAGATCCCCCATCTCGATCCCGGTCGGATCGAGGAGATCGCGCGCGACCTCGAGGAGAACGGGACCCCGGTCGGAGCCGAACGGACCGAGGTCGTGAACGTCGTCGCCTGCCCGGGCACGGACCGGTGCAAGCTGGCGAACGTCGAGACGATCGAGCTCGCGCGCGCGCTCGACGAACGGTTCTTCGGAAAGGACCTCCCGGTCAAGGTGCGGATCTCGATCGCCGGCTGCCCGAACGGGTGCAACAACGCGCTCCTGAACGAGATCGGGATCATCGGCCGGGTCCACCCGGCACGGACGCCGGGGCTCTGCACGGGCTGCGGCACCTGTGTCCACTACTGCAGAGAGAAGGCCGTCACGATCCGGAACGGGGTCTGCGTGCTCGACGACGACCGCTGCAACCGCTGCGGCATGTGCATCAAGTCCTGTCCGTACCAGCTGATACGGGAGGAGGACCGGCACTATCAGATCCTCGTCGGCGGCAGGAGCGGGCGCCACCCGGCCGTCGGCCGCGAGCTGATCCGGGTCGACACCCCCGAGAAGGTGATCAGCGTCGTCGATAAGGTGATCTACTGGGTGTACCGCCAGTCGAGGGCCAATCGGCTCCTCGGGGAGCAGCTCGACGAGATGAACTTCGCTCGGCTGAAGGCGGACCTGGAAAAAGAGTTCGGCTCCGGTTCGGCTCAGGCGCCGTAGCGCGGCCGGTATCCTTCGCCCTCGTCGTCGTCGCACTCGACCGCGCTGCCGTCGCGCACGTAGGAGTTGAACATCATCGCGGCCTGCATGAGGTTCTCGTCCGGCGCCGTCCCGCGGCGGACCTCGTTCAGGGCGCGCCCCTGGGGCGCGGGGATCAGACGGCGCCCGACTCGAATCCCGGCGCAGTGCCGGCAGTAGCCGCAGTAACGGTGAACGGAGCGCTCCGTGCCTGCGCAGTCAACAAGGGCCTTGTCGCCGCCCGATTCCTTTTTCATCGGCAGGGTCTTCATGATTGAATTGTATGGGAGTTCGAACGGATAAGATTCTGTTGTTCGATTTGGAATTCCTGCCAGAATCGATAGGAGATCGCATTGGACAGATTTTATATAGATGGCTCTCGAATATGTAATACTCGCGTAGACCGGACAGGATGCTGTACCGTCCGTTCACGATTGGAGCACATATCTATGGCAGCTGACAAGCCTCACATGAACCTGGCCGTCATCGGCCACATCGACCATGGTAAGTCGACGACGGTCGGACGGCTGATGTTCGAGACCGGCGCGGTCGCGCCCCACATCATTGAGAACTTCCGCAAGGAAGCGGAGTCGAAGGGCAAGGGCTCGTTCGAGTTCGCGTGGGTCATGGACAGCCTCAAGGAGGAGCGCGAGCGCGGTATCACGATCGATATCGCTCACAAGCGCTTCGACACCGCGAAGTACTACTTCACGGTCGTGGACTGCCCCGGGCACCGCGATTTCGTCAAGAACATGATCACCGGCGCCTCGCAGGCGGATGCGGCCGTCCTGGTCGTCGCCGCACCTGACGGCGTCATGGACCAGACGAAGGAGCACGTCTTCCTCTCGCGCACCCTCGGCATCAACCAGCTGATCGTCGCGATCAACAAGATGGATGCGGTCAACTACGACCAGAAGCGGTACGAAGAGGTCAAGAAGGACCTCTCGGCACTGATGTCGATGGTCGGGTTCAAGCCCTCGGAGACCCTCTTCATCCCGATGTCCTCGATCAAGGGCGTCAACATCTCGAAGAAGGCCCCCGAGACCCCCTGGTACACCGGCCCCTCGCTGCTCGAGGCCCTCGACACGCTCAAGGAGCCCGAGAAGCCCACGGACAAGCCGCTGCGCGTCCCGATCCAGGACGTCTACTCGATCTCGGGTATCGGCACGGTGCCGGTCGGCCGGGTCGAGACGGGGATCATGAAGAAGGGAATGAAGGTCTCCTTCATGCCCGCGAACAAGGACGGTGAGATCAAGTCGATCGAGATGCACCACGAAGAGCAGCCCCAGGCGCTCCCCGGCGACAACATCGGCTTCAACGTCCGCGGCGTCGGCAAGAACGACATCCGCCGCGGCGACGTCTGCGGTCCTGCGGACGCTCCGCCCACGGTGGCCGAGCAGTTCACGGCTCAGATCGTCGTGCTGCAGCACCCGTCGGCGATCACGGTCGGGTACACCCCGGTCTTCCACTGCCACACCGCACAGATCGCCTGCACCTTCCTCGAGCTCACCAAGAAGCTCGACCCGCGCACGGGCCAGACCAAGGAGGAGAACCCGACCTTCCTGAAGGCCGGGGATGCGGCGATCGTCGAGATCCTTCCCTCCCGGCCGCTCGTGATCGAGAACATCAAGGAACTCCCGCAGCTCGGCCGGTTCGCCATCCGCGACATGGGGTCGACGATTGCAGCCGGTATGTGCATTGCGATCAAGCCCAAGCAGATGATCAGATAATCATATTTTTTTGGGGAACAAAAGATGCAGAAGGCACGCATTCGTCTGACAGGCACCGATTATGCAAAGGTTGAGCTGGTCTGCGACCGTATCCGCGAGATCGCGGAGCGCACGGGCGTGAACCTGGCCGGGCCGATCCCGCTTCCGACGAAGCGGCTCGTGATTCCGATCCGGAAGAGCCCCGACGGCGAAGGGACCGCCACCTGGGACCGATGGCAGATGCGGGTCCACAAGCGCCTGATCGATATCGACGCCGACGAGCGTGCGCTCCGGCAGTTGATGCGGATCCAGGTGCCGAAGGATATCGGCATCGAGATCGTCCTGGAGAACTGAGAGGTGCGGCGTGCCTGCCGCTGAGGTCTTCACGACCATCAGGAGATATCTCTCTTTTGACATCGCGTTTCTTCTCCTGATCCTTGCGACCGCTTTCACCCGGTTCTTCCAGCTGAACCTGAAGCTCTTCCACCACGACGAGGCGATCCACGCCTGGTTCAGCTACGAGCTCCTGACCAAGGGTCTGACCACGGGGGGCTACACCTACGACCCCATGTACCATGGGCCGATCCTCTACTACATCACGGCCGGGATGTTCAGGCTCTTCGGGGATACCGACCTCGTGGGCCGTCTCGTGCCCGCGCTGCTCGGCGTGCTGATCGTCGTCCTAGTCTACTTCATCTACCGCCTCGGGTACCTCGACCAGCGCCAGTCCCTCGTGGCCGGCCTCCTGATCCTGCTCTCGCCCGACCTGGTCTACTTCTCCCGCTTCCTGCGCCACGACATCTTCATGCTCTTTTTCACGCTCCTCCTCGTGGTCGCACTCCTCTACTACCTCGAGAGGAAGCAGTTCCGCTTCGCCGCGCTCGCCGCAGTCGCTGCAGGGCTCGCGCTATCGTGCAAGGAGGAGATGCCCCTGATCCTGATCCTGTTCGGGGTATACTTCCTGTACCTCGTGGTCCGTAAGCGCCTGCCTCTGCCCGCAACCAAGATCTGGGTGCGCGACCTGGCGCTGTCGGTCCTGATCGTCGCCGGGATCATGGCGGTCCTGTACTCGTTCTTCGGCATCCATCTGGACACGCTCTGGACCGGCCCGGTAAAGGCAATCGAACACTGGTTGTCGATGCACGGCCAGCAGAGGCTTGGCGGCCCGCCCTACTTCTACGTCCTCCTCTTCGGGCTGTACGAGGTCCCGATCGTCATCCTGGCGGCAGCCTCGGCGATCTCGTTCGCGGTGCTCCGACTTCGCCAGAGGGCGAAGGCGCGCCTCCTGTCGGTTTCGGCCGAGATCGACGAGCTCGCCGGTGTGCAGTCGATCTCCCGCCCGGTCCGGGTCTTCGACAGGAGAGACGAGTTCTTCAAGTTCTGTCTCGTCTGGATGGCCGGGACGATGGTGATGTACGGCTACATTGGCGAGAAGGTCCCGTGGCTGATCATCCAGCAGCTCCTGCCCATGTGTCTGGCCGCGAGCTGGTGCCTTCGGAAGAAGGCCCCCGAGGAGCGCCTGGTCAGGCACGACGCCTGGAAGTACGTGACGGTGGCGTTCCTGATCTTCAGCATCGTCGTCCCCATCTACGGTTTCGGCCTGGGTTATACGACGTACCATGTCCAGTTCGATCGGAAGGACATCTCCGAGCCGATCGTCCAGGTCCAGAACAGCGAGGACCTGCGGGGCGTCTTCCGCGACCTGAACAACGCCGACAAGGTGGTCATCGCGTCCCAGAACTACTGGCCGCTGCCGTGGTATTATCGGGGCGACAGGTGGGACAAGATCCAGTTCTACGGCAACAAGATCGACGAGAACGCGGTGATCTCGTCGGACGCCGACGTGGTCCTGACCGACTCGGGGCAGTCCTACGACGCGCTCCCCGGGTACGAGAAACGGACCGTGAAGCTGAACTACTGGTTCAGCTGGTACGACAACCAGAACCGGGTCGTCGAGTATTACTTCAATCGTGATGGTAAACTCGGGTCTATGAACCTGGACGTCTTCACCAAGATCGCGCCGCTTGAAGGGACGCCATCGGTCGTTCCGACCGAATAACACCTTTTTTTACCTCAATTCATTAATAAAAAGAACGCCCATCACTTCGTAATGGCGACGGACCCGGTCAGTTTCGTCCTGCTATCGCTCTCGTCGCTCCTCGTCCTCGTCAACCCGCTCGGGGCCGCGATGATCTACGTCTCGATGACCTCCGGCTTTGACCCGGCCGAGAAGCGCCGTACCGCCCGCGAAGCGAGCTGGTATGCGCTGGTCGTGCTCGTAGTCTTCGCCCTGCTTGGCGGGATCATCCTCGAGCTGTTCGGGATCACCCTTGCCGCGTTCCGCATCGGCGGAGGTATCCTGCTCTTCTCGATCGGTATGGAGATGGTCTATGCCAAGGCATCCCGTTCGAAGATGACCGCGACCGAGAAGTACGAGGGAGACGAGGACGTGTCCATCATGCCGATCGCGATTCCGATGATCGCCGGACCGGGTGCCATCACGACCGTGATCGTGCTGATGGACAGTGCGGCCGAGATGGGGATCTGGGCCTACGGCGTGGTCCTGCTCTCGATCGCCGTCACGTCGGCGGTCACCCATCTGACCATGGCCAACGCCGATTGGATCGTCGCCCGTGTGGGCCAGCGGGAGTTCCGCGTGGTCAACCGGCTGATGGGTATCCTGCTGATCGCGATCGCCGTCGAGTTCGTGATCAAGGGCCTGCAGGTCTCATTCCCCATACTCGCGGGGGGCACCTGATGAGCTGGGACCTGCCCTCCATCGGGATCGTGCTCCTCTCGGGGAGCATGGTCCTTGCCGGCCTCATGATCGCTGCACGGCTCACCGACCTCACTCTTCCGGGTGGCCCCCTCCTGATCCTCACGCTCCTCGCCCTGATGGTCATGGGTGCTTCGATCCTGGTCGTGGCCGATTACCGGCGCGAGAGGTGCGATCGATGACGGTCCTCGCCCTCGCTCAGCTCGTCCCGGTCTGGGATGAGCCCGTCGTCAACCTGAAACAGGTCGATCGGTCCACAGGGGCAGCAGCTGACGCAGGAGCGGACCTCGTCGTCTTTCCCGAGCAGGTGCTCTGGGGCTGGGACCCCACCGGGACGAAGGGGGCCGAGCCCCTCGGCGGGCCCCTCACCCGCGGGCTCCAGGCGATCGCCGAGGCACACGGCATCGGGCTGGTGGGCTCGATCCGGGAGGCCGCTGGGGGGGGCGTCAGGAACACGGCCGTCGCAGTCGACGCGAAGGGGAGGATCGTCGCCCGATATGCCAAGCGACACCTCTTCTCCCCGTGGGGGGAAGAGCAGGCGTACGCCCCCGGCGAGGCGCCGGCACTCTTCTCCTGCGGAGGTCTCTCATTCGGGCTCGCGATCTGCTACGACCTCCGGTTCCCCGAAGTGTTCGCCGAGTACCGAGCCCTCGGCGCGGACGCGGTCCTCGTGCCGGCGGCCTGGCCCGCAGAGCGCCTGAGGCACTGGCGCCTCTTCCTCCAGGCACGGGCGCTCGACAACCGTATCTACGCGGCGGGAGTCTCGTATGCACGGGGGTCGACGCCCGTGTCGGAGTATGCCGGGGGCTCGGCCGTCGCAGACCCCGAGGGAGAGCTGATCGCGGAGGCCGACGAGGGAGCCGAACTCCTCATCGTCGTGCTCGACCCGGTGCGGATCGCAGAAGTCCGGTCCGTCATCGACCCCGCCCGCCGTCCGGCGAGGGAGTGATCGTGCGCGGGGACCAGCACGTACTGATCACGCTCTTCTCAGGCGGGCTCCTCATCGCACCCCACCTCACCCTCATCGCGCCGGGCCAGGCGGCCGCCATCCTCTTCGGCCTCTTCATCGGCTCGCTCGCGCCGGACGCCGACGCGCCCGATGCCGCGATCTTCCACACGCATATCAAAGGGCTCACGGGAATATCACGCCGGTTCGTAAACACGGCGGCCCGGACCCTCCCCGTCTTCGGCTACCTGATCCGCTACGGAGAGTATTACCCGGCCGCAGGGATCTGCTGGATCCTCTCGCGCGGGCGCCTCAAAGCCGGACATCGTGGGGTCCTTCATTCCCTTCTCGGCGTGGGGGTGATCACGGTGCTGACGTGCGCGTACGTGGTGGTCATCCTCCATCTCTTCGGTCGTGCGCCGCCCAGTCTCCTCCCCTACGGCCTCCTGGGGTTCGCGGCGGGAGCCGTGCTCCACCTCGTCGAAGATTCCTGCACTCCCGCGGGTATCGCATGGTTCTACCCGGTCAGCAGCCGGCGGATCCGAGGGCGCCTGCGGACGGGGGGACGGACCGATCACCGCCCGCGCGTCTTCCTGACCGCGCTCGGGTGCGCGATGTGGGGCTGTCTCCTCCTCCAGTACCGATTCGGTGCGGCGACAGAGACGGTAGCGCAGCTCTCGCTCTTCCTCTTCTGCCTCCTCTGGATGCTCTTCTGGCTCGTGGTTCGATCCTAGCCGCCGATGCACTCATGCATGTTGGGCTCCCACCCTAGTCTGCATGTACCGCCTCGTCTGCGTTCACTGCGGCACCGCGTACCCGGCCGATCAGATCATCTACACCTGCAGCCGTTGCGGGCACCTGCTCGCGATCAAGTACCCGCTCGACGAGCTCTCCATCGACCGTTCCCGCTGGCGCCGGCGGCCGCTCTCGGTCTGGCGCTACCGTGAGCTCCTCCCCGTGAAGGGAGAACCGGTCACACTCCAGGAGGGCGGGACACCCCTCTACCACCTGAAACGTATCGGGGAGGAGCTGGGGCTGCCGCAGTTGTATGCCAAGCACGAGGGGATGAACCCGTCCGGCTCATTCAAGGATAGGGGAATGACGGTCGGGGTTTCGATGGCCGTCGAACTCGGCATGACCCGGGTCGCCTGCGCCTCGACGGGGAACACCTCGGCCAGTCTCGCGCAGTACGCAGCCAAGGCGGGGATGCCTGCCGTCGTGCTACTCCCGTCCGGCAAGGTCGCACTCGGCAAGATAGCACAGGCCCTGATGCACGGAGCGAAGGTGATCTCGATCCGCGGCAACTTCGATCGCGCCCTCGAGATGGTCCACGAGCTCTGTCTCACCCATGGACTGTACCTCCTCAACTCGGTCAATCCCTTCCGCCTCGAGGGACAGAAGACGATCGGTTTCGAAGTGGTCGACCAGCTCGGCGACGTCCCCGATCGGTTCGTGCTCCCCGTCGGAAACGCAGGGAACATCAGCGCGGTCCACAAGGGGCTCAACGAGCTCCTGACCCTCGGGTTCGTCGACCGCCTCCCGATGATGACCGGGGTCCAGGCGGCGGGCTCGGCCCCCATCGTCCGGGCGGTCCGCGAAGACCTGCCCTCCGTGATCCCCGAGGAGCACCCGGAGACGATCGCGACCGCGATCCGGATCGGGGCGCCCGTCAACGCCGAGAAGGCCCTGATCGCGATCAGGGCGACCGGCGGGACCGCCACGACCGTGACCGACGCGGAGATACTCGCCATGCAGCGCGACCTCGCCCGCAAGGAGGGGATCGGCGTCGAACCCGCCTCGGCCGCATCGGTCGCAGGCATCCGCCGCCTGGTCGAGGACGGGCAGATCGACCGCGACGAGCGGATCGTCTGCGTCGTGACCGGCCACCTGCTGAAAGACCCCGAGACGGTGATCGCTCAATGCGCCCCCCCGTGCGAGATCGACGCGGACCTCTCCTCGTTGCTCTCTGCGCTCTCCTCCTGATCCCCGGGATGGCGGCCGGCATCCCGGCCGCTTCCTACGAGATAGCGGAGAACGGTAGCGCGTACACGGCAGAGGTCCAGCTCGAGGACGCCGAGGCCTACCTCTTCTCCGATCCGGGGATGCTCGGCGAACAGGTCCCTGTGGAGGTCTCGGGAGTCCGGCTGTTTGCACCGAACGGGAGCGTGGCGGCATACGAGGAGATCGGTCGGTCTACGATCGAGTTCCCCCGCGGCAACTATACCCTCGTCTACTCGAGTCCGCTCCGCAACTTTTACCTCCAGCAGGTATTCGACCGATATTACCGGGTCAATGTCACCGTGCCTTCCGGGTTCGACGTCCGGAATCCGCTCCTCGGCGGATGGTCGCCCGGAGCGGAGGTCACGAGCGGAGCGAACATGACGTCCGTCCTCGCCTGGGAGCGTACGCGGGAGTTCTCGGTCCGGTTCTACGACCCCGCCCGCGAGTCCCTGCTCTGGTTCTTCGGGACGGCATGGGCCGCGGTCGCGATCGTGCTCCTCTTTCCGTTCGTGCTGTCCCGGCTGGCGCGCCGTGGCCGCGGCTGACCGGACGTCGGACCACCTCGCACGATGTCGGGCCGCCCTTGGGTGGCCCGGGAACTCGCGGACGCGGGCGGAACCGAATAGCGTCGGCATACGCATAGTATTTGCGTCGAGATCAATATGGTTCGTGGAGTCTCGACCAGGGGGCGAGGGAACTCGGGGAAACGGAGCGTTTGTGTTCCAGGAGCCCTGTCCCCCCATCGACTTTGGGGGACCCTATGCAGGGCATGCTGGACCGTATCACCGGTCGCCCGTCGGAACACCGTAACATCGGATCCTCGGATGCCCGAGCGAAGACAACCGGGGCCCCCTGAAAGAGAGCCTCGATCGAGGAAGGATACGTGACCCTTCGGTCCGAAAACTCCCCCGCAGGGAGTCGGCGGTCCACAAGAGTTATATCCGTTCACCGGCATCTCCCGGGCATATGACTACGACAGATCGCGCAGGAAAGCGATGCAATCGCCATTCCGGCATCGATAAAGGCGTCCCGGGAGGGGCATCCGGAGAGCTCGCAGGCACCGGAGGCGTCCATGCCCTGGATTAACGTCGACACCGAGAACTCGGGTGACATCGATCTCTACTTCGAGGACCACGGAGAGGGAAAGCCGGTGGTGCTGATCCATGGCTGGCCCCTGAGCGGCCGCTCATGGGAGCGGCAGGTCCCGGTCCTGCTGGAGGCCGGGTATCGGGTGATCACGTACGATCGGAGGGGGTTCGGTGAATCGAGCCGGCCGACTACAGGATACGATTACGATACCCTCGCCGGCGATCTCGACCTCCTCATCACGGAACTCGACCTCTGCAACGCCGCCCTCGTCGGGTTCTCGATGGGCGCAGGCGAGGTGGCCCGCTACCTGGGTATCTACGGATCCGATCGCGTCGACAGAGCGGTCTTCATTGCGTCGGTCCCCCCTTATCTCCTGAAGGCGCCGGACAACCCCGTGGGCGTCGACGGGGAGGTATTCGACGAGATCAGGAGGAACATCGTCCTGGACCGCCCCGCATATCTCACAAAGTTCTTCAATGACTTCTACAACGTGGATCTCCTGGGAGGCGATCGGGTCAGCGACGAGGTCGTCCGGCTCAGCTGGCAGATCGCGGCCGGCGCGTCTCCGACGGGCACACTGAACTGCGTAACGGCCTGGGCGACCGACTTCCGGAACGATCTCGAGCAGATCCGGGTGCCGACACTGATCATCCACGGTGACGCGGACCGGGTCCTTCCGATCGCGGCGACAGGGATCCCTCTGCACGATGCCCTGGAGGGGAGCCGGTTCGTGGTGGTGGAGGGCGGGCCGCACGGCCTGACCTGGACCCACGCCGAGCGGGTCAACCATGAACTGCTGGAGTTCCTCCGAGCGGAGGCCCCGTCGACGGAGACCCGCACCACGGGGCTGGCGTAGGTCCCGACCTCACGTCAGGCGGTACCGCAGCAGGGCTGCGATGCCGCCGAGCCCCTCGAGCCGCTCTCCCGGCTCGAAGGCGGACGAGAGCACGGCGACCGAGGCGCCGATGCCTTCGGCCGCGTCCATGACCGCCTGTGAGTCGCGGTCGTGGAGGAGGCGGTCGACGACGAGCACCTGCTCGGCCGCCCCGAACTCCACGGCACGGCGCGTCTCGGCCATGCCGTAGGCGACCGAACCGTCGACCGCGATCCGGCGGATCAGCTCCTCGACCAGGGTAACCTCCCGGGCAAGCACCCTGTCGCCCGCGAGCCGATCGAGTACGCCCTGGCCGATCGCGTCCTGAACCGCCCCTCGCCCGATACGACGGGTGTCGACGACGATCGTGCGTTCGCCGAGGATGGGGAGGGTCGTCTTCAGGTAGGCGGCGAGCTCGTCCTTGACGAAGCCGGGGCCCGCGACCACGAGCGCCCCCTCGACGGGCTGGACGAGCTCGCGGACCCGTTCCAAGAAGGCGCGTCGGCCCCCGCCCTCGTCCCCCTTGGAGCTCCCCGCGGTCACCGTGGTCACGTACTCCGGGCCGTACTGGCGGACCCGGTAGAGCTCGGCCTCCCCCTCTTCGACCGCGAGGATATGGACCGCTCCGAAGACCGAGGCCCGGACCGCCCGCTCGATCCGCTCGAAGTCGGACGGCCGCCAGGCCCGGGTCACGGTGAGTTCGGTGTTCGGCTCGAGGTTGATGGTGTGATAGGCACCGAGTTCGGGACCGTGCTCGATCGGCCCCCCGATACGGAGGCGTGCACTCGAGGGGTGAAACTCGACCCGCTCGACCCGGAGTCCGAGCCGGACCGGCCTCTTCTCGGCCTTCTCGGGGCGGAGCTTGTCGGTCGCGGTCTCGACCGAGCGGAAGGTCGTGGCGAACACGAGCGCGCCGGGCACGACGAGGTGGGAGAGGTGCCAGAGGTCGTCGAGCGACTCGGGGGTCAGGCGGCACTCCCCGTACCCCCTCCGGAGCTCTCCGCACTCAGCCTGCATGGACTCCGGCGATCTCGGAACCGCCGGGCGGCACGAACCGGGCGACCGCCTCGGTGTTCAGCACGGCCTTGGCCCCGCGTCCCCCGTCCGTCCCGACCGTTTCGCGAAGGGCCCTGAGCACGCGCCGGGCCGTATCGTTCGGCTCGAACGGACCGGGCCTGAGGAGGACGCGGATCGGTGCCCTCTCCTCGATCGCGGTCGGCGGGCCGCCTATCACGCTGTTCGGCCCGAGGCCGATCGCGATGCCAAGCGGCACGGACCTGAACCAGGTCCGTTCCCCGCGGACGATGAACGAGCCGCGCGAGACATACTCGCCGGCCTCGGGGGTCTTCGAGACCTGGTCCGGCCGGACCGCGAAGACGTCGGCTTCGAGATGGCCCGCGCGCCAGGCCCCCGAGTACGAGGCCGCGAACCGCGCCACCTCGTCCATCCGCCCGGTAGCACCCTTTACGATCACCACGGAGGCGCCGTGGACGTCGGCGTGGACGAAGAGGTCCCTGCCCTCCATGTAGCGTTTGACCAGCTCCTCGTTCTGGCCCGCATCGCGCCCGCCGAGGACTAGGGTCCCATCCGAGGTCTCGAACCAGCGGAACCGGTGGTACCAGCGCTTCTTCTCGGGGCCCACCCTGACTCCGACCTTGGGCTCGACCTTACGCGGCGGAGCGGCCATGGCTGCGAGGGCTCCGGCCCGCTTCTTCTTGAACTTCCGAGCCTGTTCGTAGTACCGCTCGACGTTCTGCTCCACGGTCTCGTGGACGAACAGGGTGACCCGGTCGCCGAGGTCGATGTCGACCGAGGCCTTCGCCGGGTCCACGGCGATGATCCGCTCGGCGACCGGGTTCTCCGCCCCCTTGAGAACCTTCGCGATCTCCTGCCAGGAGAGCCGCCGGCTCGCGGCGTCGAGGCTGGCGATCACCTCGGCCGCCAGCGGATACTGCTCGTAGATCAGCTCGGCGATGCGCTCGTTCCGCCGGATCTTCTGCTCGAACCCGATCACGGCCTGTTCCTGCTGTCGCCTCATCCGCTCTTCGCGCGAGACCTCCTCGCGCTTCTCCACGACCTTCTCGGTCGGCGCGAGGGGGTAGAACGCCTCGAGGGCCTCGTCGAAGCCCGAAAAGGTCCGTGTAGGGGTCATGCCCGTGAGGGCGATGGGCCACGCGCCCTTCCTGTCGATGACCGGGGCCGGGCAGGCCATCACCTCGGCGAACAGGTCCAGGAGCGCCGCGTAGACCGGGGCCGGGTCGACGGAGGCGGCGGGGGCCGATCGTTCGGCCTTCGCGCGGACGCAGACCTCCTCGGCGAACGCACCCCCGAGACGGAGCTCGACGGCCAGGGTCCGGACCAGGTCGCGGTCCGATCCGGCCAGCAGGGCCCGGAAGACCTCCGGCTCCGGGAGCGGGGCCGGCCGGTCCTTCAAGGTGTACTCGGCCCCGGGCACCACCTCGCGGTCCTTGAACCGGTGGTGCCAGAGCGGCTTGATGATCCGCCAGTCCCCATCGCAGAGGACCACGTTTCCCTCGTCGAAGAGTTCGAAGACGAGCCGGTAGGTCGTGTCCTTCC
>Ga0074193_1002828_pt1 | contig 14515 bp, 11 predicted proteins | sample EPASupsiteHSE605_FD_64523 | JGI IMG/M metagenome (GOLD analysis project Ga0074193, IMG submission 64523) | Bioremediated contaminated groundwater from EPA Superfund site, New Mexico - Sample HSE6-05 | ecosystem: Environmental > Aquatic > Deep subsurface > Groundwater > Contaminated ... | reverse complement strand
AATGGCTACATGTCTTATGGGAAAGCCTATTTGTCGAGTTTCTTAATTGGTATTTACTCAGGAATAATTCTTTCTGTATTTATGTACATCCTCTACACAGTGATTGCTCCTGAATTAATAGATCAGATGGTTGCAATGCAGAGAGCACAAATGGAAGCAAAATCAAACTTAGATCAGGAACAAATAGATCAGGCACTGGAAATGTCCAAAAAATTTATGTCACCAGGGATGATGGTATTCTGGGTTGCAATTGGAAGCGCAATTATGAGTGCATTAATTTCTTTACTTGCTGCTCTTTTTGTTCGTAAAGAAGAAAAGATTATCGTCTAAATTATTTGCTGCAAACGTAAATTTATGTTTATTTAATTATGTCGCTTAAACGAAGATCAAAAAAGATTACCCGCCGGGCTTTTCGCTATATATTTCGCAATGGATTATGGGCTTCCATCTTAATGTCTGTTTTAATCCTTTTGTTTCATCTGGTTGGAATTCAGATAAGCAGACCGGTTCATCCTGTTGCATATTTTATTTTACTCACATTTATGTTTATTACCAGCTATCAGTATAAAATGAAAGGCTTGCGAGGCTGGATTTCTTTTAAGCAGGCATATTTGTCGGGTTTACTAATGGGCTTGTTTTCTGCGGTTCTCTTTGGATTATTTATGTGGGTATTTGTTAGCCGGATTGATCCTTCCGTTTCAAATAAATATTATTTGCTGAGAGAAAACGCAATTAAGCTGCATTTGAGTGGTGATCGACTTGCAGCGGAGCTTGAAGCTTGGAAAATATATGTAAAACCGGTTTTTATCGGATTGAGAGCTATACTTGAACTGGCATTGGTTTCGTTATTTATTCCCTTGCTCTTTTCGATAGTACTTAAAAAAGAAAAACCTGAATAATAGTTTGATGAATACAGATATCGATATTTCGGTAGTAATTCCGATGTATAATGAGGAAGAATCCCTTCCGGAGCTTATTGAGTGGATTGACCGTGTGATGAAAGCCAATAATTTTAAGTATGAAATTTGGCTCGTTGATGATGGCAGTAAAGATAAATCGTGGAGCGTAGCTCAGAAAATACGAGAAACGAATCCGTCAGTTAAAGGCTTGAAATTTCGTCGTAATTATGGTAAGTCTGCAGCCTTAAATGTTGGTTTTGAGCATTGTAATGGAAATGTGGTGATAACCATGGATGCAGATCTTCAGGATAGTCCGGATGAAATTCCGGAACTTTACCGTATGGTTATCGAAGATGGTTTCGATATGGTTTCGGGTTGGAAGAAAAAACGCTATGATCCTATCGGAAAAACATTACCTTCTAAGTTTTTTAACGGAACCACCCGAAAGATATCTGGAATTAAACTTCATGACTTTAATTGTGGACTGAAAGCGTATCGTAAAGAAGTTGTGAAAAGTATTGAAGTATATGGCGAAATGCACCGCTATATTCCGGTAATTGCGAAATGGGCAGGTTTTACTAGGATTGGAGAAAAAGTTGTTGCTCATCGCGAACGAAAATATGGTGTGACAAAATTTGGGTTGGAGCGCTTCATTAACGGTTTTCTTGATCTGATATCAATCTCTTTTGTAAGCCGTTTTTCTAAAAAGCCGATGCACTTTTTTGGCTCTATCGGAAGCCTGATGTTTCTGATAGGCTTTATCTCCGCTTCGGTTATTGGTGTTGAAAAACTGATTGCAACCTTTAATGATAGGTTGACACCCCGTGTTACCGCCAGTCCCTATTTCTATATAGCACTGGTGTGTATGATTATGGGATCACAGCTTTTTTTAACTGGATTTCTTGCCGAACTTGTTGGGCGCAGTTCATCAACTCGCAATCATTATCTGATTTCTGAAAAACTTGAATCGTAATTTAAAATCATGAACAGAATAGAAGAGTCCATTCAACAATCTATTGCCTTGAAACAACAAATTCTTGGCGATGAAAAACTCTTAAACACCCTGAAACAGGTGATTGATTGTGTTACCAATGCTTTTCAAAATGATAAGAAAGTATTGTTTTGTGGAAATGGTGGCTCTGCGGCAGATGCTCAACATCTGGCAGCAGAGTTTTCCGGACGTTTTTATTACGACCGCCCCCCGCTTTATGCCGAAGCTTTGCATGTAAACTCTTCCTACCTTACTGCAGTAGCCAACGACTATTCTTATGACGAAGTATATGCCCGGTTAGTAAAAGCTAAAGGCAGGAAAGGAGATATATTAATAGGATTATCAACTTCGGGAAATTCTTCAAACATTGTACGTGCTTTTGAAGCTGCCCGTAAAATGGGAATTGCCACTATTGGCTTTACGGGCGAAACCGGTGGAAAAATGAAAGAACTCAGTACGTATTTGTTGAATGTTCCATCTAAAGATACTCCGCGTATTCAGGAATCGCATATTACACTGGGACATATCTTATGTGAAATGGTTGAGCGTAATATTTTTCCTAAATAATTTGTTAGAACAGATGGATCCAATATTGAGGAAAATAAACAAAGAATGGACTTTGTTTTTGGACAGGGACGGGGTGATCAATCGCCGTTTGCCGGATGACTATGTGAAGGAGTGGAATGATTTTGTCTTTCTTCCGGGTGTTCTTCATGCAATCAGCATCTTTACACAATATTTTGGAAACATCTTTATTGTAACCAACCAGCAGGGGATAGGGAAAGGCCTTATGACTGAATCACAGCTTGCGGATATTCATCGGGAAATGCTTGCCAAAATAGAAGCTCATGGAGGAAAAATATCCAGAATCTATCATTGCCCGGAACTTAGAGATTCAGGAAGTGTATTTCGTAAACCTGAAATAGGAATGGGCATGCAGGCAAAAAAAGATTTTCCGGAGGTGGATTTCAAACGGTCAATGATGGCAGGCGATACACTTTCTGATCTTCAATTTGCTCATAATTTGAAAATGCTGGGCATTTTGATTGGAAACGATTCACATTGTCTTTCGCATCGTCCTGTTTTGTATCATCTTCATTTTGAATGCTTACAAAGTTTTGCAAATAAACTTGTTCAGGAAAATAAATACAATCAATAAATAATCATGAAAACCTTCAAGTTCTCTCTTTTATTTGTGATATTTACAGTATTGATCCCGGTGTGGGTTGTAGCCCAAAACGTAAAACTTCCGGCCGATTCATTGAATCGTACCGATTTAAAAGGTAAAAAATATGGCTATTGGGTAAAAAAAGATGCGAAAGGAAAACTCAAGTATGAAGGACGTTTCAAGGATAATTATCCTGTTGGAGAGTTTCGCTATTATGATGAAAATGAGAAACTCGAAAATATCACTCTCTTTACTGAAAAAGGTGTGAATGCTAAAACTGTAATGTTTTATCCGGATGGTATCAAACAATCGGAAGGATGTTACATTAACCGTGTTAAAAATGGTATCTGGCGTTTATATAACGAAAAAGGGAAGATTCTCACCGAAGAAGCTTATAAAGGTGGTCGCAAAGACGGAGTGAGCAAACTTTTTGCTCCCGACAGTTCAATTATTGAATCTACTACGTGGAAAAACGGTGAAAAAAATGGTTCCTGGATGCAAACTGACAAGCGTGGAACTGTTAAAGCAAACTTCAAAAATAACTTGATGGATGGCGTTTATGAGTTTTACTTTCCTAACGGAAAACTAAAGCTCAAAGGTTCAAATATAATGGGCATGAAAACTGGTGTCTGGAATTTCTATAATGAAATGGGGACACTTGTAAAGCGTATTTTTTACCGTAATGATACTCCTGTAAAAACCGAGGTTCAGATTGTAACGGATAAAAAGATATTTTACCAGAATGTTGACAGCATTATGTGGGTTCATAAAATGGCTGCCAAAACAACAATTTGTCAAAAAGGTGGTAATATGATTTATTGCAACAACAATCCTTTGGACTTGCTTGATCTTGTTGGGATAGATGAGTTTCTCAGGATTAATGAACGCTTTTTTACCAATATTAGTGCAGTTGTAAGCTATAAAACCGTTGATGAGAAGAAAGGGGAAGTTATTTTGAACCCACATCCCGATTTTGAAGTCTGGACAGACGAAGAAGGAACTCTGCTGTTTCAAAGTATTTACGAAAAGAAACCCAACGAAGGGTTGGAAGAGAAATAGCAAAACCTAACCCCAAAAGAGGTTGAAGACCCTTTTGGAGATTGAATAAATGGTGGGACCTTACCCAAAAAGAGATCAAAGATCCTTTTGGAGATTGAATAAGGAATAAGTAGAGTTGGGAATTTGACTTATTTTTAAAATCTATTAGGGTTTAACGTAATCGATAACTGAATTCATGGAAAATCCAAAAGACCGTATACTGTGGCTGGTTCAGGAATTGAACCACCATAATGAACTGTATTACATGCAGGATAAACCTGAAATCAGTGACAGGGATTTCGATGCATTGATAAATGAATTGCATTTACTGGAACAGCAGTTTCCGGAATATATGTTACCCGATTCTCCCACGCATCGTGTGGGTGGTTCGGTAAATAAGAATTTTAAACAGGTGGAACATCGCTATCCGATGTTGTCGCTTGGAAATACCTATTCTGAAGAGGATTTGCGGGAGTTCGATGGGCGAATCCGCAAGTTGCTTGAAGACCAATCATTCAGCTATGTATGCGAATTGAAGTTCGATGGGGTGGCTATTGGATTGCGTTATGAAAATGGAATTCTGGTTCAGGCGGTTACTCGTGGTGATGGAGTAAGGGGTGATGATGTTACTGATAATGTGAAAACAATCCGCACGATTCCGCTACGATTAAATGGAAATTATCCGTCCGAATTTGAAATTCGTGGCGAAATTATTTTTCCGCACTCATCGTTCGAAAAACTAAACGAACAACGGATCGAAGAGGGTGACGAACCTTTTGCAAATCCAAGAAATGCTGCTTCTGGAAGCCTGAAGCTGCAGAATTCTAAAGAGGTAGCACGCCGCAAACTTGATTGCTTTCTCTATTTTCTGTTGGGTGAAAATTTACCCGAAACTTCTCATTACAATAATCTGATGCATGCCCGCCAGTGGGGATTTCATATACATGATGGAATTACACTTTGCCGTAATTTGAATGAAGTGTTTCAGTTTATTCACTATTGGGACGAAAAACGGAAAAGTCTGCTTTTCGATATCGATGGTGTAGTTGTAAAAGTAAATGAGACAAATCTATGGGGGCCACTGGGATTTACAGCCAAATCTCCTCGTTGGGCTATTGCCTATAAGTTTAAAGCCGAACGTGTTTCAACTCAATTGTTTTCAGTAAGTTATCAGGTAGGTCGCACAGGAGCTATTACGCCTGTTGCCAATTTGAAACCGGTAAAACTGGGCGGAACTATCGTTAAACGTGCTTCGCTGCATAATGCTGATATTATTACCAACCTTGATATTCACGAAGGTGATATTGTGTATGTGGAAAAGGGTGGTGAAATTATTCCGAAAATCGTTGGAGTAGATCTTAATCAACGTTCAATGTTTAGTGCACCTGTTCAGTACATTACTCATTGTCCAGAATGTGGTACAGAGCTGGTTCGTCAGGAGGGTGAAGCCTCTCATTACTGTCCAAATGAAATGGGCTGTTCCCCGCAGATCAAAGGAAAAATTGAACACTTTATCAGCCGTAAGGCAATGAATATTGACAGCTTGGGAGAGGGGAAAGTAGAGTTGCTGTTCGATAAAAAACTGGTACAGAACATTGCCGATTTATACGATTTGCAGGAAAATCAACTTTTGGGTCTTGAGAAAACTATCGAGAACGAACTTACCGGAAAAAGCAAGAAGATCAGTTTCCGTGAAAAGAGCGTTGAAAATATCTTAAAAGGGATTGAGGCATCTAAACAAGTGCCTTTCGAACGGGTTTTGTTTGCATTGGGGATTCGCTTTGTGGGCGAAACTGTTGCTAAAAAGCTTGCTGCACAATTTCAGACGATGGATAACCTTATGATTGCTGATAAAGAAGCTTTGCTCAACACCGAAGAGATAGGGGAGAAGATTGCAGAAAGTTTGCTCGGCTATTTTTCCGATCCAAAGAATATTCATCTCATTCAACGACTGAAAGAAAAAGGATTACAGTTTGTCTCCACTGTTACAAACGAGAAATTATCCGATACGCTTACCGGGAAAACTTTCGTGGTAAGTGGCGTATTCTCTGTTTCGCGTAATGATGTCAAAAAGATAATCGAATTACACGGAGGAAAGAACGTTGGATCAATTTCAGCTAAGACTTCTTATGTACTGGCAGGTGATAATATGGGTCCGGAAAAACGTAAAAAGGCAGAACAGCTCAATGTACCAATCATTACGGAAGAAGAATTTAACGCAATGATTTGTTTATAGGCTTATTTTATAAGTAAATGAAAATGTGCAGTATAATTTTATCTTATAGATAATATTAAAATCGTAAACTTATTTGTGGTAATGACAATTATAAAACAGAGTCCTATTGAATTAATTTTTTTGATATTATTGTTAATTTTCTTATCATGTCATGATTACAAACAAGAAATAGATGATTTGAAATTAATTGAAAATGGATTAAAGGAGTCTGTTAAAGAAAAAGAATCTTGTATCTTACGTACATTTATGTGTTATCCTGAAAAATATGAGCAAGATCAAAAAGCGTTAAAGAAGATCAAAGATGTGATTAATCCTCTAATATTAGAGCCTCTCGATAATCTTGTACAGCAAAAAAATCTAAAAAAACAATTCGATAGTGCAGTAATAAATGTATTGTCAATTTTGCATACTGTTATTAATAATGAATATCAATATGAGTTAATCGAAACTCATTTAAAATCTCCTCAATTCAAAAATATTGATTCAAAAAGTGAGAGCGGAATCTACCATCTACTGATAAACAGAATTAAATTAATACAATTCACTTATTCTGCTATGAGATATTTTCCTGCATATTATGATGCAATTAATCTTTCAAACTTAGAAGGGCGTTTTGAAATATTTGATAATAATCAATTGAAAATTAACCAACAATATATGGCAAATATAGCCATTGTATTACCAATTCCAAAAGAAGATGTCCCTCAAATTAAAGTTGAAAATATTACCTTAAATGGAAAGAAAATTACTATTGGTATAAAAACTGAAGTTAATAATGGAATTTTTTTATTTAGGTTTACACCAACCAAAGTGGGTATCTATAAATGGAAAGCACGTTTGATGTTAGGAACGGATAAAAGAACAATTCCGTTCACAGGAACAATAAATGTAACGGAGTAGAGATAGCTTTCTGCATTTAGAAAGAATCTTGTTAAAAACATACAAATTAATTTTTTTGAACTTATACACTTATAGTGATGATTATTAGTTGTATGGAATTATTGATAATAGTAAGGTTTATGGAAGTTTAAACTAAGATTTTGTAATGCAGTTTATAAATCATTTACTGGTAGAATCTTTATGCGTTTAGAATAAAGACAAAACATAATTTGAGAGAGCTGTAGCTTATCGTAGCTACTTGTTTCCTCTTTCAAATTATTGCCCAATCGCTTTTTCCAGAGCTTTTTCCAGGGCCTCTACCTCTTTCTCCCAGGAATAGTTTCTTTTTACAAAGAGATAGCCTGCTTCGGAAAGCGTCTTGCGTAGCTCATCTGATTGTATAAGTTGTAGTATACGAGCGACTAATTCCTCTTTGGTATCAGCAATTAGAATTTCTTCTCCGGGTTTTGCGCCCAGAGCAACATTCGCCAGACTGGTGGTAATGCAGGGGGTTTTCATTGCCATTGCTTCAAGCAGTTTGTTTTGTAATCCTGTTCCCATACGCATGGGTGCAACAAAAATCTTTGCCCGACTATAATAACCCCGAATATCTTCTACCCAGCCTGTAACAGTAATAAAATCTTTCTGGAGATTTTTTACACTATAAAACGGATTCGCTCCGGCAAGTGTAAGGTTCGTGTAAGGGAATTCTTTCCGTATTTCAGGGAGAATTTCGTCTGCCAGATAACAGGCTGCATCGATATTGGGAGGATACCCCATGTTTCCGGTAAATACCAGATCAATATCTTTGAATGATTCTTTGGCACAGAAGTACTCCATATCTACACCGTTTGCCGAAATCATCACGCGATTTTTCTCCTGAAATGGGAGCAATTCGCGCTCAGCTTCTGAAATAATTACTGAATTGCTGAAGTATTGAAATACTTCAGTTTCATAACGTTTTAACCGTTTATATTCCAGTAAAAGCAGTGGTTTTACGTAGAAAGGAGCATGTTTGAAGCGACGTTCTACATTGATAGAAAAAACATCCTGAAAGTCGATAACTTTTGGCGTTTTGCGGTTTCGTACATATTCTGCGGTACGGATAAGCTGACAATAGATTACCTCAGGATTTATTTCGTCCAGTAGTTTGTTTATCCGCTTGCGAACAGAAGGAGAATAAAAGTACCCAACCTGCATGGGCAGAGTTCTGAAAATATTGCGCACAAGATGAAATCCAAGTTCAATTCGTGAAAACGGGAAAATATGAATAGAGGTACAATAGGGCTTCAAAATTTCTTCCGCTTTCGGATGAATTTTTGCATCATGAGTACATATCAGATGGATTTCATGCTTTTGCGAAAGCACTCTCAGTTGATGAAATGCCCTTAGTTTATCGCCTTTTTCGAGCGGATAAGGAATTCGAGAAAGTAAGAGCGCTATTTTCATGGGGTTTGATTTAATATCTGGTTGTAAAATGCAATGAGTTTATAGCTGAGTTGCTGATTGTTATATTCTGTTTCAACTAAGTGGCGGCCTTCATTGCCTATTTTTTTGCAAAGAGCAGGATTATTCAAACAATCAACAATCAGTTGTATATAATGATTGGCATCATGTGCAATCAAGATATTTTTTTCATTAGTATATTTAATTCCCTCTGCACCAACTTTAGTCGTAATGACTGCTTTGCCTAAAGCAAGGGCTTCAATGATCTTTACGCGGATTCCACTACCCGAAAGAAGTGGAGCAACAAAGATCCTGTTTTTCGAAATAAAATCAGAAGCATTATCTACTTCACCAACAATTTCTAAACCTTGCATGCGTGTGTTCTGTAACCAGTCTGGCGTAGTGCGACCAGCAATCCTAAAACGGGCATTCGCTTGCTTTTGGGTAACACCAGGCCAAACCTCCTTTAAAAACCATTCAATACCCTCCAGATTCGGAATCCAGTTTAATGCACCAATAAATCCGACACTATTTTGTTCACAGGTTGATGCTGTATTGTAGTTTTTAACATCAACCCCAAACGGCAGGTCAATAATAGGAACCTTACATTCTTGGGAGCGGAAAAATTCGGCATCAGCCGGAGTAATTGCAAGAATTCCCTGGTAATCGTTCAGGTGTAAAAGTTCATAATTTTTTAAGGTGGAAGCCAGATGTTTCAGGATAAATCGTTTCGCTGGTTTTTTTGTCATCATGGCTGAGCGTTCCCAAATCCGATGTTCGATGTTATGCGAACGTAATACTATCGGAGCATTTGTGAGCTTTCGGATTGCAGGAATATAAGGCGTAAAAAACAACGATTCCAGGTGAATAATGTCGTAGGATTCTTTCTTCAAGACCTTTTCAATCTTGCATTGAAGTTCTTTGGAGATGAAACGCTTTACGTGATATGATTCGCGGGAAAAAAGGCTCTTAAGAATACCCTGAGGTTTTATTTTTAGATCGAGATGTACTGATTCGAATCCGGTTTGATCAATAAAATCCTGAGGGATTTTATTCCATTCAACTGGGTTTTTAAATGAGCTAATTGCAATAATTTTTACCTGATGACCCGCACCAAGCAAACTTCGGGTAATGGCATACATTGCCAGTGATCCGCCTTCGTTTGGAGGGTAGGGGGGTTTTATGCAAAGTTGTAATACGCGCATTACATTTTCAGTTAGTTCTTGCCGATGAATTTACGGAAAAATCGTTTCCATACGTCAATATCGAATATGGGCGAGTCCGTCGTTGCTTTAAAGGTAAGAATAATCCCTACTGGTAAGAAAACCAGTGAAGCTATCCACATTCCTTTATATGCTTCAAGCGCTCCTTCGCGTACAGATTTTTCACCAATCATCGAAAGAATATGGAACAGAATAAACAGTATTACAGAGAGTACCGCAGGCATTCCTAATCCACCCTTACGGATAATAGAACCCAATGGTGCACCCACAAAAAACAGAATCAGGCAGGCAATAGATAAAGTAAACTTACGATGCCATTCTATTTTATGACGCTGGATTTCTTCTTTTCGATATTTGAAATCCATACGATTATAATCAATATCAGCACGGGCAGCACGGGCAGCCTGTAAAGCATTGTCGAGAACGGAAGTCCGTTTTATGGGATCGATATTTGCAAGAAGCTTTGGATTTAAAGCGTTTACTGAATCTGGTAAAATAAAAGGAACGGTATCTGTATAAAATGTATTCAGGAAGAAATACCGGCCAATCATATTGGTCGAAAAAATCTGTTCCTGTACTTTATAAGATTTTGAAAGAGTATCTACTGCACGTTCCAGTTGCATCAGATTAAGCATCTGGTAATGACTTTTAAATAGTTCTTCATTCGTTTTATTAAAAGCGAAAGCCGAGAGATCAAATCGTACATATTGCTCTTTGAAATGGGCACGCATCATCGGACGTTTTAAGTAGCTGCTACGGTCATCAAGCATTTCATCATACGAAATACCGTCGTAAAGATGAAAGATCAGGTAGCGATTATCTGACGTTGTTACCATACTGCCTCGTTTAGCCAGAATGAGAGACGAGTTTCCTGAACGGCGGGTATGATCGTAAATCATTACATCATGTAATCCTTTTCCATCCTTGTCTTTTTTTCCAACGCGAATAATATAGCCGTCAATACCGCCATAATAAATTCCTTCTTTAATGTTCACTGCAGGTTTTTTGGATTGAACATCAAAAAGTAAAGTCTTAAATTTGAGATTTGCGTAAGGCATAACATTATTCGAAAAATAGAATGCAATACCGCTGATAATTATTGATAGAATTACCAATGGTCTCATTGCTTTGCGTAAAGAGATACCGGCAGCCTTGATAGCCACGAGTTCATATCGTTCTCCCAGATTTCCGAACATCATAAGTGAAGAAAGCAAAATAGCTAAAGGCAAAGCCAAGGGAACAAAGGTAGCCGATGCATAAAACATCAATTTTGCAATGATATACCATTCTAAACCTTTGCCAACAAAATCGTCGATGTATTTCCAGAGAAACTGCATCAATAAGATAAAGAGCGCAATAAAAAAGGTCATCACCATTGGACCTATGTAGCTCTTTAACATAAAACGAAATAAAGTTTTTACGGGCATTCTCATATTAAAAGCAAAAGTAGCGATTTTTAGGGAAATATGAGCGGGATAGAGCATGGATTCAGTGAACAGATATTATAAAAAATCTTAATGAAGATTTTGTTGATTGTGAAAAAATAATTTTCGGAATTACCAATTTTACAATAACTTAGCGTACTTTTTTATGAATGAACCAACCAGAGATATTTTATTGTTTTTTGATAGATAAAACAGATTTTAAACCTTTAGATTACTACATAGTCCTATTAAACATGACAAATTGTACCTTTATCATTTAGAAACATATTCATACATAATGATGTATAGTACTTTAAATATCTAATCAAGATGAAAAAAATTAATCGTTTTGGTATATTAACCTTTCTGTCTTTAATTGTGCTTTTACCGTTTACAGCCAATTCTCAAAATCTTTACAACCTTGATACTGTACGTACATTCAAACTCTATTTTTTTGATAAAAAATGGGATAAGAAACTGGATGAATATAAAAAACAGAACAGTGATAAGAGGTTGTTAGCCAGGCTTGTGATGGATGGAGTGGTGTATGATAGTGTAGGTGTAAAATATAAAGGAAATTCATCATACAATGAGCAATATTTGAAAAATCCGTTCAATATCAGAGTCGATTATGTAAAGAAGAAACAAAATGTAATGGGTTATAGCGAGTTGAAGCTTTCAAACCTGTTTCGTGATCCAAGTGGAATACGGGAAGTACTTGCCTACAATCTTATTGGGGAATTTCTTCCAACACCCAAGGCAAGTTTTGTTGAATTATATATCAATGATTCACTCAAGGGCTTATATGCGAATACAGAAGATGTTGACAAAGCTTTTGCTCGAAAATACTACCCATATAAAGATGATGCTTTCTTTAAATGCGAAATGTCTGGACATCAAATGCCTCAGGGGTGTAAAACTGCGGTTGCTGATGGATTAACATTAGGTTTTACACTTGATTCCGTTTGCTATTCCAATAATTACGAGTTAAAAAGTAAGTATGGCTGGAAGAAATTACTAAACCTGATGCAGGTAATTTGGTATCATAACGATTCGAAAAGTGTGTATTACAACACTATGGATAAATACCTGGATATAGATAAAACCATGTTTATGCTGGCTTTTGATAATCTGTTTGTGAATTTGGATAGCTATATCTGGTCAGGGCGAAACTATTACATGATTGAAGATACAAATGGGGTTTTTCATCCGGTAATCTGGGATTTGAACATGTGCTTCGGAGGGTTCTGCCACTTTTACAAACCTGATCTGCTTCCAACATTTCCAATCTTTATGGGAGAGGACAATATTTATCGACCATTGATTTCCAAATTATTGAAAGTGTCTCAATATCGAACACTTTACCTTGTTCACTATAAGCAACTTCTGAAAGAGATAGTTTTGAGCGGGAAACTGAATTTGCTGGCTGAAAAACTGCATACTCAGATTTCTTCTTACATTTTGCGCGATCCTTGGTTTTACTATTCAGATGATGATTTCAGACAATCATTAAATGCTGTCTGTAAAAAAGATATACCGGGCATTTTACAATTGATGGATCAGCGAATAGAATATCTGAAAACATGCCCTGAATTGAAAGACGTGTTTGTAAAATAGAATAATCTGTTTTCTGTATGATTTGAAATTAAATGATGTGGAGAAACAATAAACTGTGAAAAAGGAGGTTGTAATCCCCGATTGTATTCTTTCAAATCGGAATTATGCAGCCAAAATTCTAATAATACGATGGTTTTAATCCGGCTTATTCGGATTGTAACTTTTTATTCGATTTGAATGAGTTGGATTTTGGTTTTGTTGGTTTTGAAAATTTACGTAATTTAAGAGAATAGTGAATTTTATTTATTTATCTGTTTTTCAGTTTTTTAAATGAAGAATGTGGCTAAATGTTTTTTTAAGAGAGGCTTTCTTTGTATATAGAAATTGCTTACATTGTCTTGTCTTGGAATAAAAAGGGGGTGAAGTGCTTATTCTGTTGATGATGAATTATTCTGTATTATTTTTTTGGTGGATATAAATGCATTCTGTTTTATTAAAATAAAGTATTTGGATGAGTTAGATTGATTTGTTTTTATTGATGCAGGTGATTCTGTATTGTAAAAATAGATTAATCGGATTAGATTAACTTAAAATAAAGTGTGTGATTTGTTGCTGAAGAGCGAAAGGAAGCGTATCTTTGCAACCCTTTTAATTTTTGGGATTAATTCATCTTTAAATTGCTTTCTTCGTAAATGAAAAATAAGTACATCGATCTTATCGAGCAAACCTTTGAGTTTCCTCAGGATGAATTCAAAGTTGAAGATAACGAATTGTATTTCCATGATGTGCCATTGATGGACATCATCAAACAGTATGGAACTCCTTTAAAAATTACGTACTTGCCTAAAATCAGTCAACAAATTCAACGCGGTAAGCGCTTATTTAACGTGGCAATGGCTAAGGTTGACTACCAGGGAGATTACTATTATTGCTATTGTACGAAAAGTTCTCATTTTTCATTTGTACTTGAAGAAGCGTTGCAAAATGATATCCATATAGAAACTTCTTCAGCTTTTGATATTAATCTGATCAACGAACTTCATGAACAAGGTAAGATAGGGAAGGATCGCTTTATTATTTGTAATGGATTTAAACGTCCGATGTATATTGAAAACATTGCTGACCTTATTAACCGTGGTTTTGCAAATACGATTCCGGTTGTTGACAATAAAGAAGAAGTTGACTTACTTGAATCGAAGATAAATTCCAAATGTAAGGTGGGTATTCGTATTGCGTCGGAAGAAGAACCTCAATTTGAATTTTATACTTCACGCTTAGGAATTCGCTATAATGATATTCTGACTTTCTATCAGGAACGGATCAAGAATAATCCGAAATTTGAATTAAAGATGCTTCACTTCTTTATTAATACCGGAATCAAAGACACTGCGTATTATTGGAATGAGCTTTCAAAGTGTGTGAATGTGTATTGTGATCTTAAAAAAGAATGTCCCGAACTTGAGTATTTGAATATTGGAGGAGGTTTTCCAATCAAAAATAACTTGGGTGCTGCATACGATTACGAGTATATGGCCGAAGAGATTATTGCACAAATTAAAAATATCTGCAATCAGCGTGGTGTTATAGAACCTCATATTTTTACTGAATTTGGAACATTTACAGTTGGTGAAAGTGGTGCTACACTTTATTCCAT
>Ga0074193_1002827_pt1 | contig 14516 bp, 17 predicted proteins | sample EPASupsiteHSE605_FD_64523 | JGI IMG/M metagenome (GOLD analysis project Ga0074193, IMG submission 64523) | Bioremediated contaminated groundwater from EPA Superfund site, New Mexico - Sample HSE6-05 | ecosystem: Environmental > Aquatic > Deep subsurface > Groundwater > Contaminated ... | reverse complement strand
GGTATAACTTGGCGGTATACCCTCTCCCCATTTTCGAGCACAACCAACTTCGTATTAACCGAGCCTAGATCTAACCCAGCTTGCTTCATGCACGGATCATCTCGATTAAAGCTTCAATTCGAGTCAAAAGCTGACCTTCATCTTCAGAGGAAAAATCACTCTCCAGCCGCAAGTAGGGAATCTGTTTCTTTTCCATTTCTTTTCCCACGAAATAGCTTTCTACACCATATGGTTGACAGAACTGGAGGGAGAAATCAATGACGGCGTCGGCTTGTAAGTTTTCAGCCATGAAAGTAATATCTTCCATACGACCTGGGTTCGGTGTAAAGCAAGCACAATTAACCTTTAAGGGACGCTTAGCAATATTGGCAAGCATATCCGAGACATTATCCGCCGGCTCAGTGACATCCTTATAATAGCGTTCTCCAGTGCAAGTTTCTTCTCCGACAACGACCGCCCCTGCTTGTTCGATTAAGGCATGAAGCTTCCAGGCCGGAAGGGGTTGGGGGGTTCCGGTTACAAGAATTCTTGGTGCATCTATGGGTGCAACTCCAACTCCTGCTTTGACCCGCTCATCAAGTTCGTCACACAGGGCATTGACTTGAGCCGCAAAACGAACAGGATCATCAAAGAAGGAAAGTTGATTGATCAGCAGGACATCTAGACCATGAATAGGAGCTGGTTTGTGTTTTCTTAAGTTAGCTAACCTTTGCATTGCTTGGCGTTTATTGTTGATCATCTCAATTCCCCGAGCGAGATTCTCGACAGTTAAGTCTACCTTCGTTTCGCGTTCCACGAAGGAAGCAAATTCACGCACTTCATCTTCCCATAGGCGGGCATCTTTCGATTCTTTCTTTTGCGGGAGCTCCATCACATACGTTGGGATATATTCATTGAGAATCTCCCAGGCCTTCTTCTTTCCATCACAGGTCGTCTCTCCAATAACCCAATCAGAAACTTGAAAGTACGGACAAATCCGGTCTAGCTTAAAACCCATGGTCGACTTAATCAATGGACAGAGGTTGCGCGGCACAAGTTTCTCCCCGGAAGAGACAGTGTACTGAGCTCCAGCACATAAACCAATACTGGCACTCCCTGTCGCTACAACGATTTCTTCAGGCACATAGACGCAGAAAGTTGAGAATATCTTAGCACCGGCTTCTTTTTTTGCGTAGAGTTCGTGTACACGGATTCCATGAACATCCCCTACGACTGCATCAAAATACCCCATCGCTTTAGGGCGATTAGGACGATCCAAAAACAAGCTTGTAAAGATCGCTGGTACAGGGGCCAGAAAATCATCGTGCTTCTCTAGATCCATACCCAAGGCTGTCCATAATTCTCTGTTATCCATTCTATTATCCTCCTCGTTCCAAATTATAATCACCTAAACTGTTGACCTCGTTTATTCACTGAGTATGTATCTTATAACCTTTTTCTTATTATATTCTATCATTAACATCCTATATATTAAAGAACAACTTTAATCTACCATTCATTTCGAAATTAAAAAATCACCTGCACCACACCCGAGCGAAGATGACGAGCAATTTATTATAGGTTAACAACAAAAAAAAAGGGCCCTTACCATTGCTGGCGAGGACAATAGAGAGTTAAGCGTAAATCCGAAGAAGGATTGCTAACTGATTATCATTGCAAACTCCATGCCAACTGCTGTGAATCTCCAATTTTTATTCATACTTCTAACTCAGTGCTGGATTAGATGCCCCTTTCAAGACTCTAAATCTATTTATAATTTCTTTTTAGTCTTGAATCTAAGGTCATTTAATTCTTAAATTTCATTCAATTATGGTAACGTCGATAAATTTCGATTTATTTCGATACAAAATGCCCGGAGGTGTGTTCCATTTTGGGACACACCTCCGGGCATTTATGAGTGAACCAAACGTTAGCACTCCTAATCGAAGCGGACTAGGAGAATTGTAGTCGGAGTTTTTCGGCTACCTCTTGGGTTAGAGTATAGACCTTTTCCGCCACATCTCTCGAACAACTGCCCACTCCGCAACTGGGTGTTATCAGAGACTGCTTTAACAAACGTCTTCTGTCAATACCACTTTGAACCAGCGACGTAAGGTGCTGTTCAAAAAGAGCAATCAGATCTTCTGCGGTTAATTCCAGAACCTTTTGGCTTGTTGGGATTAACCCCCAGGCTAATAACCCTCCTCTTTCGATAAAAGCCTTCAATTCTTCTATATAAACTATCATGCTTGTGAAATACCCATACGCATCAAAGTTAACAATATCTGTTTTTGATTGAAATATCATTGACCAGTCTGTTCCGGCGCAGACATGAACTCCGGCTATTCCTTGAGCTGAATGAATGGAGTCGATTATCTCGTTCAGTTCAAGGGTAATTTCTTCTTTCTTCAGAGTGATGAAGGTCGATTGGCCATAGCCGTATAATCCTGGCTCATCGATAAAAATAATGACCGGTTTATTATACTGGGCTAGAGTTTTGGTCTGCCAAAAGGCTTGCATTGCCAGAGATTTCACAACAATTTCCCGTAACTCTGGATTATAATAAGAAGACCTTCTATCTTGATCCGTTAACTGAAGCCCAAGGGTAACCGGTCCTGTTAGTTGCCCTTTAATGAATTTCGCATCACTAAAGTCACCCTTTGTTAGATTTTCCAGAAAAGCATGAAATCCTTGCGCAGATTCTTCAGGTAATGAGAAGAAATCTAACTTGTCTGAGTTCCCTTCGACTATCTCTAAATAATGATTGAAAAAAGCTGTTACCTTATCTAACCATGTTGCCTGGGAAGTGTCAAAGAACTGCTTTCCGTCTTTTTCAACGACTAATCCAAGCTTGAACAAAGGAACTGAATATTGGTTTAACATATCTTCAGAAGAAGACTGGTTGGGTAATTGGGGCCAATGAGGTATTTCTTTTAAAGTCCGAACCAATTCTAAGGCTTCAGTCGTGTCTAAATGGGGTAAACTTCCCATGCCAATGGCTAATAGCGATACATCAGGTTTCAAATTGCATGCTCCTCAGAATTTATTTGGGGCCTAATACTTAGGCCATTTATCAAATTATTTGCATAAATTCCCGCTACATCCACTTAACTTTTATCCCTTTCCATAATTAAAGGAATACTCTATATAGTTATCGAAAGCTTCACTATGAGAGGGAGTTGAATAATTTGAATAGAAATGATTTTGCAATTAAGAATGGATTTATAAGTTATGAAGAAATGCTTGCGAATAGCACTATAATTGTCTATGACCATGGGATTTCTTCTTTTGCTACAATCATTGATGATGGTTGGCTAGCCTGGAGAGATGACCGCCCAGATCAGATTATTGGGGTTTTTGAAACCTTGGAAAAAGCTCATGAACGATTGTTTTATCTTTTCGCGGAAAACGAATTTGAGCAGACGAAAACGAAGGATTGTGAGCATTTGTGTTAGGACTTAATAACTACCACGTTTTCTTCACATTCTATCGCCCTAGATAACGTAGCAATAGCCACCTGCATCTGCTCTTCAGTCGGTTCAGCAGTCACGATGTATTTCTGAACGAATCCAGCAATCTGAAACGCTCGTTTTAAACGTTGGTTACGAGAGCTCCAATTAAAGATCTCGTAACCAATTGCTATGGAAACCACCAATATATACAAGGGCATCTGATACGTCAGCAAGGTCAGCACCAACAAGATTGGAAACAAGATTACAACCAAATTAGTTCCGCATCGCTGGCTTAACCGGCTGGCTTCTCTGACCGCACTTAGGGAAAGCTCGGCCCCGCTTGTATAAATGTTAAATGCTTTATGCTCCGCTCCATGAAACTGCCATAGTCGCTTTAGAAGAAATACCATAGCAATAAGAACGACACCATAAATTACAAGCGCGGGCCAAAACGATGCGGAAATTACCGTTTCGCTTGGAGGGAAAATCCAATCCCACGGAATAGCGAGAAAAAGGAGAATACCCAGAAATAACTTCAGATTAAGCTTAGCCAACCTAGAAACTCCACGTAAGAAAGGAACTTTGTCCATTCGATTAAATATCCAAATCCCGGGCAGTTTCCTTACATTGATTGATATATTTCCTTGTGTCAATCTTCCTCGAACGACGTGAGTATTGGTGGCAAAGGTAATACCATCAAGATGTGCTCGCCCTCCAATGACCGCCAAATGTCTCACCACTCTCTTGATCAAGTAACTCTTAGTACCTGTACATAATTTAAATCCACACGTCATAATTCATAATAGGATTGTTAGGAGGTGTGGAATGTCAAACCGGATGGTTAACCGAAGTATGAAATTTAATCCTCTTTTTATTGTGGTAGGAATTCTTCTACTAATAGCAATTTTCAGAAACACTACCAATGGTGTTGCAACGTCGGCACCGATCACCATGAATTGGAATTTACAAGATTTAGACGTTACTAAAAATGGCAATGCCCTACGTGCCTTACTGTTTCTCGAAACAAACAAATTTCCCGCACCTACGAGCCCATCACCAAGCACTGTGCTCTCTAAGCCCTCTAAATTCTATGGTCAGTATCTTCAGTTTTCGGGCACAATCATGTCTGCGCGATCATTCTCTCCTCAAAGTAATCTGGAAACTATAATTATTGGCAATTCTACTGAAATTATTCTAAAGACAAATGATGATACAACTATAATTGATTGTTTCCTCGTTGGGAGCAACCAAGTTTTGACTCCCGGATCTACGATAACGGTTTATGGGTATTCTCCAGGAATACGCTATATCCAGAATACCCAAGGAAGGATTACCTCTGAGCTTGCCCTCATAGGCCATTTTAAACCACCTTCCAGTATTTCCGATGGTTCTTTAAATTCTACTCTCCCTATCTCTCCGAGTATATTTTCTCCCATCTCACCGAATCCTTCTTAAGCCGGAGTTCCAATTTTTTCTCAACCGTAGCCAGACCTCTACCCTAGCAATTGAAATCTAATAAAAAAAGTTGTACCAGCTGAGGAGGATTCCACCTCGATCTTAGCATGATGCCTTTCAGCAATATTATAACACGTTGCTAAGCCCAAACCAGTCCCACCTTCTTTGGTTGTGAGGAACGGGGTCCCCAATTTAGCCATTATATCTTGGCTAATTCCTGAACCTTCGTCTTGTACTGCAAGCACAATACTGTTTGCCTCCATATAGGTCTTTATTTTCAGTATTCCTCCTGTAGTCATCGCTTCCAATCCGTTTCTTGTAAGATTCAAGATCAGTTGCCTAATTTCCCTTTCATTCATTGGTAAAGATATGACTTCTTTAGTTTCTAAGACAACTCTTTTATCCTGGTTCGTAGCATCTGCAAGAATCAAAGGGTACAACGAAGTGACTAAGTTATTTAACCTTACTACAGTGTATAATTCTGTTTTCGTTTTTGCTATAGATAAGAACTCAGTTATTATACCATTAGCCCGGTCCAGCTCACTGATCATCAAATCAAAGTAATCTGTATTTTCATGTAGAGAATCTCTACTTTTCAAAATCTGTAAAAAACCTCGTACTGTAGTCATCGGATTACGAACTTCATGGGCAATACTTGCTGCCAATTCTCCCACCAGATTTAAGCGATCAAGGCGTGCCATTTCCTCTTCCGCTAACTTCCTTTTTGTGATATCAAGCATTTGCATTAGGTATAATTGGGTACCATCAGCGTCCAGAAACGGGTGCTGAAACACTTCAAAAATGGTATCTTTAATAACACATTGCCATTGCCTAAGAATTTTAGTTCCTGAAGTCAATTGTTTTCGACAATGAGGGCAAGGTTCATCTCTATTTAAAAGAATATTATAACACATTCTGTTCTCTGGTTCACCGTGTATCTCTTTGAAAGTATGGTTAGCAAAAGTTACTTTTCCTTCGCAATTTCGAACATAAACTAAGCCTGGCAGTCCATTTAATATGGCATAAAGGCGTTTTTGTTCATCTTCTAAAGATTTCTCTAATTTCTTTTGTTCGATGACCTCAAATGAATCTAATAATTCGATGTCGTTTGACATATACGTACTGCTCCCAACTTTTTCAATGTATATACTTTCTACAAATTACCTTTAATTCCTCTTTTGTCGATTATACTTCTCTTATTTTCGCATAACAATTGCGACAGGAACTCGACTTTTCAACGGATCCTTTAGGAGTCTTAATCGCTCATTTTCGCCGTTATTCGAGTCTATATATAGTGCTCAAATTTGGGCATTGAAGCAAAGGCTATTTGCATTGAGAAACAATAGCTTTTATAATACTTCATATTGACAGGTTTTTTCTCTTTTTATGTCGAACTTAGTATTAGTAAATTGTTTGAACTCGACGTTCAACCGAAAGGAGGTGAATATTATGAGTGAGATACCGGATTCTGACATAGATGCCATAGCTAGAGATTTGGAGAAGAAAGCTGATAGATCCATGAGTATGGTAAGTTTCAACGACCTTTTTACAACATCTTTCATGACTACTTACACGCAATTTTCTGATTTTAAAGAGTTACTCAATACCGGAAAATTTAATGTAAATAGCCTCCAGGACTTCATGGCTATCCTAGACGATAAATTTGATGTTTTTATCAATAAAACTACCAAATTTCCAACCTGGGAAAAAATGCAATCCACTGCCGTTGCCGAATACCTTAAGAAGACAGAATCAAAACAATAGTTTATTAATCGATTCCTAAGTTCATTAACCGATAATTCTAGTTTAACTAAAATTAAGGCCATCACCCAGATCTGGGCGATGGCCTTAATTTTAGTTCACTAGTTCAAATGTTGATGTTTGCGAGTTGAAAATATAAACTTCACCCGTTTCAATTCGATAATACATGCCCATAATTTCAAGCTCACGTTTATTGTACTTTTCTTCAACATAAGGATAAGTTAACAGGTGTTTTATCTGTTCAACGATATTAACATGCTCGGTCAGCCATTCTCTCATTTCCAGGTCGTTACCGGTCACCTCACTCAACACCCTGTCTTTAACATTTGTTGATATTTCTAACCATTTCTTCGTTGCCGGCATTTCATTAAGAACCTCATCCGGTAAATAGATCGATGAGCATCCCCCACAGTTAGAATGACCACAAATAATAATGTTTTTGACTTTTAAGACCTTTATTGCATATTCAATTGCTGCCGTAGTCGCTGAAGTCGTAGCTACATATTCGTGGGCTTCTTTATATTTTGGTACGATGTTGGCGATATTTCTGACAACAAACAATTCCCCCGGTAAAGACTTCGTTATCAATTCTGGCACTACTCGTGAATCGGAGCATGCAATGAACAAGGTGTGAGGCTCTTGACGTCTTTTCAATCTACAGAATAAATTTTTATGTTCCTCATAGTCTTGAGTTCTAAATTTGATTAGTCCTGCCACTAAACTATTCATAAAAACAACCACTCTCCTTGCGTCATAAGTTCGAACCGTAAACTATTTTCCAAGAATCATCAGATGGTCTTAACCATCAATATTATTTGAGTTGACCCAAGAGTCTACTGCTGATGATCATTTCCTCATTTGAAGATTAGCATTATGCATAATAATAGTCAATATAGTTATCGCATATCGGTATGGTCACAATTTGTGAAACTTATATCAAACTCTTAGCCCAATTTATTTCTCTTCATAGTTAAATTGATTGTCTACTTCGAAAATCAGTGACATCTGCACCTAAGAGCTCTCTCCATATAACCCGATCAGTTTGCGCCGCAATTTATGTATATTTTTTCACTAAATACATAGATTCGCTATCGTATTATTTCATTGCATATAAAAAGCCAGCAACTTGGCCAAATGGCTGGTCGCTGACTCCTTATCTTCGCGAAACAATGTGACTGTGATGCTACTATTACTCATTTTTTCGGATTAATAACGATACCATTTCTCTCCCGGCTTCCTGAATGGCCTCTAATTTGTACTTTTTATTTTTCTGTGTAATCCCTATAAAATCAAACTTTTCCGCTCTAACATGGGTTAAGAGTCTCTCCATAGATGTCAGACAAGAAGTTAATCCATTGCCACTCCCGCCTGCTGCCGCTACGGCTAAAACTGGTTTTCCCTCAAACAATGTCTTGTCTTTTTTCAAGGCCTCACAACGTCGTAAACGATCCGAAAAAGTTTTGGCTGATTCGCTCATTTCTCCAAAGTACACTGGAGTTATCATGATAAAGGCCTCACTATTAACCATAGATACATGTAATTCTTGAAAATCATCAAGTACTTGACACTTGTGCTCATTACGACAAGTCCCCCAACCGTTACCGCAGGCTTGGCATTGACCAATCCGTAGCTGATTAAGGTTCACCATAACGACCTGTGCACCAGCCTCTTCAGCTCCTGTTTTGGCAGCATTACCACAGGCAGCCGTCAACCCATCTATATTTGGGCTACTTGTAAAAATCATAACATTCATTTTTCTCAATCCTTTTCGATTTATGCACTTCTATATTATTCTATCAGGAAAATAATGTTCGTGGAAGTGCAAGTTACCAATGTGAACCACTCTCCATTGAAATGGAGAGCATCTTAATATAGTTAGATGGACAAATCTCCCCATTGAAATTGGGGAGATGAATTGGCGGATTGTCCTAAAAATAATTACTGTATATGTAATAAGCACCTGCAATTCCCGCCGGGATTGAACAAGCAATCACAAAGGCTAATATTGTTGGTTTGATTAATTCCTTCCAAATACTATACTCCGACATATTCACTCACCTCAGCGTTAGTTTACCACCTAACTCTGAGAAAATACCCATTTTTTTCTAAATCCGATTATCTTGATTATTATGCAAACTCAATTTTTCAGTCAATTGTCTATTTTATAATTTCCGAGGCTCCCACTTTTAGAAGCTTCTATTAAGGAGGTGCTGTGATAACGCCCTTTGATGAGCTAGAACCCCTTCTTCTGGCGTAGTGAAGGCAGCACCTTGCACTCTTCCACCAACTACCCCAATTCCTGCAAAATTGTACAAATATAAAGCCACCCTTATTCGGGTGACTTTCGGTCAATTCACAGAGTTGCGCAATAGAACCCGGAGCCGGTGAACACGGCGAGAATGCCGTTTACGTTTTTTGATTTCCTTCCATAATTCCTTTATTATGAAGTACTTCATCAACTTCTAATGTAAGCATTCCTCCTTTAGCATTTTTACGGCCGTCTTTACCGTATTTCGGTGTCGTATCATCTTTAACAACACTCACAACTCCGGCTGGCTCCCATGGTTGTCGATTCAATTGCGAAGCATGTTCTTTGTCATTTTCGTTGCCCATTAAATTCACCTCTTTCAGTTTTTTCACTTGCTAATTTGAACTGAATAATTCGTTCAAACATTTTTAGATTTCCCTATGAAATTATTCCTACTCAATTTAATTTTAATTTCACTAGCTTTTGTCCGCCAACTACGAGTTATAAATCATTTTACAAGATGAAGGTATCCTATCTTTACCTTTATGACATAATATAAAAAGTTATAATTAAGAATTTTAATAGAGGGCAGAGGCTGATACAATGAGTATACAACAACTTTATAACACCTCGAACAGGTCAATCCCCATGCTTCAATTTCCAGAGCTGCTATTTGTTGAGGATCAGTTACAGGCAGTTTTCAGTAAGGCCGATGGTCTCATTCAACAAACTTGTATTAGTCTAATGCAATCTGGCGGAAAAAGGATTCGGCCACTGCTCACTCTCTATAGTGGTATGTGTTTTGCACCCTTAAATCCCTTGATGATTCAAGCGGCCGTCGCTGCTGAGCTTATTCATATGGCATCCTTAATTCATGATGATGTTATTGATGAATCTTCTACCCGCCGTGGAACCCCAACCATTAACTCCCTCTATGGAGACCATGCAGCTATTTTGACCGGTGATTACCTTTTTGCTGAAGCCTTCAATATTCTTGCGACCCACCAACTTCTTGATAGTATGAAATACCTCGTCGATGCCATCCAAGCGATGTGTGACGGAGAAGTGAATCAAGCGGGTGAACAATTCTCTGTTTCCGTTGACACTCAAAATTATTTTCAGCGTATATCCAAAAAAACTGGAGCTCTTCTGGCTGCCTGCTGTCAATCGGGAGCTATCTTAGCAGGTGCTTGTGACGAGACTTTAACTCTCCTGCGCGACTATGGATTAAACATCGGCTATGCCTATCAAATCACTGATGATATCCTCGATATCAGCGGGGATACAGAATCCCTTGGAAAACCAGTGGGTGCTGATCTCCTCAATGGAAACATAACACTTCCTATTATCTATTTATCCGAGAACCCAATTTACGGTAATTGGCTTAGCGAAATAATGCTGACACGTACGATCTCCAGTCAAGGCGTCCAAAGCATTAAAGAAGCTCTAATATGTTCAGGATGTATTGAGCAAGCCTACGCAACCGCTGCTCAATGTATCGGGAAAGCTAAGGCTAGCTTAGATAAAATCCCAGATAGTCAATTTAAACTGACGCTTGTTCATCTGGCTGACTCTATTTTACAACGTACAAATTAGATAGTAACTTGTTCAGCTAAACTTGAACATCGTGCTTCTGTTGACTATGCACCCCATAAAGCAGAATAAGGAACCCCCACTTCCATGGGAGTGGGGGTTATGGAGAATCTATGCATTTATAAGGATTTCATTTTTCTCAATTGGCAACACATCCGATAGAGAAGATTAACTCCTAACCCACTATCTCTAATTAGCTGCTTTGTAGTAGAGCGAATATCTTCATCCATCCCCTTTTCATCGGACAGATACATCGCAAGAAGTCCCTGGACGACCGCTCGATGGAACTTTGGATAATCCAGCCGCTCCGCTTGTTTTAAGGAATTTACTATGAACTGTTGTAGACGCTGAAACGTCATGCTGAGATGTTCATAATAGGCCACAAAATTCAACTGGTCAGTCTCCCGGTCTTCTCGTAGATCAATATAATAATCTAATAAAATATGAAGTCCACATATCCACGGAAAGTAGGCCTGGCTAATCTTTTGTGTTTGTCCTGCTGTCAATTGAGGGTTGAAGGCGGCCGCATATAAAGAGAAGATTCCGAGCGTTGATCCTGTCGCCGCGGCAAATTCCCAGGTTGATATCTCCGGATAGTCCGATAAATATGGGGCAATCCAGTTTACCATCTTCCCTTCTCGATCTTTGAGAGCCAAGTGTTTATATGTTTGTAAGTAGGAATATAGTTTTGCAAACTTTAGAACTTCTTCTTTAACTATTATATACGAAGGCAGTTTTCTAATGCTTTCCTGACAGGTAGTGACCAACCGCTCCAGATACCCTCCATCCTCTCGATAGGGATAATACAAATAGTAATCTGAAGGAATTGCCTCAGGATTTAAGGCCTCTTGCATGGCTAGATGCAACTGTGAAAACGCCAATTCATCTTGAACCTCAAGGCTATCCACCAAATTATCCAGATAATCACTCATGGTCTGATAAGCAACAATGAATCGAATAGCTTCAGCCTCATTCACCCCCGGATAAAGCGCGAAAATACTTCCACCTTGGCAATGAAATGCTTTTGAGCGAATACTTTCTGTTGCTTGCTGACTGAGGCGAACATCAGGTAACTGTGCTGCCAACCGTTGCCATCCGCTTAGCTCTTCTTTAACACCTGGAAATACTTTCGAAACGAAAGAATAAATTAACCTTCCGCGATTCATAGGTCGAACAACTATTGAATTCATAACTTAATTCTCCTTCAGTTAAGTGAAACTCGATTTACCCCACTCCTACTACTTTAGTTTGCCAAAAAGCCCTTCCCTTCAACCTTGTTTCCAAGTCCTTTATCAGGTACTCAGTTAATCAACCACAGATTACATAGATTAACACAGAATAAATACATTGAAACTTCTTTTTGAAACGGAATCCCTTTTTCAGCCAACTCAATTGCTAATGCCGCCTATAAACTTTGCCGACCAATTCACTCCATTATTTTACAGACATAATTTGTGCTCCTTGAGGCATTCTATACTTGTTGTTAAATTGTACCGAGAGGAGATTGAACATGAACACTACAATGCCTGAATTGACAAGTAAAAACTTAACTATTTTAAGTGACCAACTTGGGGCCGAAGCTTTATTAGTTCATAAGTTTGCCCAAGCCGCTCAATCTGTCCAAGATCCAGCGATCAGTTCTCAACTTTCCTCGATTTCTGCACTCCATCGTAAACACTATGATACCCTACTCAATTATTTGAATTCCCATCAATAATTAAGAAAGGACGGGATTTAATTGAATACGCAAAACACATTGTCTGAACAAGAAATTTTAACCGACTTATTGACCAGCGAAAAGCATTCTACATCCACTTATAATACATTTATCACTGAATCAACCTGTGCAAATTTAAGGCAAAACCTTAAGAATATCCTTAACGAAGAACATAGTATTCATGAAAACCTTTACAATATTATGAACCAAAAGGGATGGTATCCTACGAGCGATGCCGAAGCTCAAGAAGTTCAAAAAGTCAAAGGTCGATTCAAGCCATTACAGGGTTAGTTTCAGCAAAATATTGCTAATAATCAATTGATGTCACACGACAAAAAGATGGGGCCAAATCGGCTCCATCTTTGTTTTAGTCATTAGAATTACTCGACTTTATCTTTAACCTCTTCTTTTTTTACCCCTTCACCCTCACTAGCCGATTTAAATTCTCTTATCCCTTTTCCAAGGGCCTTTCCTACATCCGGTAATTTACCCGGTCCAAAAATAACTAGGGCTATTACCAAAAAAATACCTGCTTCTAATGGTGAAAAAATTCCAAATGTTGTAAGCACATTATCCGCCTCCATTTTGACAACTATTTCAATTAAAAGGTAAAGAGTATAACTCTGATTACGATAACTAACTGACTGTAAGCTTATCCTATCGTATTAAACGACTACAAGCAATATGTTTTTTATGGGAACTTGAAAAAGACTGCTGAATAGCAAGTCTTTTTTAGCAACTGAGCTAATAAACCTTAATTTTTGTTGGTCGAATTATCAGCCGCTTCCTTAACCTTATAAAGTTCTTCGTATCCAAGATATAGTTTCCAGATTAAATCCCATAGCTCTCCATGGGCTTCAGTCACTTGAATTCCTAGTTCTTTGGCTTCGCGACGACCGATTGGATACCCATGGGAAAAATATCCCTCCGTGAGAGCCTGCATTACGCTCTGTACTCGTTCAGGGTTATCTTTCAACATGTACTTTGACAGTAACGTTTTTGCATATTGCCTGGAAGCTTTGATAGTTTTCTCGTAGTCCCCAATAAGCCATGGATCTAGCTTATTTAAAAGCGGGGTTATCATAAATGAAGCCACTTCAGGTTCGGCACTACTGATAATAGACCTCTGCAAATAATCTAAGCAATGCCAAACCGCTTGAACAGGTACCAATATGTCTTTATAGACAGGATGTGTCACTAATGGATCAACTGGTCCAAGTTCGGAGATCGGCCCCATAACTACTTCATCCGCTCCAAGCACAAGCATTGAAGCCGCCGATTTGGCAACAAACGGAACAATTACCGCAAACTCATCGCAAAACTCCCGGATCAGCGTCACCACTTTATAAGGTGTATCTACCGCTCCTCCATAACTGTGTAATATCAGATCAATTTTCTTGGTGTGTCCAATTTCCTTAAGCTGTTTATAGAGGGGGATAATAATAGTGTCATCCAGGGGTGTATAGGAAAAATAGACTAAGACTTTGGAATTTCGTAATTGTTCTAAACGCTCAATACAACCAATACGTTCCTCTGCATTCAAACCGAGTCCCCTCCCAGCCCATCCTCATATACCATAATATTCCATCAAGGCCCCTATGGTGAGTACTGGGAAAACCTTATTTTTCGTTTGTTAAATTAAAGCAGCTGAGATATGGAACTGTTATTGAGGCTTTTGGGGAATAACTGCTTTCACACCCGATTGATCATGACAACTCTGACAATAAGCTTCTCCGCCAAGCTCTTTCTTCTCATGACAAGGATAACACTGTTTCCATGGTTGTTGGTTGTTTTTGACCGCATACCCGTGCCCTTGGGGCCCATGAATCCAGGTATCTTTCGAAACTGACGTATGTGGGTTTGACGGATCGCGATTTAGCGAAATAACGAGTACCGCTACTAAGGCGGCAAATAAGCTGAAAGTAATGAGGGTTCTAATAACGCGTCTGCGCTCCATACAGGGAAGCACCCCCTATATTTAGGTTTTTCACCGCTCTAAACAAGCTTATACAATTCCAGACAGTTACAAATTAATTACTTTGTATGGTATTGATAGAATAGTGTAGCTTAAAACTTGTTTCATTTGAAACATACACATTCGAACCACGAACATCGTGCTTCGAACCTCGAATATGCTATAGGTTCTTCAGGACAATTCGAGCCTGTTCCAGCGTAAGATCAATGTCCGCATCTGTATGCGCCGTTGATAAAAAGACCGCTTCAAATTGACTGGGGGCTAAGTATATGCCTAGCTCCAACATCCCGCGGAAATACTTAGAAAATCTATCCACATCCGATGTGCAGGCGGTGG
>Ga0074193_1002824_pt1 | contig 14522 bp, 12 predicted proteins | sample EPASupsiteHSE605_FD_64523 | JGI IMG/M metagenome (GOLD analysis project Ga0074193, IMG submission 64523) | Bioremediated contaminated groundwater from EPA Superfund site, New Mexico - Sample HSE6-05 | ecosystem: Environmental > Aquatic > Deep subsurface > Groundwater > Contaminated ... | reverse complement strand
CCTCATTGCAAAAAGGAATATGTGCCGGAACCTTATTCCAATGAACGTCTTTATCTGGGCGTAAGTGAGCACGAGCCAATAACTTTATGGAAAGGCGAAGGCTGCGCACGTTGTAACTTCACAGGTTATATGGGAAGAATGTCTATACATGAAGTCCTGCCAATCAATGAAGAAATGAAGGCGATGATCATGAATGGTGAAGCTGATAATCAGATTTTCGAGGCAGGACGAAAATTCGGTACTACTTCAATGAAAGAGGACGGTATCGAAAAAGTAATGCAGGGTAAAACGACGGTAAGCGAATTATTGCGCGTTGCCTATGTATAGGAGGATAACTGATGATTGATGAATTGCTAGAGGAGGCTGTTGTCCGCAATGTATCTGACGTGCATTTGACAGTCGGTTTGCCGCCGGTATTTCGCATTAATGGTATTTTGCGAAAAACAGACAAATCAGTTCTTACTAATGCAGATACTTTTAATATCGCGGAAGAAATGATGGACGAAAAGCGGCATCTGCAGTTTCAGGAAAAAGGAGAAGTGGATTTTTCTTATGTGCTTCCTGATGGAAATAGATTCCGTGTGAATTTTTTCAGACAAAGCAACAGCATTGCCGCTGTTATCCGTCTTATAGCGAAGGATATACCAACCTTTGAGCAACTGAACCTGCCTAGTGTCATGGCAGATCTCGCTATGCTGCCACGTGGACTTGTGCTGGTAACTGGCCCGACAGGCAGCGGTAAGTCAACAACATTGGCAGCTATGATTGACAATATTAACCGTAAACGGCGGGAGCATATCATAACACTTGAAGATCCTATTGAGTACAAGCATACGCACATTAACAGCATAGTTAATCAGCGTGAAGTAAATTCTGATACAAAGACGTTTGCTAATGGACTCAGAGCCGCATTGCGTGAAGACCCCGATGTTATTCTTGTTGGTGAAATGCGTGACTCGGAAACCATTTCTACTGCAATTACTGCTGCTGAAACAGGGCATCTTGTCTTAGCGACTCTCCATACCTCCGATGCAGCATCGACAGTGAATCGTATTATAGACGTATTTCCTGAGCATCAGCAGATGCAGATAAGGATTCAGTTATCCGGCAATTTGCAGGGCATAATAACTCAGCAGCTTTTAATTACCAAAGATACGATGAAAAGGGTTCCGGCCTTCGAAATACTTATTGCAACACCAGCTTTGCGAAATCTCATCCGAGAAGGTAAGACCCACCAGATTCCTTCGTATATTCAAACCGGTGCCAAGTTCGGCATGAGAAGCATGGATGCATCTTTGGCAGAGCTAGCACGTAGAAATATTGTTGACAAGGAAGTTGCTGAATCACGTTGCGTAGACCCACAAATGTTCGAACGCCTATTGAGAGGCTTTTAGTCAGGGAGGGCCAGACTTATGGATATGTTTGAATTTAAGGCTCGTAGACCTTCTGGAGAAGTTGTCAGCGGCAAACTTAATGCTGCAAATGAAGCTGCAGTTGTTTCCTATATTCGGGAACAAGGGATGTATGCAACTCAGATAAAAAAGGAAATACCAAAGAAAAAAGCTGCTCATATTCCTTTTTTAAAACAAAAAATAACTTTATATGACATTGCTATGTTCTGCCGCCAGTTTGCCACGTTGGTCGGTGCCGGTGTCTCTTTGGTCGGAGCTATTGAAATCATGATTGAGCAAACTACGAATCAAAGATTCAAAGAAATCATCCAGAAGGTAGGAGATGACGTACGCAAAGGTTTGCAACTTTCGGCAGCGTTAGCAGGCTTTCCGGATGTTTTTCCTATACTGATGGTACACATGATTGAAGCCGGTGAAGCTGGTGGTATGTTGGAAACAGTATTATATCGCTTGGCAGAGCAATATGAGAAGGATTACCGCCTTAATGCCAAGCTAAAATCTGCCATGGTATATCCGACAGTTGTAATTTCCGTTGCAGTCATTGTAGTGACGATTATTTTGACCTTTGTTATGCCGACTTTTGTAGGCTTGTTCAAGTCCATGAATGTGCAGCTTCCTTGGCCTACTCTCTTTGTAATGTCCATCAGCGGTTTTCTTGTGAGCTATTGGTGGGTGATTTTAGCCTTTTTTGGCCTGGTTATTCTTGCTTACAAAGAAGCCTTGAAGAAAAAAGAGTTCCGTATGTGGCGCGATGGGTTTTATTTGAGCATTCCTGTCTTGGGTGTTCTTTACAACAAGATTATTATCGCACGGTTTGCCTCGACTTTTGCCAGTTTGTCCCGCAGCGGCGTGCCTATACTTTCCGCACTGACCATTGTCAGCAAGGCAACCGGCAGTTTGCAGGCCGAAGAGGTATTCAAGGCAGCCAGGGTTAATGTACAAAAGGGACGAGGCTTATCTGTGCCGATGGAACAGAGCAAATTGTTTCCACCTCTGGTAGTCAATATGGTTGCGATTGGCGAAGAAACAGGCAGTCTTGACCATATGCTGGATAAAATAAGTGAATTTTATAGTGCTGAAGTGGATGACATGATGGGGAGATTACAAGCCTTATTGGATCCATTTCTTATTGTTATACTTGGCGTTGTAGTTGGTTTTATAGCTGTAGCGATGCTTTTACCGATGTTTGACATCATAACCAAAGTTGGAAGTGCTTGATTTTCGGTAAAAATAATAAAAATTTGGTAAAAACCCTTGTTGGGTACTTGTTTTTCGTATAAAAGATGCTATTATTTACTCATGATTAAAAAATAAAGTGTCTGACTGGGAGTCAGTACTTTATAAAAAATTAGGGAGGAATATTTAACATGAAATTCTTTAAGAACAAAAAAGGTTTTACCCTGGTTGAACTTGTTGTGGTTATTGCAATCTTAGGCATTTTAGCAGGTATCGCAATTCCTAGATTTATGGATGCAACAGCATCAGCTCGTGGTGCTAAAATTGTTGCTGATATGAGAACACTTGAAAGCGCTTCAACGATGTATTATGTTAAGAAAGGCAGTTATACTGACATTTCAGTACCAAATTTAGTTAGTGAAGGTTTGCTTGCTTCGACACCTTCCGCACCTACTGGTGATGCAATAATTACCGAATCAAGTGTGGCAACTTATAAAACTCGTTTTGCTGTACCAACTGGTGGTTACACTGTAACAGCTGTAACAGCAACCGGTGCGAGTGTGCCTACTAGTGCAGAAGTAAAAATTGGAGCTTTAACTCTTTCAACTCTTTTGGGTAGCTAAGAAATTTTCATAAATATTTTTTTATCGATAAAGAGCTTTGCAATTCTTTTAATTAAGAGTTGCAAAGCTCTTTATTATGTGCTTTAGCGGAGGTTCCGAGCGACGAAGTAAGCGAGGAGTAATAACTACCAGCTATGCCAATGGTGTTAAAAGCTTTTGCTATAAGCATAAAAGAAAACATTCAATGTTAGAATGATGTTGGTTAGCCAGCTACGTCAAACAAATAGAATTTCCCTAAACTATTTTCTGTCCTGTGGAATATATCCGAGTAATAGGAAAAAGTAAATTGTTGTATAGAACATAGTATTGCCGAAGAAGGCAGAACATAAGTATGCAATAACAGCCAATCCACTAATAAATGTAGTAGTGGTAAGATAAGGCAATTTTTTTAACCAATTTTTGAGGATTGAAAAAATTGCTGCTAGATAAAACAATAGTGCTGGTATACCTAGAAAAAGAGCATGTTGTAAATATTCATTATGCGGACGATCCTGATCAATCCCTCGCTGTATATACTCTTTTCCTAAATTCTCTGGACCGTAGCCGAAGACAGGTCTATTTTTTAACATATCAACGCCGTTGGTCCATAATTCCCATCTTTTTGAACCAGCATTCTTAGCCGATGAATTTTCAGCTGCTATATTTCTTACGTCAGTTGAAAGAGTATGAAAATTATCTGCTACGATTTGGCTTGATGAAATAGTCAATAGAATTAAAAGTATTAATGGAATCAAGTATTTTGTTTTGAAGATTTTTTTTGCATTTCTGTTTAGAAACAATGGTCCTGCTAAACATATTGAAATAATAGATAAATAACAGCCAAAGGTATTGTTTATTATCAAACACCAAGTATTTAGCATGAATATAGTTAAATAAAATGCTTTTTCCAGCCATTTCTTGCTTTGCCAATATAAGCCGGTACTAACTGCAATTATCATTGTGAGATAATAGCCATAATGGTTGATGTGATAAAAAATAGCTGCATATCTCATATTGGATAGAAGTCTTTCTCGATAGTAAATGCCAAAAAAATCTGTGGAATAGTTAAAATATTGCAGAATTGTCACTAAGCAGAGCGGTAAAGAAGCCAATATAAAGTATTGCAAAACCTTTTCTCGCAGGTTTTCATTAATATTTATCTGTACACAACAGTAAATTGCTGCATATATACAATAAGTAAAAAAACCATCGTTTCTGTATACGGTGCCGTAAAAAGCAAGCACCAAGTCATCGGCGAGTAACGAAGATAAAAGACTCCATATCAGCATGGCCAGAAGTGCTAAATCCCAAGGACGTTTTAGTATGCTGAGCTTAAAATGGTTAATGCCATTTGTTTTGTATCCATTGTAAGCATACATAGATACAACCAAAAAGGTGGCTAGTCCTAAAACCGTTATATACATAAGAAAAAGATTGCCTATAATTTGATCAAGTCTTAGCGCTTGACCAATCAATATCAATAGTGGCATTATAACCCAAGCTACTAATATGTAGAAAGATACATTATCAAAGGAATTACCATTAAGGATATTTTTTGGTTGCAAAGCTACTACCCCCAGAATATTATTTTTTTGTTCATTATATCACTTAATATAATGCTTCTACGGGATATTTATTTAAAACAAAATATATGATAAAATCATAGCAATATAATATTTTATCTTTGAGAGGGACAATAATGAAGAATTGTAGAGCTGGCTTTACTTTGGTTGAATTAGTCGTTGTTATTGCAATACTAGGCATTTTAGCTGGCCTTGCTATTCCTCGTTTCATAAATACTAATATGGCTGCTCGTGGGAGTAAGATTTTTGCCGATATGAATGCGTGTGAGTCTGCAATTAACTTATATTATGTGAGAACTGGATCATTTCCTGCTGATATTAATGTCTTGATTCCTTCCTATATGGCAGTTTGGCCAAAACCACCTGCTGGCAGCGCTTTGGTAAAAAAACATGATAACAATGACCTTATATTAGACGTACAGGCTACGAAATATGCCTATGTTGAGCCTGAATCGGGTTCGGAGCTTGATGTTCGTGTTGGGCGTATAACATTAGGCGGGATGACCATAGAAGACATTTTATCTACGTCAGGAGAATCTTTGACTTTGTATAAAGTTGATTAAGCTGAAAATAAAATAAGACGTACGTTTAATTGCGTACGTCTTATTTTATTTTCTAAATATATAAACAAATTGCTTAAAAAGCATTATAATAAAACTAATATACGCTAAGGACGTGATGCTTTGTATTTATTGTTTGTTGCTTACTTCGTAATAGGATTGGTTGTCGGCAGTTTCCTCAACGTATGTATTTATCGTTTGCCGGAAGGTAAATCAATTGTTTCACCACCGTCGGCGTGTGGCAGCTGCGGACATCGACTTGGTATTCTTGATATGATTCCTGTCCTTAGCTATTTCTTGCTTGGCGGCAAATGCCGCTATTGTGGTATGCCTTATAGCCCACGTTATGCGTTGGTGGAATTGCTTACAGGTTGTTTATTTGCTTTATGCGGGTTCTACTACTTGCCCGGTATACAAATCGCACTGGTATTTATATTTGTAGCTAGTCTGGTTGTACTGACTTTTGTGGACTTTGATTACCAGATAATTTTAGATGAAGTGCTTATCCTTATGCTTGTTTGCGGAGCGGCCTATGTTTATTTTTCTCATGGCGACTACTGGGATGCTCTCTACGGGATGAGCTTTGCAGGCGGACTGATGCTTCTCATTTTCATACTTAGCCGCGGTGGCATGGGGGCCGGTGACGTGAAGCTCTGCTTCGTGCTTGGCCTTTGGCTGGGACTCAAGGCATCAATCGTCTGCTTGATGTTGGCCTTTATTTTGGGCGGTGCTATAGGTGTATTTCTCCTGGCGACTGGCATCAAGCAACGTAAGGATCCGATACCTTTTGGACCATTCCTTTGTTTAGGAGCTTTTATTTCCTTACTTTATTCACCATATTTGCTTTATTACTATTGGCGTTTGTTCATTTGAGTATGTTATAATAATTGTGTCGTTTTGTGTGATTTAGCAAGACGTTTGGCATCTTAGGTTCTCCGAAATGAGGGTATAGCGATGGATTTCAAAAAAGCTATCAGCAAATTGTTTGTTTCAAGCCCCGGGAGCGTTCTAGGTATTGATCTTGGCTCAGAATTTGTGAAAATAGTACAGGTTGATTTGAAGGGAAGCCGTCCGCAAATCAAGGATTTTGTTATAAGTGAACTGCCAGCCAACCTTAAAGCAAACGGCTTAATCAATAGCAAAGATGAAATGGCTTCATTTTTGCATGAATTAATTAACAGACATAACTTTTCTACTAAGTATGCTGTGTTCAGCACTAATGGTAAGAATGCGTTTGTACGTGAAATTACCATGCCTATCATGTCGGATGAGGAACTGAAGCAGGCTGTGACATGGGATGCAGGGCAGTACGTCCCTTATGAAACAGATACTTATTATCTGGATTTTGCTAAATTTGGCTCTTTGACTCCAGACGGACAACAGCCGATAGTATTGGTTGCTGCCCCGAAAGAAATAGTGGATAGCATTGTAGAAATCAGCGATGTTTTAGGTCTCAAAATCTTAAAGATTGATATTGATGTTTTGTCAATCTGTCGTACATTAGGTAAAGGATTTGAAGAGTTTATTCTGTTGGATATCGGTCTTGATTATTCCATGATGACTATTTTTCAGAGTGGCGCGCCGGTGGCGCAAAGAGCTTTGCAGCAAGGCTGGGGAAATTTTGTCAATGCCGTTGCCGAAGTTACGGGTACTGATAATAGAAAAGCAGAGTCACTTATTACCACAAAAAATTTGCTAATAGATGGCGACAATGATTTTGAAGAGGCGAGTGTGGCTTTAAAGGAAGCGGTTAATAGCTTAGTGCATGAGTGCCGTTTAACAAGTGACTATTATACAACAAATAAGAGAGAAGCGGTATTTACGCATCTCGTTTTGGCAGGAACAGGTTCAGCAGTTCCTGGCTTATCCGAATACGTTGCACGAGATAACGAGAACGAAGTAATTACTCATGATATTTTAAAGACAGTTGATTTTAGCTCGAAGTTTGAGAAAACAAAAGTGAAAGCTGCCGCACCGGTTTTGGCAGTTGCCGTAGGGGCTGCTCTTGGCGGAGGTGATTTTGATGATTAAAATCAATCTTTTACCTGAAGAACGCCGCAGGTCGGAAGTACCTGTTCATAAGTTTCTCCTCGCGGGTACATATCTGGTGGCAGCTGTTACAATTCTTTTTTGGGCCTACAGCCTCTTTATGTTTAAGTACACTGAAAGTAATCTGGCAGATGCGCAAAGTCAGATTGGTTCTTTGCATGTATGGCAGGAACGTTATGAATTGAATCAGGTACAGAACGCCGAAATAAATAAGCGTAATAATATTGTTCTAGGTAAGCTGAAGGAACGGTTGCTTTGGAGTAACTCACTTGCGGAACTCGGTAACGTTACGCCATATGGCTGCTGGCTCTTGAGTGTAGCGCAGGATAAAGCGAAGGCTACGGAAATCACCATTAAGGGCAAGGCGCTGAATATGGATAATATCCTCGAGTTTATCAACCGTCTGCAGAAAGACCCTACCATCACTTCCGTCGATTTGCTTGATACAAAGCTTAGCAAGGCCGGTAATACAGCTGGTTCAGCTTCTGCGATTGAATTTTCCCTCAAAGTCAATAAAAGTGAGGTAGGGAAAAAATGAGCGAATATTTAGCTAAAATATCTCTGAATACGCGATACTTGATTTTATTAATTTTAACAGTTTTTTTTGCCTTTTTGATTTCTATGCAATTCATTTTGCCATTGCGAGATGACACGGCAAAAGTTGAAACCCAGCTTTTACAAGCCAATACCAGACTAGCAGCAATACAAACTTTTGCTGCTCAGAATAAGGATTATGATGCTTTCTTAAAAATCCAGACGTTAAAAGTCGAGGAAACCAAGAAAAAGCTGCCTGATACTGTGACTATTCCGGAATTGGTAGCAGAATATTCAAAGCTCGCTATGGTGAACAAGGTTGTTCTGGAAAGTCTAAAGCCACCAACAGAGATTAAACAAGATAAAGGAGGGGCTTTTGCTGTACCTTTAAAGTTGTCTTTGAGCGGCGATTATTTTAATTTAGTTGAGTTTCTTCAGCAAGTTGAGAAGGGAACACGCTTTGCAACAATACAGAGTGTTGATTTCAGCGCAGATGGCAAAGGTTCTTTAAAAATGAATGCCGACTTCGTTGTATACGCATTGAAAAACCCTAAACCGCCTGCAGCAAATGCTAAAGCACCTGCTGCACAGGCAACGCCAGCGAAAGCAAACTAGACAAGATGTGATCTTGTCTAGTTTTTTTATGCAAATAATTTAGTTTCGATAGTAACAGTATGCCTCTTACATGTGTTTTTTTGCATGTGCATAGATAATAATTCTATGCAATTAAAATGTTTAGAGGTATAATTTGCGTGTATGTATTATCAACAAGATGAAGGGGAGTCGTCTATGAATCTTCATGATAAAAGAGTAAAAATTATTGCAGCTGTCTTGGCAATTTTGCTTATAATTATTGGCGTTCGCATTTTTATGAATGTGATGTCATCGCGGGAACGAGCGGAAAAAGCAACACAAGGTAAGGCTGTGGCAGTTCCAACAGGGTTTGCCAAGCGTGAGACAATTACACCTGTTCTTACTTTTGCCGGCAACCTAGATCCTGTCTGGCAGGCTAAGATTGCCCCAAAAATTGCTGGGCGGGTACTGAATGTATTGGTTAACGAAGGTTCCTTTGTTGAAGCAGGTACGGTTTTGGCAGTTCTGGACAGCAGTGAAATAGATGCTACCGTTAATGCCTCTCACGGCGGTGTTTATGATGCAAGAGCTAATCTTGAACAGGCTGAGACTACGCTTGCCCGCTATCAAAGGTTGCTGGAAAATGGAGCTATTTCTCAGCAAGAGGTGGACAATGCTAGATTTGCCAGAGATATGGCAGCAGGCAAATTGGATAGCGCGCAAGGAACTTATGATAATGCTTATTCCAGAATGCAGGGTACCAAGGTTGTGACACCTCATGCTGGTTTTGTTGTTAAGCGTTATTATCAGGAAGGCTATTATGCCAAAGATACTGACGCATTATTTAATGTTGCAGATATTAGTACGCTATTAGTCAAAATAAATATCCCAGAAGGGCAAATAGGCCTTGTTCAGATCGGTAGCGTTGCAGATGTGGAAATGCCGGCAATGCCCGGTGAAAAATTCCAGGGTAAGGTTACAAAAATTGCTGCTGTCGCTGATGCACCAGGCAGGACTTTTGCTGCGGAGGTTTCGATACCAAACGCTGATGGCCGCTTACGTGGCGGCGTTTATGCTAATGTATATATACACGCCAGTGACAAACCAAACGCTCTGGTTATCCCTCAGAGTGCTATTGTAATGCGCGAAGATCAAAGAACGGTCTTTGTAGTTGATAAGGATAACTTTGTAAAACGCAAAGTTTTGACAACAGGTTATATAGGCGATGGTATTGTTGAAGTTTTTGAAGGTATAGAAGAGAGTGACCGCATTGTTATCGGCGGGCAGAATAAAATAAGAGAAGGCAGCAAAGTCAAAATTGACGAGGAAGGTAGCGCAAAATGATTCGCACTTTCATTCATAGGCCTGTATTTACCACAATGTTCATATTGCTACTCGTAGTTTTTGGTATAAAGGCCTATCCTAATCTCGGCGTAGACTTATACCCGGAAGTTGAGTATCCTCTGGTCAGTGTTACTGTAACTTATGAAGGTGCAGCACCAGAAGAAATGGAAACACTGATTACAAAACCGATTGAAAACAGGGTAAGCCAAGTCTCCGGCATAAAAACGCTGTCTTCATCAATCAGAGAAGGTTATTCCCAAACGGTTCTTGAATTTGAACTGGGCGTCGATCCTAAAGAAAAGGCCAGTGAGGTGCGTGAGAAGGTTGCCTCTGTTCGTGGCAGATTGCCTGATGATATAGATGAACCAATAGTACAGAGGGTAGATTTATCCGCACAGTCAATAGTTGCTTTTGTCTTATCTTCCGATGTACGCAGTCGAGGCGAAATTCGTAAACTTGTCGAAGATGTGGTCTCGGACGAGCTCCAAAGAGTTGAAGGCGTATCTGAAGTAAACGTTTATGGCGCGGGCAAAAGAGAATTCAAGATTCAGGTTGATTCACAAAAGCTTAATGGTTATGGTATCCCTTTTCAGACTGTGTACAACATAATCAACAGCGAGAATATGAACACACCGGGCGGCTCGGTTAAGGAGCACGGAACAGAATTAACGGTGCGTACGCTTGGCAAATATAAAAATATTGATGACATGAAAAATGTTGTTGTCAGCAACCAAAATGGTCGGATTGTTAAGCTAAGCGACATCGCTTCTGTCCGTGACGATTGGGAAGAAGAAACGTCATATGCTCGTTCCAACGGCGTTCCCAGTGTCTTGCTTTCAGTGCAAAAACAGTCCAGAACCAATACCGTGGCTGTCACCGACGGTGTCATGGCAGCGATGGAAAAAATCAAGCAAAATGATTTGCCGCATGACATCAAAGTTGATATTATCAGAGATCAATCAATCTATATTCGCGAAAATGTCAGCGATGTCTGGTCTTCAATTTTATTCGGTGGTTTCCTCGCACTTTTGATCACATATTTGTTTTTGCAAAACTTTCGTGCCACTGTTATTGGAGGATTAGCAATCCCAACTTCAGTAATTGCTACTTTCGTTTTAATGAAGCAGATGGACTTTACTCTGAACAATATGTCTCTTATGGGTTTAAGTCTCGCTGTAGGGATGTTGATTGACGATGCTATCGTTTTGATCGAAAATGTTTTCCGCCATATGGAGATGGGAAAAGGGCCTTTACAAGCTGCACAGGAAGCAACTGAGGAACTGGCTCTGGCAATCTTAGCAACATCTCTCGCATTAGTCGCGGTATTTATACCTATTGGAAGTATGGGACAAATAGTCGGACAGTTTTTCTCTCAATTTGGTTTGACTGTAGCCTTTGCAGTTGCTTTTTCCACTATCTCAGCTTATTCGCTTACGCCTATGATGTCGGCATACTGGTTAAAAAAGCCTAAGGAAGTTGGTGCAAGCAGCAATCCTCGTAATAAATACCTGCAGGTTGTATTGGATAAATTTGAAGCGGGCTTTCAAGATACACGCAAGTTTTATAACGAAATCATGAAAATGTCGATTGCTCATCCCAAAAAGGTTATCATTATATCCTGCGTAACCTTGCTTTTTAATTTTGCTTTTTTGCCGTTTCTCGGTGTTGAGTTGCAGCCTACCTATGATTCGGGAGAATTTAGCGTAGTAATTAAAGCACCAACCGGTACGGATCTGGAAAAAATGAAAGATATGGTTGAACCGGTTGAAGAAGAAATCCGCAGCCTCAGCGAAGCGAAAATTGTCGCCATGAGATTAGGCGGGTCAAGAACACCGGTCAGTCAGGGGACAATTGACATTAAGTTGGTTCCTGCGTCAGAACGCAAGCGCTCAATGAGTGAAGTCATGGATGAATTGAGATCAAAGTTAAAGAATGTTCCTGGCTTAAGCATTTCTGTCGTGACGGGACAGGGCGGCGGCCGCGGGGATAAAAGACCGGTTCAGGTTGGTTTGCGTGGTTCTGATATGGATGTTCTTGAAGGATATGCACAGAATTTGGCTGAAATGCTTCGGCAGCAGCCTGGCGCTACTGATATAGATATATCCACAGGTGAAGCGGAGCCTGAAGTTATCGTCAAAGTTGATCCGTTACGAGCCAGTGCGCTGGGATTAAATGCTTCCAATGTCGGTGAAATCGTCAAGATGGCGTTTCAGGGCAAAACTACTTCTAACAGTTTCACTGTCGGAGATAATGATTATAGTGTTCGCATACAATTGAAAGATGATTACAGGAAGAATCTTGAAGATGTAAAAAATCTAATGGTTTCCACTTCGTCAGGCTCTTTTGTGCGTTTGGCGGATGTTGCGGATGTAGTTTTGGATTCTGGGCCTACACGCATTGATCGTGAAGACAGGCAAAGGCAGCTTGTTGTTTATGCTAATACTGTAGGTACAACTCCAGGCGAATTAATTCAAAAAATCGAGAAGGATTTGATACCACAGCTTAATATGCAGTTAGGTTATCGGTACAAGATGATTGGTCAGGCTGATATGATGAGCAAGACCTTTGCGGAAATTGCCAAGGCACTATTGATTGCCATTATCATGATTTACATGGTTTTGGCAGCGGAGTTTGAAAGTTTTGTGCAGCCTCTTATTATAATGGTTGCTTTGCCGTTTGCGTTAATAGGTGCCATCATAGGTTTGCTGGTTTCAGGGCAAACGATTAACATGATGTCCCTGATAGGTTTTACGATGCTGTTGGGTCTTGTTACTAAAACCTCAATTTTATTGGTAGATTATGCAAATCAGGCAAGAACTGCCGGCAAGTCCGTTAAAGAATCAATCCTTGAAGCATGTTCACTACGCTTGCGGCCAATTTTGATGACCACGATGTCAACGGTACTGGGTATGATGCCAATTGCCTTAGGTATTGGTGCCGGTGCTGAATTAAGACAATCCATGGGAGTTGTGCTGGTTGGCGGATTAGTTACTTCGACTATTCTAACTCTTGTTGTGGTGCCATTGGTTTATATGTTGGTGGAAGAGTGGAAAGAGAAGCACAGGACTGAGTAGAATTTTAAACAGAGCATTCATTAGTGAGTGCTCTGTTTTTGTGGCACAAAGGCATTCTATCTATGTTATACTATCTTTGTTGATATTTTCAAAAAAGGATGGAAACTATGACCTACGAAGAAAGAATGAAAGAAATACTGGAAGCATATAAAAATGAAAAACTTGACGCTGGTCAGGTTCTTGAAAAAATACAAAATGCTGGTTGTGAAGATTTAGGTTTCGCAAAAATAGATCATGCAAGGACCTTCAGACAGGGTTTCCCTGAGGTAGTATATTGTGAAGGTAAAACATCTGAACAAAATGCCTTGATTATGGAAAAGTTAAGTCAAAATCATGATAATATACTTGGAACGAGAGCAAATACAGATATTTTTGAAGCAGTAAAAGCTAAAGTATCAGATGCTTTTTATCACGAAGTAGCGAGATTGATTACGGTCGAACGCAATCCGCTTCCGCGCGATGCTGAGCGCAGAATAGCCGTAATAACTGCTGGTACCAGTGATTTACCTGTAGCTGAAGAAGCTGCTATTACCGCAGAAATTATGGGTAATCACGTAGAACGCATTTACGATGTAGGCGTTGCCGGAATTCACCGTCTGTTCGAACGTCTGGAAACAATAAGGGAAGCGAATGCCTTAATTGTTATTGCAGGCATGGAAGGTGCCTTGGCCAGCGTTGTTGGCGGTCTTGTCGCTAAGCCAGTTATCGCAGTGCCGACAAGTGCAGGGTATGGCGCAAATTTTGAAGGGCTTTCAGCACTTTTAGGAATGCTTAATAGCTGTGCTGCAGGTGTAGCTGTTGTTAACATTAACAATGGTTTTGGCGCGGGAAGAATGGCCAGCATAATTAATCATATGAGGTGATAAGATGAAAGCAATCTATGTTGAAGCTTTTAGTGGAATAAGTGGTAACATGTTTCTTGGCGGCTTGCTAAATTTGGGTGTTCCTGTTGAATATATAACTGATGAAATTGCCAAAATGCATTTAGGCAGTTATGAAATTATTTATAAGTCTGTAAACAAGTGTGGTATAGAAGCCAGCTATTTTAATGTACTCTTACCAGAGAAACATGAGCATCACGACAAAAACCATCATGACCACTTACGTGATGAGGAGCATGCCCATAGCCACGAACATGAACACATACATAATCATGAAATACCTGTAGTAATTCATCAGCATGCTGAACATCGCAATTTGTCTGATATCACTGAAATAATTAATGAATCAACATTGAGCTTATCAGTCAAAGAGAAAGCACTGAAAGTTTTTAATGTTTTAGCTGTCGCTGAAGCGCGTGTGCATGGTAAACCGGTGGATGAGGTTCATTTTCATGAGGTTGGCGCTATTGATACCATAATAGATATAGTTGGCTCTGTACTAGCGTTAGAGTATTTAGGGATAGAAAAAATTTATATTTCCAGAATACAGACAGGATGCGGGTTTGTTCAGTGCGCACATGGATTAATGCCAATACCGGCGCCAGCAACGGCAGAAATATTAAAAAACATTCCTCATTATCATTGCAGTATAGAAAAGGAACTTGTTACGCCTACAGGTGCGGCGTTAATGGCTACTTTGGCAGAACCGGTGGCAGATTTGCCCAATAATTTTT
>Ga0074193_1002823_pt1 | contig 14529 bp, 17 predicted proteins | sample EPASupsiteHSE605_FD_64523 | JGI IMG/M metagenome (GOLD analysis project Ga0074193, IMG submission 64523) | Bioremediated contaminated groundwater from EPA Superfund site, New Mexico - Sample HSE6-05 | ecosystem: Environmental > Aquatic > Deep subsurface > Groundwater > Contaminated ... | reverse complement strand
CTGGTCAAGAATGCGGCCCTATGGGAAATACAGGTACGGCAACAGGTATAATTAATACATTTGCAAATGACAGAGATACTTATTCATCGATGGATATAATATATACTTACTTGGAGGATAATAAAGTTAAACAAAAAAATATAGGAAATATTAATTTGTATGATGAACCTAAAGATAATTGGATTGAAAAATTAGATAAAAAGCTTGAAGGAACTGCAAATGGAGATCCTGGTTCTGCTCAACCAGTAACAAAAAAAGATGTTGTGGCAACTGCTTATGTATTTGGTGGTGCATTTAGTGCAGCTACAGGAGGAGCCCTTATGGCTATCCCTTCGTTGGTTTTTGGTGGCAACTCAGCAATTGGTGTAGGTATGGAAGATGGGACTACCCCAATCGGTCAAACTATCGATTGTGCATTTAATACGACCTCTGGTGAGTCAATTACAAATACGACATCATTATTCATGAGTTTATATGGATTTGGTTCAGGAATAAAGACATTAAAAGACTATAATAAAATTAGTGATGTAGTTACACATACAATTGGAAGAACGAACGATGGTTTGTCTATTGGAACTTCTGCAGCAGGACTAGCTCCTTCAAAGAAAAATGACGAAAAACCAGCGTCTAAACAAGATCAACGATGAAACGAGTTTATTTGGTGAAACATAAGTATAGTATTTCATTAGAAGAAGATGAATTTATACAATTGGTTAGTGAACATTTGTTTTTATCAAGAAAAGATTATTTTACAAAGAAGGCATATAGACTTCCTTTATTAGGAGATGTAGATTCCAGTTTGAAATCTATAACAAGAATAAGATTAAATGATAATAGCAGAGGAAGTATAGGGCCATATAATAAAGTTTTATATCGTCGAGATCCAGAATCGCTGAAAGTAACATTTGTTTACAACCATCCATTAAGGCTGTATATAGAAATGACAGTATTATGTATGATTATGACTATAATATTGTTAATAATAGGAGCAAAACTTAATATACTATTATACATGCTTATGTATTTTGGAACTTATTTCATGACTACAGTAGTTTATTTTAATGGCATTAAATATATTAGAAGAGAATTTGAAACTTTTTTTTTGAGACGTAAAATTGAAATATACAGGTTGTATAAACGGAAGTATAATCCTTTAGATTTAATGTTTATCAAGTATCATAAATATAGAAGAATACGATCTCGAATAAAAAAATATTTTATGTTTTTAAAAAGCAATTCTCTTAAAGAGGAGTAATACAAAATCAAAACAATCTATTAAATTTCAAAATATGCAAAAGAATTTTAAGCTATTTCTAGTTATTTTATTTATAATACCTTGTTCAACTATTACTATTGGGCAAGATATTAATAAAGCCAAACAATCTGTAAGAATATTTATGGAAAATAATTATAAAAACTATAAAGCAGGTAGTTTTGGTGAATTTTTTGAACAAACATATCCAGATGAGATTCAAAAAGAAATTGGTACAACTGAAAAAGTAAAATACTCTTTAGTACACACGTACACCATTGGAAATCAAATTATTGAAAAAGAGTATTTTCATTTAGATAAAAACTTAAAGGTTATTGGACATTTGTCATATGCCAAAATGGGTGAAATTACAATGAAATTAATATTTAATTCCGGTAAGGTTAGAAAAATATTAGATTCATTAAAAGTTGATACAACAAGGAAAGTTACATACCCAATTAAGCATTAAATGCTTAACCTTAGCGTGTAAAGGAGTTTACATAGAAATCTTCCGGATATCCGGACTTAGCGTGTAAAGGAGTTTCTATATAAATCTTCCGGATATCCGAAAATACAGTAAAAACGGTAGTTCCAGCGATTGCCGTTTTTATTGCATCCTTAGACTTTGTGGTTAATCCGAATTTTTGTAGTTTTATAGCCACAAATACCATTGATACGGAAACAAAGCCATGGGCAACCGTGTATGCAAGATAGAAAAACCTTATAATTTAACTTCAACAGGTTGGAAATACACCTTCTATGTCCGTGATGCTTCGGGTAATATCATGACCACCTATACCAAAACAGGTTCCGAAATCGAAAACAATGTACTTAAGCTGGATGAAGTCATGCTTTATGGCAGCAGCCGTATCGGTACACGGGAAGTGAATGCGTTATTGTCTGATTTAACTGTTCCAGTAACCAAATTCAGCAGGGCTCTGGGTTTAAAACGGTATGAAATAGGTAACCATTTAGGGAATGTTTTAGCAACCTTTACCGACCGCAAGTACCAAATCCAATCATCGAACCAGGTTACCGGTTATAAAACCTATATTGCATCTTCGCAGGACTATTATCCTTTCGGGATGATTATGAATGGAAGAAACTGGAATACAAGTGGTTATCGCTTCGATTTCTATGGATTAGCCAAATACACTTCCAGATTTTTTTCATAAATTCTGTTTTCTTTTACACAAGCAAAAATCCGGTGGATAATTTTGTTGCGTATTGCATTTATAACTAACATTTTAGATTTCCCATTCTTTACTTTTCTGTCGAAGTAATCTTTAAATTCGCTATTCATTGCAATTGAAGAGAGTGCTGCCATGTGAAGCAGCTTCTTAACCTCTTTATTCGCGTATTGAGAAACCGTTGGTTTGAAGTTAAGACTTTTACCTGATTGATACTCAAAAGGCACAACACCAGCGTAACATGCAAATTTCCGGGCATCATTAATACTTTTAAATTCATTGGTAGAAACTAAAATGGTGACAGAAGTTTGAATCCCTACTCCCACTACCGATGTTATAATATTGTTTAAGTGATTCAGCAGATCATCCGCCTTCATTGTTTTCTTTATTTCCTGATCGATCGCTTCTATATCCTTTTTCAGAGCCAGACGTGACTTTTTTGAAAGCATATTCATCGATTGGAATGTCGCATGATCCAGATACTTTTCTGCCTCAGCCAAAGGAACCGTAATCGAATTTAAGTTCTGGATAAGTTTGGATCGTAATCTGGACAACGCTTTCAGCTTAACAATCACCAGTCTTGGAGGTGACCATAATCTGGCTTTTTCCTGATTCTTAAAAGCGTAGATAGCGATGCGTTCGGCATCAACCGAATCATTTTTCCCTCTGGTAAAACCCATCGAACGCTTTATTTGAAGAGGCGTTTCTACCCATACTTTTAATCTTTTTTCATGAAGATAATACAAGGATGGATTTATGTAAAGCCCTGTGTACTCCAGGCAATAAAGAGCTTCTTCTGCAGAGATCTTCTCTTTTTTCAATTTTGAAAGAAAAGCCTTAATTCCGCGCTGAGTATTCTCTCCATGAAACCGGAAAATAATTTTTTGCCCGTTAAAAACAGCCCAGTCGAGTGTTAATTTTGACACATCGATACCAATTGTAAGTGAATTTTTCATAATTTTGGAATTAGAGACAAACAAAATGGCAACCTGATTGAACAAAGTCGAACCCTTAATAATGAGTCTTAACTCTAATTTCTATTTGACACAAGTTCAATTAAAAAGGGAAGGGACTAAATCGAATCGTGGGTCTTTCCCGGGGTTCAACATAGTTCACCCTTTCCTTTGGTTGTCAATATGTAAAAATATTACATCTGAAAACTTCGTCACAAATCTAAAGGGGTTCAATGGACAGGAAAAAGACCGTGAAATTTACAATAACGAAAACACTACTACAGCACTCTTCTGGGAATACGATGGTAGAATTGGAAGAAGGTGGAATGTTGATCCTGTAATGAAAGAATGGGAGAGCAGTTATTTAACATTTAGTGCAAACCCAATATTTAATGTAGATATAAAGGGAAATAATGCAGGGTGGTATGTTGATAATAAAACAGGTGATGTAATCGGAAAAGATAAAAAAGATGACGATAATGTTTTTGTTGTAGAAAAAGAGAGTGATAAACAAAAGATTAAGGATGATAATTTTCAAAATGGAGTTGACCAATCCGAACTTAAAGGAGAAAGCGTAAGAGTGCCAACTTTTACTGGACGAAATCTTCAAAAAAGAACAGAGGAGAGAGGAAGAAATGATAATACTAGAGAATATGCCAATACGTTATCGGTGGGAGTTGGCTCTTTGAGGCAACTGACTATAAGGCAAAAGATAAATTTGACTTTGATGACGGTGGGGTGAAAGGTGCTGTTAAATTTGCTTCGGAAGAGGCTCTTAAAACTCAAAAAGCTCAAACTCTTTATAGAGAAACAGGTTGCATGTTTGTGTCACATACCCATAATTATAGAGCAGCGCAAATAAAAGGTGGTGGTGGAACTAAGCGAGAAAAACTACCATCTTTTACAGATAAAAATGCTATATCGACTATGGAATCTGATTTTGGATATCAGGTTAATGGTGCTGTTTTTGATTGGGAAAGCGAAAATGTTTACCTATTTGATACAAGCCAAAAAACATCTATTACGATGAAAATGGATGTTTATTTTCAACAATTTAAAAGAACTGATAATGGAACAACGTATTAAACTTATTCTTTATGTGTTGATTATTATATACACACATATTGATGCGAGACCTCAGTCGTTTTATGAGTATGATTCCGATACAATTAATATTTCATATGTGGGGAAAGAAACAACATGTGATATTAGAGAAATTAAAGATACTTCAATTGTAAAGTCTTTTTCAATATCTAAAAGTGAAGATTTGAAGTATTTAAGTAAAATACCTCAAGTTGAAGAATTATATATTTCAAAATGTGACTTAAAAGATGTTGATTTTAGTGTTTTAAAAACGCTTAAATTTCTCACATTTGTTAATGTTAAAAATATGAATAACAGTATTTTATCAACAATAAAGACAAACTCGCTTATAGTATTTGAAATTTTAAAATCAGAAGTTGAATCATTGGAAGGGATTACCAATAATCAATTGAATCTTGTAAAATTATTTATTTCCAATAGTGTTATAAAAAATGACATTGATGTTAGTAGGTTAAGTAAATTGAAAATATTTGTAATATCTAATGCTAGAATCAGTTCATTTCCATGTTTGTCTTTTAATAAAATGTTGAGGACTGTTATTATTGGAAATTGTAAAATAAAGCATATAACGAAGATTAAGTTTCCCAAATCACTCCTAAATTTATATTTAACAAATTTTGATTTCAAACATATAGATACTTTAAGTTTGAGATTGCCTGATTTGAGAAGAGTATCATTAGAATCTTGTAAATTAAAAGATTTCCCCTACTTTTTGAGTCAGAATACAAATATTATAGATATTGAACTAAAATTTAATAATATAAAAAGAGTTCAATGCGGCATAACGAACTTTGTTTCACTTGAAGCATTGACAATTTTAGGGGAAAAAGAAATAAGGTTAGATAGCTGTGCTTACTTGTTTCTTAAGGAAAGAGGTTTGTTTATTCCAAATTATGTTATTGAACCGGAAAAACCAAGATGAATTCACTCTTAGCGTGTAAGAGAGTTTACATAGAAGACTTCCGGATATCCGGAAATACAGTAAAAACGGCAGTTCATTCATGATTGCCGTTTTTACTGTGTGTACTTAGCACCTGAACTTAATGTTTTAACTATTTTTACCGACCGTAAGATGCCACAAGGAACGATAAATAGCACGATTACCAGTTACCAGCCTGTGCTTATTGCCAGTCAGGATTACTATCCGTTTGGTATGCAGATGGATAGTCGGGGTGATAACTCTTTGACTACGTCCTATCGTTTTGGATTTAGACCCGAAAGCAAATACTTAGGAAAGCTATTATATTGTAATGGGGATAATCCAATTCAACACAGTGATATACTTGGAGATAAATGGGGAGATAAGAAGTCTGAGCAAAAAGGAAATGCTCTAATAAAAAGTGCAGATTTCAACAGAAAGCAATCTTTCTCATGAGGTTACACATGGAGGACAATACCTTAGGGGGGAAGTTGAATTTGTAAAAGGGAAAAAGATGAGATATTATTATTTGACTGATGAAAAGAATGCGTATAACACACAGTATTTTTATGGAGGAGAAAACATGATGCCTTTCAGAGTTGAGAATAGTAAAGACATCACAATTGATATAATAAAAACAATGCCGCCAGAATATGAAAAATATAAAGAAAGAACACAACCTGTCAACAAACCTGTTTAACCACTACAATAGTATAAGAATAATATTTTATTCCCTGATGTTTTTTTTGGGATTATCATTAATGAGTTGTGGAATATTGCGTTCTGATAAATATTGGAAAATAGAACAAAAAAGAATTTCAGAAATAAGAAGCAGATGGATTTATAAAGAATTAACAACTGAAATAAAGGGGAAAGTACTATTATTTAGAGAACCTTTTGGATTTGATTTGACATGGTATCCTGCTTTTACAATAATTCAAACCACAGAACAAGATACAGTTATTGTATTGGATAAGGAATTAAAAACGATGTTAAAGAAGGGTGAATTTGTAAATGTAGAACCATTAGAATGGAGCGAATTAGAAAAGGAGTGTTTAGGAACAGCGTATTTTCCAATAAAGAAAACAAAAATAAACAAGATTCTTGCTAGTGTGAAAGTTGTTTATTATGGAAAAATAAGAATTCAAGCTAAATAGGTACTACAACCGAAGAGCTCTACTTAGCGTGTAAAAGAGTTTCTATGGTAATCTTCCGGATATCCGGAAATACAGTAAAAACGGCAGTTCATTCACAATTGCCGTTTTTTATCATTTATCAAGAACTATTAGAAACAGGTTTTACCCCTTTAAAAACCCAACCCTGATATTTCGAAGCTTAAAAGTAACCCATAGAAGCCTTACCTTGGTACTTAGATGGTAAAACCTGATGCATCAATATATAAATCATTCTTGTTTCACACCCGTTAATCCAAATTTTAGTAGTTTTATAGCCACGAATACCAATTGATACGGAAACATCAAATCCATTTGATACGGATCCTGTAGTAATTACAAGTAATATATTGACATTTTTAGGTATTCAACTTAGTCTATCGGCTGTTATGACAGTAGGATTTGTACTAACTAGCGAGGATACTGGGCAAGGTTCTGATGCCATGTCTCAAAGAGTAGCTTCTGCAAAAATAGCATATGATAGTGCGGTTCAATTAATTGAAAATCTATTTAAAGGGAAAAAGCATGAATAAGCGACTATTGTTTTATTGTCCTGAAGTGAATTTTATTATTTGGGCATTTAAAGGATTTAAAGGGAGCTTTGATGATGAACTTAAGAAAGGAAATCAATTTATTAAGTTTGTATTAAATTCGATGATAAGAATCATACTAGTTTATTATATATACAAAATGAATTACCGATCTTAGCCTTAGCGAGTAAGGGGGTTTCCATAGAAAACATCCGGATATCTGGAAATGATAGCAAAAATGGCAGTTCTAGCGATTGCCGTTTTTTAGTGCAGCTTTAGCGTTTGAGATTAACTCAAATTTTAGTAGTTTTATAGCCACCAATAGCAATTTATACGGAAACATCAAAGCCATGATCATCACTCCCGTAAAAATAGATGAGTTAACGTATGGTTATAATCTTGATGGAAACGGAAAACTGATTAACAACCGTTTGTGCCATGTAAAAGATGTGCAAAGTGCCTCTTTATGTGATTATGATATTGACGATCAGAATGGTCAAAATTACCTCTACGATGCAATCGGAAACCTTGCCAAAGATAATGAACCAAGTCTAGAGGACTTTAGAAATATATTCTTAAATCAAATAGGAATTATTATTGATATGAAAAGTAAAAAACCATACTTTTTTAATTCTAGTTTTAAGAATGATGAAAAAAAGAAAGCTCCAAGTATGGATACGCCTATTTTCTTTGATTATAAGGAGGGACAATAAAATGAAAATTATATTTTGTTTTTTAATAATATGCTGTTTTTCTTGTTCAATCCAAGAGAAAAAAAGTTTAGAGGAACGAATAAATAATCAGTGTCCAAAATGTAAGCCAGACAGTGTAAAATCATTATTGGTATGTGGTAATAAAGAAACAAAGTATCTTGATGAGATGCTTAAAAAGTACAAGAATATTGGAAAAGTAGAGTTCATTGGAAACGAACCATATGACTGGAAAAGAATTTTTTTAATATTGAATAAGTACAATAAAATCGAAAACCTTATTATATCTAAAGGATTAAAAATGATACCTAGAGAAATTTCACTTTTAAAAAATGTCAAGAGTATTTATTTAAATTATAATGATATATGCACATCGGAAATAAATAATTATAATACATCAGTAAAAAACCTATATTTAGGCAGCAACAACCTAGGTAAGTTGAGTAATGATACTTTGAGTTTATTATTAGAAAATATCTCAAAATATCTTAACGAGTTAGAATATATAGATTTATCAAGTAATAATCTAACATCTTTACCATTGGCACTAAATGAATTTTCAAAGTTAAATAGTATTCAGGCTGTGTATAACAACCTTAGTGAATTCCCTTGTGAATTATTAAAAATAAATAATCTAACCAAACTAAACATTGATTACTATCCTAAAATTATGAATTCTCCACTATGTTTAGATAATTTCCCAAAAGGTTTTTTTATTTATTTTCGACAAACACAAGAAATTGATACTGTAATGTATCGTAAATTAATCAAAAGATACCCTAATATTAGATTTAGTGGAATAGCATATTAGAAATTTAAACTTAGCGTGTAAAGCAGTTTACATAGAAAACTTCCGGATATCCGGAAATACAGCAAAACGGCAGTTCATTACCAGAATTGCCGTTTTTTAGTGTATCCTTAGCGTTTTGGGTTGTGCACTTTTGCAAGTTGAAATAATCGAAGTATAATAACCTAATTGCTCCATTGTTTTATTATTCTTTCCAACACCTGGCTTCTTACTCGCTGGCATACTATAACGATGATTACAAACCTGTGAACAATACCCTGGGTAATAATAACTTTGTAGCCGATCCGTCGGCGGTTACTGATTTGGCAACCAATGCCCCCGGCTTGCACAACGGCAATATTTCGCACGTGGTAAGCATCATTTATGTAAAGCAGTAACTCAAAACCACACAATGAGTAGTTTTTACCGTACAAAGCGTCTGCTTGCATTTTGTTAACAATCCATTTACACTTGTATGGATTCTTATTTTTACATTTGTCGGTTCATAATCAGAAATTAAACCCTCGGAGAATATGAGAAACAGATTTAAACTACTTGCGGTTGCAGCACTTTTGCTGGCTGGTGGCGTTTATACCACTGTGAGTGCATGTACCAACTTTATTGTTACCAAAGGTGCATCGCGTGATGGTTCAACCATGATAACCTACGCTGCTGACTCACACACTCTTTATGGTGAATTGTATTATCGTCCGGCTATGGATTATCCGGAAGGAGCCATGATGGATATTTATGAATGGGATACCGGAAAATATCTCGGAAAAATAAAACAAGTCCGCCACACCTATGCGGTTATCGGAAATATGAACGAGCATCAGCTTGCCATTGGTGAAACAACCTATACCGGACGTGAAGAATTACAGGATACTACCGGAATTATTGATTATGGTAGTTTGATTTATCTCACTCTTCAGCGTGCAAAAACTGCTCGTGAAGCAGTACAGATTATGGGTCAGTTAGTTGCTGAATATGGTTATTACAGCACGGGTGAATCCATGTCGATTTCAGATCCGAACGAAGCATGGATTTTCGAAATTATCGGGAAAGGTTCTCCTGTGTACGATAAAAACGGAAAAATCGATAAGAAAAAATATAGCCGTGGGGCTGTATGGGTAGCTCGTCGCATTCCTGACGGATACATTTCAGGCCATGCTAACCATGCTCGTATTACGGATGTTCCTTTAAAAGACCCGAATACACTGTATGCAAAAGATGTAATTGAATTTGCCCGCAAAAAAGGGTACTTCAAAGGAAAAGATGAAGAATTCAGCTTTTCAGATACGTATGCACCACTGGATTTTAGTGGCGCCCGTTTTTCAGAAGCTCGCGTTTGGGCCGGATTCAATATGCTTTGCGATGGTATGGATAAATATCTCGACTATGCAATGGGGAAAAATCTAAAAAACCGTATGCCGCTCTGGGTAAAACCACGCAATCCTATTTCTGCTCAGGATCTGATGCATGTAATGCGTGATCATTATGACGGAACTCCAATGGATATGACCAAAGATCTTGGTACAGGTCCATATTCACTTCCGTATCGTTGGCGTCCGTTAACCTGGAAAGTGGATGGTCATACCTACTTTAACGAAAGAGCGATCGCTACTCAGCAAACCGGATTTTCATTCATCGCCCAGTCGCGCAGTTGGTTGCCTGATCCGGTAGGAGGAATTTTCTGGTTTGGCGTTGACGATGCTGCAAGTACCGTTTATGTTCCAATGTATTGCGGGATGAAATCACTTCCTGAAAATTACAGACAAGGAAATGGCAGCATGCTTGAATATTCTCCAACTGCAGCATTTTGGGTATTTACTCAGGTTTCAAATTTTGCATATACCCGTTATAGTGATATCATGGTGGATGTGAAAAAAGTTCAGTCAGATCTTGAAAATGGTTTTGTAATGTCAACCGCTGCAATTGATAAACAAGCAGCAGAACTCTACAAAGCAAATCCTGAAAAAGCAATTCGGATGATTACTGACTACTCTGTACAACAAGGAAGTATGACTTTCAATCGCTGGAAACAACTTTATGAATATCTGTTGGTTAAATACCATGATGGCAATATTAAGAAAGAAAAAGACGGTAAGTTTATGAAAAACGGGTACACCCAGCCTGCTTACCCTGATCAACCCGGTTATCCGGAATGGTGGTTAAAGAAAATTGCAGAAGATAGTGGTGATAAATTGAAATTCCAGGGAGAAGCATCTCACTAAAAAATTCGATTATCAAATATAAAAACGGGTACTTTCGGTCGGAAAGTGCCCGTTTTTTGGTTAATTCCAATTGGGATCGCTCCATGAAAAAGCATTCTGTTAAATTCACAAAAACAATCATTACCTTTGCAAACGCAAAATATTACCAATGAATGAATTTATCAACCTCGGAGTAGCCGAGGATTTGGTTCAGGCTATTTCTGAACTTGGATTTGAAAAACCCACACCCGTACAGCAGGAAGTTATCCCTTACATCTTACAAGAAAAACGTGATTTAATTGCTTTAGCCCAAACCGGAACAGGGAAGACTGCCGCATTTGGCTTGCCTGTTATTCAGCAAATTAATGCCGGTTCAAAACACCCGCAAGTATTGATACTTAGCCCTACTCGCGAATTGTGTGTGCAAATAGCTGCCGATATGCGCGATTTTACCCGTTTTCGCCAGGAGGTGAAAACTGTAGCTGTTTATGGTGGCGTGAGTATCGACAAACAGATAGAACTGATTGAAAAAGGGGTTTCCGTTGTTGTAGCAACTCCGGGACGTATGCTCGATATCATCCGTCGGGGAATTATAGACCTTTCTGAAATCAAATATGTGATTTTTGATGAAGCCGACGAAATGCTTGATATGGGCTTTCGTGATGAATTAACCGGAATATTAGAAACTACTCCCGACACAAAACACGTGTTGTTGTTTTCGGCAACTATGCCTCAGGAAGTAGAACATATTTCGAAAGAATTTATGAAAACCCCGCATCGCATCGTTGTGGGCAAACGAAATACAGGCTCTGAAAATGTGAGCCACCAGTACTTTGTAGTACGTACCAGTGACCGGTACACAGCTATGCGCCGCGTGATTGATTTTTATCCGGGGATGTATGCCCTTGTTTTTTGCCGAACCCGTCGTGAAACACAGGAAATCGCTGATTTATTGATTAAAGATGGCTATAATGCCGATTCTCTGCATGGCGATCTTTCACAATTGCAGCGTGATAATGTAATGAAGCGCTTCCGCTTAAAGAATATTCAGATTCTGGTGGCTACCGATGTAGCAGCTCGTGGTTTGGACGTTGATAACTTATCGCATGTTTTAAATTATAACCTTCCCGACGATCCTTCTGCATATACGCATCGCAGTGGCCGTACAGGCCGTGCCGATAAAATGGGAATCAGTGTTAGCTTTGTAACCGATCGTGAAAAGAAACGCATTCAGTATCTCGAAAAGAGCATCAATCGCCCTTTTGAACTGATAAAAATTCCTACAGGCTCTGATATTTGCGAAAAGCAGCTTTTTCACATGATTGACAAGATGATTCATCTTGATATCAATGATTCTGAAATTGATAATTATCTTCCGCAAATCAATAAAAAACTGGCTCAGTTTGACCGGGACGAACTGATTAAACGATTTGTTGCCGTTGAATTCAATTGGTTTTTAGATGTTTATCGCAATGCTCCTGACTTGAATGAGAAAGTTAAGGCTTCGCATAACTCGTATGAAGATGATCGTAATTTTACCCGCTTATTTATCAATTTAGGATACTTGGATAATATTAAGCCCCAATCGCTAATGGGCTTAATGAACGATCATTTGCATACCAAACGCATGAAAGTTGGTCGCATTGAAATCACTCGTACCTGTTCCTTTTTTGAGGTAGAAACAGATATAGCTGACGATTTGATTATTGCGTTGAATAAGGTAATTTACAATGAACGGAAAGTGTTCGTTGAAATAGCTTCAAAACGTAAAGGAAACGTAAGGGAACGCGGTTACAAGCTCGATAAAGATGATGACGGCTCTGAGCCAAAACGTGAACGCTCGTATCGTAGCGACAAGGGTGACCGGAAAGACCGTGGTGATCGTAGCGACCGATCGAGCCGTGGTGGATTTAAAAGCGACCGGAGTAGTTTTGGTGGCGAAAAACGTGAAAAAAATAGTAGCAGCTCAACCGCTTATCCGAAAAAACGTTCTGAATCAAAGAGCTTTGCACCTCCTAAACAAAGAGGTGAATCTAAAGGTGAAAGAAAAAGTGGTGGAGATCGTAACCGTAAACCGGGAAGATGGTAAAATAAAAATTCCCTTTTCATGCTACTCTCAAGAGTGTTTCCTGAGAGTAGCGCCTTCACTCTGAAGTGATTTGAAAAGGGCCCCTAAATTTATTAACTAAACCTAAATCAAAAAGGAGAACCCCCATTCTCTGTTTTTGACGGTGCAAAAGTAGAAAATATTTTTATTGCTTGTATTATCAATAATCAATTTTAATAATTATTTAACGTGCCAGCCTTCTATTTGAAGGAAATATAAGCTGAAAATTGAAGGCTGAAACTATTAAATTCGAGATTTGAATATTTTATAAAAAAACCAAATCTAATTATTTTTGTTCAGGTTGTTGATAATAAGTATTTTATGGTATTTTAGAAATGTAGCATGAAATTTTAGAAAAATGCTTTTCGGAAAAATTGGACTCTGAAAAGCATTTTTTTATGAATGTGCTGAATGTGTATTGATTACGATTTGACTGAAGTCGTGTTTTAAGCAGTTCTACTCATTCCAGTCCCCGTTTTCCCGGATGATTTCTATCAATCTGTCAATAGCTTTTGATTCATCTATGTTTTTTTGAATCAACGTTTTCCCTTTATATAGGTTCACTTTTCCAAAACCGGAGCCAACATACCCATAATTTGCATCAGCCATTTCTCCGGGACCATTTACCACACATCCCATCACTCCAATTTTTAATCCTTTCAGGTGTGATAAACGAGCTTTAATTTCCTGTAAAACTTCCTGGATTTTGTATTGAGTTCTGCCACAAGAAGGGCAGGAGATAAATTCTGTTTTATGAATCCGGGTTCCGCAGGCTTGCAAAATATCCAGCGTTAGTTTTGAACACTCTTCTGATGTTAAGTTTTTGTATTTCAGTAAAAAAGCCTGTCCGATTCCGTCCGACTGCAGCGCTCCTGTATAAATTGCTGCCTTGAGTTTGTACTCTTCAATGGATACATTTTCAGCTTCAAAAATAAAACCCAAAGGATTTTCTTCATTTATACAATGAAGATTTTTAAAAGTAGTTCTGAGTTCTGAAACCGATTGATTTCCGATGGGAATTATATTCCATTCACCTTTGTTAATCCGATTCGGATTGGCTTGTATTTCGAAATTTTCAGGAGAAACAGGGGAATCCGTTTTGTCTGGATCTATTGTAAGTGCTTGATTTTTAAGAATAAAATCCGCGTGTTGATTTTTTTCTTTACTTAAAACCAGAGGAGGAAAGTGGTATTTTTCGTTTTTATAGAATGCGTAAGGATGAAGTGCTTCTTCCTGTTTATGAACGGAATTTCTGGACTCTTTACAAATGTTTACGATACTACGTGCTACCGGAAGTTCTTTTTCCGGGTCTTCGGTAAGAGAAACACGGATTGTGTCGCCAATTCCTTCCATCAACAATGTTCCGATTCCGGCTGCTGATTTTAAACGACCATCTTCACCGTCGCCAGCCTCGGTAACTCCCAGATGTATCGGGTAATCAAAGCCTTCCTGTTTCATCTTGGCCACCAGCAAACGGGTTGCATAGATCATGGCACGTATCGAACTGGCTTTCATCGATAATACTAACTTGTGAAAATTCTGAGCATGGCAAATTCTCACAAATTCCATTGCTGATTCGGCCATTCCAAGGG
>Ga0074193_1002821_pt1 | contig 14547 bp, 11 predicted proteins | sample EPASupsiteHSE605_FD_64523 | JGI IMG/M metagenome (GOLD analysis project Ga0074193, IMG submission 64523) | Bioremediated contaminated groundwater from EPA Superfund site, New Mexico - Sample HSE6-05 | ecosystem: Environmental > Aquatic > Deep subsurface > Groundwater > Contaminated ... | reverse complement strand
TTCCTTCCATGGAACGTGAGGCTGTTGTGGAAATTCCTGCACAGGGCGGGTATGATCCCTTTGCCATGATGGATAAAATGATGCGCGATCCCTTTGGGTCTTTCAATTTGGATCCGTTTGCAGGATTTCGCTCAAGCATCGAAAAACGATCGTTTTCGAGCAATGCAATAAAAATAAATGTACTGCCGCTGCCCGAAGAAGGAAAGCCTGAAAACTTTAACGGCGCCGTTGGCTCATTCGATGCAAGCGCCATCATCGACCGGAATACATGCAGTACTGGCGATGCCGTTGTACTGAAAATTATTGTCAGTGGATCAGGAAATCTGCCACTGATTGAATTGAAAAAACCTGAAGTGCCGGAAAGTTTTGAATGGTTCGATCCCGACATTACCGATAATTTTTCCAGATCTGAAGCCGGTATCAGCGGTAAAAGAATTTTTGAGTATATCCTGCAGCCCGGTGTTGCAGGCACTTTCGCATTATCGCCCGGAACCTTTTCATATTTCAATCCTGCCACCGGACAATACCATACCATTGAGCTTCCCGACTTCGATCTGAAAGTCAGACAAGGCAAAGGACAAAATGTGAGTTCAGGCAAAAACATCAACAACGATATCCTGCATATTCATGAAGGGATGCCGTTTTTGGTGTATCTGCCGGCACAGTTTGCTTTTTCATGGTGGTACTGGTTGCTGGCTTTGCTCATCATTGCTGCCTTTGCAGTCTTGTTGTTTTATTTCCGCAGCCGTATCCGCTTAAAGGCAAATGTTGCCGAATACCGCATGCGCATGGCCATCAGGCAGGCACAACGAAGATTGAAAACAGCTAAGAAATGGCTCGATCAGAGCAATCAGGATGAATTTTATTCTGAACTATCAAAGGCGCTCTGGCTCTATATTACGGACAAGTTCTCCATTCCTTTTTCGGAGCTGAGCTTATCAAATACGCGCACTATTTTGCTGCAGAATAATGTGCCCGAAGAAATCACCGATGCGTTTGCCACCATTCTCGATGAATGCGAATACACGCGCTTCGCGCCGTCGGCAGGTCGCATGAGCATGAATGAATTATATACTGCCGCTTCCGATTTAATCGTAAAAGTTCAAACCCACGCGCTCAAATGAAAAGCTTGTTTTATATATTGTTGCTGTTTGCATTGACCCTTCCGCAGCGTGTGTTTTCAAACGAACAAACGCCTGCAGAGCGCTTCGATGCTGCCAATGCTGCATATAACGCAAAAAAATATTCCGACGCAATCGACACATTCAACAGTCTTATTGCTGATGGTTACAGCTCGTCGGATCTTTACTACAATATGGGAAACGCCTTTTATCGCAACAATCAGATTGCGCAATCTATCTGGTGTTACGAGAAATGTTTACTCATCAATCCTTCGCACCGCGATGCCAAAGCCAATCTCGAATTTGTCAATCAAACACGGTTGAATGAAATTGAAACCGTCCCCGACAACTTCTTTATTTTCGCATGGAAAGCCGTGTACGCGCTCATGTCGTGGAAAAGCTGGACGTATACATTCATTATTACATTGGCGATGTTTTTTGCGCTGACACTTTTTTTTCTGCTTTCCGTGTCGGACAAAAAGCGCAGATCATTATTCGTTGGCGCAAGTGTAATGCTTGTATTCATGTTGCTTTCGCTGGCACAAAGCATAAGCGGTTACCGTCAGATTCATTACACCCGCAATGCCATCATTATACCGGAAGCTACATCTATAAGAAGTGCGCCTGATCAGACCGGAACAGGCATTATGGTTTTACAGCCCGGCGTAAAAATCCGGATTCTTGAGTTTAAAACGCCATGGCTGAAAGTGAGCGCCCCCGACGGAACTCAAGGCTGGTTGCCCGAAAACAATGTTGTACGGTTGAATGCAGCAACAGCGGTAAACAGCGATCAGTGAGCGGTGAACTGGTTAATGGTTAATGGTTAATGGTTAATGGTTAATGGTTAATGGTAATTCATACTTTACTTCTTCCTTCGTAATTCCTCCGCCGCGGCGGATTCCTTGTTCAGTGTTCGAAATGGTTATTGGTAATTGGAAATTCATACTTTACTTCTTCCTTCCTTGTTCCTTGCCTGCCTGTTACAGACAGGTTCAGTGTTCGAAAGGGTTAATGGTTATTGGTTAATGGTTATTGGTTAATGGTTATTGGTAATTGGTTATTGGTAATTCATACTTTACTTCTTCCTTCAAACTTCCATGCCTGCCTGGACTGCCTGTTGCAGTTAAACTGACAGACAGGTTCAGTGTTCGGTGTTCATTGTTCGATGTTCGATGTTCGATGTTCGATGTTCGATGTTCGATGTTCAGTATTCGAAATTCAAATCTCACTTCCGATCAAAATCCTATCAAATCGCGATAGCTATCGCGACAACAATCAAAAATCTGACATCGTAAATCAGTGAGGTGTATTGAAATAGTCATCAACCTGGCTTCCCCAGCCAAATCCCGGATTCTGTTCATCGAGACTGTTGGTGACAAAATTACGTTTCTGCAATTTAGCTTTCCAGTTTGCATCGTACAATTCACCAACTGCATCGCTGTGCAGCAGCGGATAATCATTGGTCACCAGATCCGGATTATAGAAAATAAATTTTCGGTTCGACTGATTATTGAGGGTGTAATAATGCCAGATTTCGTACGGATATGCAGCGGGTTCGTGTGGTACCGATGTAATGGTATTCGGCTCGCCGTACATCAGATAAACGCGACCGCGATCGCTTTCATAACCTTTACGAATACGTGTTCCGAAATTGGCATTCACTTTAATCACCTGCTTGTAATAGGCTATCCATGCGTCTTCTGGTTTAGCCTCGTTGCGCTGCAGCCAGAAATTGAGGAAGAACCGCTGCAGTGTAATCATATCTGCTGTTTTGATATTCTTGTCAACAAAAGCTTTTTCAAGCGAAGTTGAAATCGGACGTAAGCAACGAATATACTCTTTTAAAGTATCCGGATTATTGATATTGTTGACAAAGGAAGTTGCAATAAATTCATCGGAAACCAGCGCCAGATCCTGTTCTCGGTCATTCCAACGTTCAAAGTATACCTTATTGATTCCTTTAATATTATTATCTCTGTCTTTGACTTCAACAACCAGAAAATATTCACCGGTTGGCAAATTGGTAATGTCGAACTCCTGAATCATTGCTTCCACATTCTTAGCATCCATGCGCTTTTGAATCAATAGGCCCGGAATCTTGCGGCCTGTCTGCAATTCCTCAACATACGACCGGAACAGATATTTGGCACTATCGCCCAGCACCGAAGCCATGTTGTACAACTCGGTATAATAAGTCAGTTTCACTACCGATGACGGATAAATATTCAATGGAAGTGGCACCAGGTCGTATCCGGCTTTGGTAAAGGGTTTCAGAGAAGTACTTTTTTCTGCGGAATAAATCAATTCAATACCCGACACCTGAATGTCTTTACCGCTGTAATCCAATGTCAGCGGTTCATCAAGCACCATAGCCGAATCCGTACCATAGGCATCGCGGATCGAAATTTCCATTATATAACTACCATTGGGAACACTGATGCGCTGCTGATCGTGAAACAACATGTTGAAATCAAGACTGTCCTTCATTTCCGGACTCGAAAGGTTATACTTCCGGAACGCTTTAATGCTGTCATTCTGTTTAAACAAAACCAGAATTTCAAGCTTAGCCTGCAACAAACCATTGTCGTTGAGCTGATAATTGACCGAATTGCCATTATAGGCAATGTAGGTTTCAACATAAGGTCCATCCTGCGGGCTGTAAAAAGTACAATAGGAAACATATACTTTCAGTTTCTTGGGGGCTGCATTTGTACTAAATGCAAAGAGACTGATTAACAGAAGCAAAAAAAACTTTTTCATAGTTTGGTTTTTTGGCAGTACAAATATAGTCAAAATTGAGCAAAAGACCAATAGATTCAGTAAAGACACCATGTGATTAAGTTAACGGTACAATAAGTTGATATGCAGGGTAAAAACAATATTTAGACGAAAAGTGTACAAATCGGGGACTGTGAATTAAAAATAATTTGTACTTTTGTCGCGGAGAGCTGGCAGAGTGGTCGATCGCGGCGGTCTTGAAAACCGTTGACCCGCAAGGGTCCGGGGGTTCGAATCCCTCGCTCTCCGCCACCCATTCATAAACAGCCATGCGCAAGCGTGGCTGTTTTCATTTATGCCTGAGCCGTGAAAGCTTGCTTTCAAATGGCTCAGGCATAAATGAATAAACAATATTCGACTTTGTCGAATATTGTTTATGAATGGGCGAAGCCTCCCCAAAACGGGATCATGACGAGCAAAGCGAAGTCATAATCCCGATGCTAAGCGAAGCCTTCTACATAATGGTATCCTGACGAGCAAAGCGAAGTCATAATCCCGATGCGAGGCGAAGCCTCCCCAAAAACGGGATCATGGCGAACGCAGTGAGCCATAATCCACTTCCCACAAAAAGAATCTATTTTATTTCAAACCGATTTTATTCGATTTAGTATTATTCAGATCGTGCATTTTTATTGCACATGAACAATATCCATGCGTTATCATACAGTTACCGCCCCAAATGGTAAAAATGCCCCAAAACAAAGGCATGTCCAGTACTTCAATATACGATGGGGCTACTTTTAAAAATGGTAGTTGATAAATGGCATAACAGGTAACCAGACAACCTGTTACTATTGCAAAATGGCCAACAATTACAGATAAGTTTCTATAGGTTGTCCAGCCTATTTTAAGTCCCCACAAAATAAAAAATACACCGATGGCTATACCTATGAAGCGATGTGCTTCAAACGATATGAATAATTGAAAAATACTTAATGCGGTTACAATAACGCCAATATAAAATGTGATTCTTGCTTTCATTTCTACAAGCTTATTCCTGTTTTGAAAATCATGTTTGCCATTTTAGTTAAGCGCCAATGGTTTGCAGACGCAACGCAAATATAGCAATTGCTTTGTATTTGTTACCCAAAAGCAGGAGAAATAAAAACCACAAAATCATCACTGCGCTGTTTTTTATCCAATTCCCACTTTTTCACTACTTTTGCCCCATAATTATTCGCCATGTTCTCCATCATCAAAAAAAGCCTGCGCGCCGGATTGGCTGTCACCTGCATTATTGGTTTCATGTGTTTTCTGTCACTTGGTTTGTTATCGTGTGGCAGCTCTTCGGAAAAAGCCGATGCTGAAAAAGCAGTCGTGAAGAAAGATTCCGTCGAAAAAGCGCGCAAAGACAGTATTGCTGATGTTAAAGAAATGAATCGTTTCGACTCCATCGCCTATGCAAAAGAAGCTGCGCTGAAGAAAAAAGAAGGTAAAAACTGATCGCATAAAAGACTTCTTCCGGAACAATTTCTCCATCCTGTTTTCGTTTAAAATCAAGGATTGTCAGTGGCCCTGTCAAAGGATTTTGCTATCTTTGAAGTGATTTTTGTTTCCCGAATCCCTGAAAGTAATGAAAGCCATGCAAAAATATTTTTTTCTGATTTTAGTTGGCCAGCTATGTTGTATCTCACCGGCAATCAGTCAGTCGAAGATGCTGCTGACCGAATCATCGTTTGTTGTAGAGCCGGGTCAGATGCAGGAAGCCTGTTTCGGACTGGCGGCCGGCGACGAGGTGATTTTTTCGGCCAGGGTAACCAAAGGCACGAAGCTCGAAAATATTATTGTTACAGAATATCCGTACTCGGTGCGATACAGCGATTATATGACCCGCAGACTTCATTCGAAAAAAATCAAAATTGCCACCACCGGCGTGTATGCATTTGCTTTCGTTGCCGACACACTCGAAACAACCACCGTTTCGTACAAAATTGTGCGTATTCCGGCCAATGATTCGGTGCGGCAATTCAATACCAATGTGTACTGGCGCACGGTTATGGATACAGCCTATACCGAGAAAAAAGAATACGGGATCAAAAAATCCGACACCACCATTGTCAATCTCATTGATCAGACTGCAAAAGTGCATTCACGCACAAACCTGAACGGATCGAAAACAACCATAAAATTCACTTTACCGCAAAATACGGCAGCGTGGAGTTATTACATCGGTGTAGATCAGGAAGGACAGGAAGAATTTGAAGATGCAACGCATATGGTGGCCAAATACGGCGGTACAGTATTGAAAGCCATTCCCGGATATGGTCCGCTGGCCGCACTGGCACTGGGCGGTGTTTCGTATCTGACGCAATTGCAGACCGGCGAAGACATTGATTATTATATTGTATCCGATGGACAGGAATCGCTCTTTCTGGATGGAGAGCCATTTACATACACCCGCAACGGATTAGTCACGAGTGATTTTGCGCGTATGGTTCAGCCCCTGTCCGGTACATTTCATTTTTGTTTATCCAACGACAATGCGGTTACCAGTGTACAGGCCCTTGTAAAAGTAACTGCCGTGGTTGTAAAAAATACTTACGGCTACAAAGTTTCCATGCAAAAAAAGCTGGTGCCGCGCCAGGAACCATATCTGAAACCGTAAATACAATAATAAATCAGGAAAAACATCGTTTTAACAACCAAAGGAATTTGAAAATCTGATTTGAAATGAAACTGTTTTTGAGTATTGCGCTGTCGTTTTGTATTGCTTGTTTTACGTTTGGACAAACCGAAGAAGAATTGTGTAAAAGCGGTGCCGATAAGGCCACCAATAAGGATTTCAAAGGTGCCGTGATCGACTTTAGCAAAGCTATAGACTTGAATTCAAAAAGCACGTACGCTTACTACAACAGAGGCATTTCGTATTTCAATATGCAGGAATTTCAGTCGGCCATCAACGATTTTACCAAGGTGATTGAACTCGACGCAACCGACAAACAAGCCTATTTCAATCGCGGCATTATCCGGCTTGCCATGCGCGATTACGACGGAGCCATTGCCGATTTGCAGAAAACCACCCAGCTCGATGCCTCGAATGCTGCTGCATTTTATAATCTGGGCGTTGCCCGCAAAAGCAAAGGCGATTATAATGGGGCACTCAATGATTTAAATAAAGCTGTTTCGCTCGATAGCTACAACACCAAAGCCTACAACGACCGCGGTATTGTAAAAGGAATTCTGAAAGATTATCTGGGCGCCATCGGCGATTTTAACCAGGCCATTAAAATCGATCCGGATTATTCATTTGCATATTATAACCGCGGCGTTGCAAAAAAAGATCTGAAAGATTTCAAAGGCGCCATTGAAGATTATTCCAAAGCTATTGAACTCGATCCGGACTATGTTGATACCTATTACAAACGCGGTGTAGCCAAAGGCAGTCTCGAAGATTACAATGGCGCCGTAGCCGATTACACCAAAGTGATAGAGCTTAATCCCGCACATGCCGAAGCGTATTTTGCACGCGCCTGGGCCCGCAACAAATTATCCGATTTCGAAGGCGCTATAGCCGATTACACCAAAGCCACCGAGCTGAAACCCGATAACGCCTATGCATTTTACAATATGGCTTTGATTAAATTCAGTCTGGGCAACAAAGAAAGCGCCTGCGCCGATCTCGAAAAAGCCAAAGCCCTTGGTTTTGCTGAGGCCGAGACGTTGATGGAGCAAAAGTGTAAATAATCCTTCTCCATAATTGCCTGCATTACAACTCATGTTTTGTTATAACCTAAACAACACGTATTATAATCGTTTTTCATAAAAATGCTCATTTTTAAGTGTTTTTCATAAAATGTAAGTGTTTTTCATGTATCTTTGTCAATAATTAAAATTCACAAACCAATATGAAAAATAAGTGTTTTTCACGAAAAGTAAGTATTTTTCATGAACGGGCTGTTCCCGAACACGGCACGCTGGTTGGCTACGGAGCGCTGATTGAGGCCTTCAGGCTGAAGGTTCCCTTGCCCGATAAAATATCACTGATCAGTGATAAACACAGGAAGTATGAAACAGAAGAGTGGCAGGTGTTTACGCCCCGACACATGCCGCAGGATGATCTGGGAGGACATCTGACATTTGCGCTCAAATATGAAGGTATAGACCTTCACGTTCTGAAAGCAGTTTTTGAATCGATTGAGAAAAGCACTATTGAAAAACTCATTCTTTATGAGCCACAGAGTCAATACAACCGAAAGCTATGGTTTTTGTATGAATGGCTGTTTGAAAAAAAACTGGATATTCCCGATTTGAAACAAGGGAATTTTGTTGAACTGGTTGACACCGGCATTCAATATGCAGGAACAGCTGAAAACTCATCCAGACACAGAATTAAAAACAATCTTCCCGGTGTAAACAGCTTTTGTCCGATGATACGCAAAACAGCAGTATTGGAAGAATTCATTCATGCCGATTATTCAAAGAAAATTGAAACAACATTAAGTCAGTTTCATAAAGACGTATTATTAAGAGCTGCATCATTTCTTCTTTTACAGGATTCAAAAGCATCATTTGCCATTGAAGGTGAGAAGCCCGCGCATACAAGGGCCTTGCGATGGGGTCGGGCAATCAGCCAATCCGGGATTCAACCATTATCAAAAGAAGAATTACTACGCTTGCAGCAAACAGTCATTGAAAGCGCCCGTTTTATTAAAATGGGGTGGCGTAAGAAAGGCGGATTTATTGGAGAACATGACCGATATACTCTTTCTCCTGTTCCCAGCCATATTTCAGCAAGATTTCAGGATATTGATTTTCTGATCAATGGGCTGATTCAAACAAAACAAAAGCTGCAGGATTCCAGGTTTGATCCTGTCCTGGCAGCTACAATAATCGCATTCGGCTTTGTTTTTATTCATCCTTTTGTTGACGGGAATGGACGAATTCACCGGTATCTCATACATCACATCCTTTCAAAAATGAATTTCTCCAAGCAAGGAATAATTTTTCCGGTTTCAGCAGCAATGCTAAACAGAATAAGTGATTACCGAAAATCACTTGAAATATTTTCTGCTCCACGCTTAGAATGGATAGAATGGAAGGAAACAAGCGATCATAATGTGGAAGTGCTCAACGAAACAAGAGATTTATATCGTTTTTTTGATGCAACGAAACAAGCTGAGTTTCTGTATTCATGCGTAAAAGACACTGTGGAAGAAATCATTCCCGCCGAAGTAGAATATCTGGTGCGTTTCGATGCTATGAAACAATATTTCGAATCACACTTTGAAATTCCTGATAAAACTATTTCATTACTTATCCGTTTTCTGGAACAAAGCAATGGCAAACTATCAGAAAGAGCAAAGAAAAAAGAATTTGGAAAATTCACGGCAAAAGAAATTACCTCTATAGAAAAGAAATTTAATCAATTGCTAAAAAAATGATGATTAAATCCATTTTATTGAATCGCTCCAGGTGTGAATCCGACAATTCAAATTCCTGATTACATTTGCATATGCAACTACGCAGCATCATGAACGGAACCGAGCTGATCATTCTTTTTAAAGAAGACAAAGCATATCTGGCTGATGGGGTTCCATTGACCTTCGATCAGCTGGGATTACCGCCGGTTGCCAAATCATTTAAAATTCCGGCATACTGGATTGTGCGCGTATTGCGGCATCGCGAAGAAGAATGTAAGTTGTTTGTAACTGTGACTTCTTATAAAATCGGTGAAATTTCTTTTCCTCCTCAGCAAGTTCAACTGGCCCCGGCTTTATCGGAAATAAAGACCATTACTTTTAAAACCATCGATACAGAAGGGCTGCTGGCGACTTTGCGCGGAAACGAACCTGCGAAAATTTTCAGTGGCGATATTGTTCCTGATTATCCGGACGCTGAATGCGAGCAACAAACAACATTGGCAGAACCCGCACCGGCAAAGCCCCGGACAATAGTTCTCGACGAAACCTTCAACGTACCGATTAATAATCTGCGCTTTCGTTTTGGAGGTGTTTCTTTTGACCATGTATTTAAAAAATATCCCGACAAAATTGAAATTACTATCGAAAATTACGAGCTGCGCGAAGAATTTGATGCTGTAAAAAATTATTTCTCCAATGTGCTGAAAACAAAAAATATTCAGGTTATTGCACATATTGAAATTCAGAACGATGCTATTACACTGATACGCGCCCAATCGGCAGAGATAAACCGCATTGACAAAAAAATGATTGACAATGTCCGCTTCGAATTTGTGCGCGATGCGACAAAGAAAAAACTCAAAGCGGAAATCGATAAGACGTTGTTTACCATGGACGAGTACTTCGAATCGCTCACCGATAAACACTTGCAGTCAAATTCATTTTACAACAGCGAAAACGAATTGTTCGAAGATCTGATTTCAATTACCAGTACAAAACATTATAAAAATCTTCGGTTTCTTTCATCGCAGCACGCTTTTCACATTATGAAACTCCGTTTTATTTTAAAACCATTTTCATTTTTGTTCCTGCTTGAAGGCGAGCGGCATTTTCACATTGTGTGGGAAACCATTGACACCAAAGAAGCAACCTACATCTGGCATACCGACAAAGATCTGAACATTTTAAAAATGACATTGCGCAAAGTCGAAGACATCATCAATGTAATAAAAGTTCAGGGGAAAATTGCCTACATCAATGCCAATGACGACAACTTTCAGCGCATCAAACACGATTACTCAGACCTGATTGATGGTTTTGTAAAATGGAAAGGCGAACTTGAGAATTATCTGAGCTGAAAATCCCAAACAGAACCTTTATACTTTACAAACTTTAGACACTTTCTACTAATCTCCTGCCCCACGCTGTAGCGCGCTCAATCTCGCCTTCAGCCAATGGTCCTTCTTTTCCGGTGACATGAAAAAACATCGGATCCGAAATGATTTCGGCACCCGCTGCTGCCAGACGTTTTGAAATTTTCTTTGCAGCATCACCATGAATCCACACATGTGCGCGGGTATCGAACGATGCTGCTTTCACACCTTTCAATGCTCCGGCAGGAATCATTTTTAATACGGCCTGCATTTTTTCAGTCGGCATAAAGGCGTTGATAGGACTGCCGGCAATCAGCACTGCCAGATCATTTAAATGTTCTTTTGTGAATTCAGACACGTGCAGCAAAGATGCTGAACCGCCCATTCCATCAACGATTGCCTCAGCAATTTGCTTCGTGTTTCCGAAACCGGAATCGTATAATACAATGATTTTTTTCATTTGAGTTTCCCCCTTTTCATACAAAGGTAAAAAAAATAAACTGCGAAAAAGGTTGGGTGCACCCAATAATTTGGCGCTCGGCGTAGTCTTTATAACATTGTTGTAGGGCTGAGTCTGGAGACTCTGCCCTGAAAAATTTGTTTATGAGACTACGCCGAACGCAGATCTGCCCGGGCGGACACGGAATTCCACGTCAGCAATGCATCGTTGTCGACCTTTTTCTGCTGACGGTAAAATGTCGGGGGCACCCAACATTTTGGCGTCCGCCGGACATTATTTGCGAAGAAGAGCGGTCCCGGAATCGTTGGGTGCAATCAGCTCATATCCCCCGACGATTCCACGTCAGCAATGCATCGTTGTCAATCTTTTTCTGCTGACGGTAAAATGTCGGGAAGCAAGGACTTTCTTACTGCCGCACAATTCGGGTCACGTCGTTGCCGACTCTCAGAAAATAAAAGCCCGGAGAAAACCTACCTAAATCAAATTCCTTTGCACATTGCGATCCGTTAAGGTTTTCAATTTTTTCAGTATAGAGCAATCTTCCGTCAATGTCAGACAGTGCAAGAAAATCACCGTTGTGGCTTTCAGCCGAAATATGAATCACACCACCGGTCGGATTCGGATATACACGCAGATTTCCCTGATCCATGCCATTGTCATCGATACCGACAGGGCTGAAATGATCGGCGCCGTCTGTCAGCCAATCGAGCGAAAAGCGCACAAAATACATCTGATAAATTTCGTATTCACCTACTTCGTAATAAATACCAATAGTGCCGTCGGGCAGCACACAGAGCGAAGAGTACGCCGATGATCCGGAATAAATGGTTTTTCGTACCGGCCATGTATTTCCTTCATCGTAGCTGATGAGAACCGACACATTCGTGCGATTGGATGCAAACGGAATCGAATGCAGAATGCGGTTTTTCAGATAACCGTCGTTCACACAGGTATAGCGCACCATATCACCGTTACAGTTGGGATCAGTGATTTCATTTTCCGTATACGGAGTGCCCCAGGTCATTCCAAAATCGGATGAAGTGTTGAACCGGCGATATCCGCTGTTGCGGATACTCATCAGAATGGTGCTGTCGGCCAGCTCAATCATTTTTGCCTCATCACCATTGGCTTCAGCCTGATCAGTACTGATATTCCAGGTCACACCATGGTCATCGGAATAAATCATATAATTATCAAGTGTTGTTGAAGAAGTTCTGCGGGCCGCAATGACAGCCGCAAGACGACCATTGCTGAACTGTACAAAACTACCCGATGCCACAAAAGCCGACCACCATGTTTTGGTAATACTGTTGCTGCATCCGGCTCCATACAACATGTCTGTGATATCCACCGGCGAGGACCACGTGACACCATGATCGGTGCTGACACATTTCATAATGCGCAGTGGATTGTCTGCCGTGGCGCCCCAGAGTCCGGGTCCTGATGCCATCAGACAAAGAATATTTCCGGTTGTTTTATCCACACACAAGGCTGCATCGCCAAATCCAAGTGTTGTATCGCCACCGGCAATGGTGAGCGGTGCCGACCATGTTTCGCCTTTATCGGTGCTACGACGAATGAGAATATCAATATCATTGGGCAAATCGGCCGAATTATTCCAACGCCTATCGGTAGCTGTAACCAGCGATCCATCGGGGGCGACAACTATGGCCGGTATGCGGTAATGTTTCGAACCCGCATCGTTGCAGCTGAAGAGAAGTGTATTGGTTAGTAAAATAGTTCTTGCACCACCCGGATTGTTTGGCACAATGGCCGTTCCATCAACAATAACGGAATCGACAACCGCATCGAGTTGGTTTCCTTCTGTAGCGGACGGACTCACATCATAGACAATCCAGAAAAAATTCGTGTCAACAGCGATTGCCTGGTTGGCCTGCAAAATAATGGATCCTGCAGCCGGTAATTTGGTATCGAGCAATGTGCTGCCTGAGCCGGTGAAGAAACGGTTTGAATCTGCCGTAAAATAAAGTTTCACCTGACTGACATCGCTCAGACTCGTAGTGCCGGTCATTTTTATGGCAATTTGAGATAGGGTGGCTGCATCGGTCGAAACAACCTGAATGCCCAGAATACGCTGATCTGCATCACCGATGCCGGTTGGGAGCGAACATTGAATTAGTGATGCGCTCGCAGTTGCGCGCTGTAAATCAGCTGAATTTTGCTGAGTATGCCCTGATAATGATAAACTCAATATCAGCAACAAAAAGTAAATTGTTTTCATGATTTGGGGGGGATTTCAATTCAAAAGTAGCAAATTTACCGAAGTGGACAGGTGTTTTCAGAACCCTCCGTCCAAAGTCTTATTTTGGCCGGCAATTTTTTGAATTGTGTCAGCAAATTCGTCAGGTTGACTGAAAATATTTTGACCCGCAGTCATACCCATGTATCTTTGATGAAAAGTGTTACCATGAAATATTCATTTCTGATGTTCGCGTTTCTGCTGATCAGCTTTGGAACAGTCTCAGCGCAGACTTATAAAATTGTTGATACCGATCAGACTCTGGTGTATGATTCAATTAGTAATGTTCCGATTATAACTTCCGGAAATCCGTACTATGGGCAGGATGCGCAGTACAACTGCTACCAGCCGTGGTATGTTGATAATGGTGATGGCACCGTCACTGATATGAACACAGGACTCATGTGGCAGAAAACGCCTGATCAGGATGGCGACGGAGATATCGACTATGATGATAAAATGAGTTACGCCGAAGCAATGGACAGTGCCGCCGGTTTTCATCTGGGCGGATACAACGACTGGCGGCTGCCGACCATCAGGGAACAATATTCCCTCATCCTATTCAGTGGTCTTGATCCAAGCGGTTACAACGGGACCTCGACTGACAGCCTGACACCATTTATTGACACCAGCTATTTTGACTTTAACTATGGTGATCTCAATGCCGGAGAGCGAATAATAGATGCACAGTTCGCTACTTCAACATTGTATGTCAGTACCACTATGGGCGGAGCCGAAACCATGTTCGGTGTCAATTTTGCCGACGGGCGTATTAAGGGATATCCCACCGGCCCCATGCCAGGGCAAACAATTGATAAGCAATTTTACGTGCTGTTCGTCAGAGGAAATACAGGCTATGGTATCAATGATTTTCATGACAACAGCGATGGAACCGTGACTGACAGTGCTACCGGACTAATGTGGATGCAACAGGACAATGCAGCCGGAGTTCTCTGGGAAGAAGCATTGAATTATGCCGAAAACCTCAGCTTTGCAAGCTATGAAGACTGGCGACTACCCAATGCCAAGGAGCTTCAGAGCATTGTGGACTATACAAGATCTCCGTCAACTACCGCTTCGGCTGCCATTGATCCGCTTTTCAGCTGCCCCCCCATTACCAACGAAGCCGGTCAGGCCGATTTCGGATGCTACTGGACCAATACAACCCATGCCAACTGGATGGCAACAGGCAATG